>OLSJ01001914.1_pt1 | contig 11691 bp, 5 predicted proteins | sample 1672151 | NCBI WGS metagenome assembly OLSJ01 (sample SAMEA3136653, study PRJEB25190) | human gut metagenome | biome: human gut; feature: human-associated habitat; material: faeces | place: Austria | collected 2013 | reverse complement strand
CTATTACATTTGTTTCTAAAAGAATCATTGGCATCTGATTTCTGCATATCAAAAGCATCTTCTAGTCCATAATCGTAAACAAAACAACCACGAAGTTTTTTTACTGCATTTATTGCATTTTCATCACTCCTAAATTTTAAATCTCTATAACGTGAAAAAATATCATAGAAAGCTGCGCCGCCTTTATGTGTATAAAGTATTTTAGAAGCTTTGCAAATTTTGATTGCAATATCTCGAAAATCTATTTCCGATTTTCGTAAATGTAAATCAATACCTACAAAATTAAGAGCCGTTGTTGAAGAATCTGCATCACTACCACTAACTTCTCTATCCTGCCCATGCCTATTCATAATTTCAAAGAACTCATTAACTTCTGATTTCTTGTCATAATTACCATCTTTGTCAGGTGAATCTTTGAAATACATATTTAAAGCTTTGAAAATATAATCATCTAATCCAATAGATGATTTATTGAAATTATTAGTAAAATAATTTCTACAACGTGTGATTACTGGATTGAGCAATTCTTTACATTTAGCATCTGTAAAATTATTAGGTCTATTAAATTTATCCTTTGGATACTTATTTTTCAACCATTTTCTAAATTGCACAAAGAAAGTATGTGTTCTCATATAATGAATTAAAATGTGTTCTTGTGAAGTTTGTAAAATCATAACATCGTTATAAATTTCTTTCTCACTAATGTTAACATTTAAATCCAGCAGAGATACTTTATTTGCTAAACTATTATTTCTATTTCGACCATTGTCTAAAACTTTATTATTGTACATATCATGAATTACTGTGGCTAAAAAAGACTTCTTTTGTTTCTTGGCTAAAGCGAGATACTCAAGATATTTCTTTTCACGAATTACAGTCACTTCATTCTCATCACTACTAACGTACTTGTAAAAATTTAATACTCGTTCTGCAGCTTTGTATTGACTGTGATAATCAAGAACGATAGCAATGTAAGCTTGTGCAATATCTAAATCTAAATTTTTAAAACTATAAACACCTTTTAACATATTTCCTCCAAAATTGACCAAAATAAAAAATATTTACCTATTCTTAGTATGGCTGATATCATAGTTTACTAAAAATAAAAGCAAAAATTATTACAATAACTACAGCATATGTTAAAAATTTGCCATTAGCTAAAGTTAATGGCATTGTAACCAATATGAATAATAAATTAAAAATTTGATAAGCTAAGGATACAATTAAAGATAGAACCAGGGCTAAAGCGTCTGGAAGGTGTGAAGTAAACACTTCGAATAGCTTTGCTAAATACCCTTTTACAACTCTGTAATCAACACTGTCTGACTTTGAGCTATTACACTTTTGACAGATAGCAACTGTGTTAAATGTTCGATTAACTCCTGCCACATTATTAAGTGGCATAATATGGTCAATAACAACATTGTGCTTACCTATTAGTATTTTTCCACATTGTGAGCAAAACCAAATATTACCGTAAATACCAGGATTCTTTTTAAAGTATTCATTACGATAATTAAACGAAGCCCTTTTCTTTTGCGAATAAGTCATTCCTTGTGTCTTTTTTCGTCTAGAACTATTAGACTTCTTTTTAGTATCGTTGGTTCTCTTTTTAGTATTGTTGGTTACCCTTTTAGTATCGTTGGTTCTCTTTTTAGTATCGTTAGTTACCCTTTTAGCATTATTGATTCTCTTTTTAGTATCATTGGTTGTCCTTTTAGTAATATCATTTACTACAACACTGTTATTTAAATCTTTTTGTTTATTACCACTCCTTTGTTTCTGTACTGAAAAAGTCTTATCGTTTTCACAATTGTTGTTTGCTTGCTTGGCTAAAGTTCTTTGATTGTACTCTCTCCAAGCTTTTCTTAAATTAATAATATAAAAACGATATGCATGTCGTTTTCCTAAATTCTGATTGTGTTTCACATTATCACCTACATTAAATTAAAATTAAAAACAAAATTTAAAAATATTTCCACGCTGTTTAATTAACTCTCTCCTTTCTAAAGCGTGAAAAAGCCCAGCTTTAAACTGGGCTAAAGAAAAGAGCATTGTGACTTTTACATCGCAATGCTCTGCATTAAAATAATTTTATGTAGCATTAAAATAATTTCATTGTAGTGTGATTCTCTTCAGAAGTATTGTCTGTTGTAGCATCAACATCTTCATCATCAACATCTGTAACATCAACATCGACATCTTCATCTTCTGAATTGCTGACAGGCGTAGCATCAACATCATTACCTTTTGTATACTCTTCTAAATCGCTTTCATTGATTTCGTAGTCTTCACCATCTTCATCATCGAAATCGCTATCAACTACTTTTTCTTCTGCGAAATAACCTGTTAAATCAGGAGTAATTTCCTGATTAGCATTAATTTCAGTACCGGTTTCAATGCTGTGGTTACTGTCAACTGGTTCTTTTGTTATTTGGCTAAATAGATCCATACCGCCAAGCATGGTATTAGATTTAGTAAAATCGTTGTCGATTTTACCAGTGAATTCAACTTCGTCATCGTCCTCTTCATCATCAAAATCGAAATTAAAAGTGGACATTGCATCTAAGCTAGTACTGTTTGCTTCCGATTCGTTTACACCTGTATTGTCATCATCATTTTCATTATCAACATTAAGTTCGCTGCTAAATCCATCCGAAGCCACGCTACCAAGTGAATCCATGGACAACAAATCATCCAATGCTTGTGATAAATCCAAATCATTCAATGCTTCTGTTTCAGTGTCAGCATTGTAAAATGTCTCGACCAAAGAATTGTTTTTATCTGGTAGTTCTACCTTGAATTTCTGAATTACTGCAGGTTTGTGTAACATCTTTGGCTGAGTCTTTAAATGTTCAAGGTCTGCTCCAATGTTAAGACCACCAATGATTGCATTGTTATAACGAATATCGACCTTGCGTTTTTCATTGGCAAACTGAGACAGAAGTTTTGGAACATCTTCAAAGCTTAAAGCTGTTAATAAACCACTATTGTCAGTTACAACTTCATCTATAGTAGATGTTCTAATAGCAAATTTCTTTGGCTTATTAGAATTTTTTGCAATTTCACTATAATCATAGCGACCACCCTGTAAATAATTAATTTCATTATTTCCATCATTGTTCTTAGCTAAAGACTTACTATTACTGTCAAGTACTGTGACCTTAAATAATTGCAATCTGGCAAAGATTTCAAAATGACGAGGATTAATGAAAATATTATTCTCTTTAAATGTATAAAAATAACAATCCAACCAAATGATTTGCTTTGTTCGTAATAACTTGGCTAAATCTGGAATATGTTCAGAAGTAATCAAGTTAGGATGTACAAATCGTGCATTAATTTGTTCTCCTGATGGTTGTAAGAAACCATTTGTAAGCTGGTCTCCGGCATGAACGTACTGTCCATTACCTACTCTTAAGCTTGTTGCTCTTTGCTTATTAGTTACTAAACAAGCTACTTTGCTGGCTCGCCCATAAGGGCAATCTAACATCTGATTATCTTCCATGCACTGCTTACACACTTTACTTGTTTCCGAATCTTCTGGTTCGATTCTAATACCTACGGTATCATCATAACGAATAATGTTAATGTAACCATCCATGTTAGCAATTTCCGGGGCTAAAATGCTACCAGGTAAATTGCCTTGAAGCATAGCACCAACAATCTCTACACCGTTAGCTACGGATTCCCCTGCAACACCACCAGAGTTAACTAATGACATCGTAAGCTGTGCGGCTGGTTCTCCAATAGACTGGGCTGCTTCAATACCGACGTTAGCACCTATTTCTTGGAACTTTGCATCTGAGAAACCAAGTCCATAGCAACGTGAGCAGATACCATGCTCTGACTCACAATCTAACATTATTCTTGCTTCAATAGTATCTTTTCCATTCTCTTCAACCCAATCAAGAGTTTTTTCTGTGATTAAATTCACAGCCATCAAATGACCTGATGGAAAAACTTCTGAATGTAACTCTAAGAATGGTAAGTTACGCCCTTCTCTATTAACAAGTAAATTACGTGAAAGTTTTGCCATTTTGTATCGGAAAGTGAAAATACCATTTTCTGTTTTGAGTTCTTTAATGTGCTTTTCTTTAATCACTGTGACACATCTATCATTAACGTAATAATCTTTGCCACCGTCTTTAGATGTTTTTGCTAACTTTTTGTACTCTTTAATATTACCAACTATTTTCATACCTATTGGTGTAAAAAGTCCTTTACCTTCGAGAGCAACGTCCCAAGTTGAGATTCCCTGGGCTAAAGCAACACCACCAAAGAACTCCGTGCCATCGTTGTCATCGTCATCATCATCGTCAAATAACTCGTCTAAAGCTTGCACTGCAATGTGATGAAAACCATTTGCAAGTTTATCGTAGCTATCCTCAGTAATAATTCCTCTTTCACCGTCAGACTTTGCTAAAGTGGAATCAAAGATTTCAAAGGTTTCTTTATCAACCGTGACTTTACCAAGTAGATGCTTATTAAACCACTCTCTTGTTGGAATGAACTTATCCAACTCTGGGCGATGATTTGCCCATTCAATGTCATACCACCAGTCCTTCTTACCACAGTCGTATTCAACAATCTCAAGTCCGGCTGCTTCGTACACAGCATGACGGGTAGCATGACCTGCTGTAGCTGTTTCGTTCTGTGTTGTGGCAACACCGGTACGTGATGAGTACGTTGACAAGTGCATATCAAAACTGCTAATTCCCTCAGTGTAGTTACTTGTAAGGGAAGTTTCCAAATCCTCTGTAGCTGTCTTCTGAAGAATACCAATAGCACCGCTTGTCTGCATTAACTGACTGGCATTTCCACGTGCACCAGAATCAAAGATTATGAAGAAGTTATTGTTTCTTGGAATGCTAGAAATTAAATCTTCTTTAATTTTGTTGTTCGTCTCTTTATAAAGTTTAACAACTGCATCTTTCTTATCTTCTGCGGAAATGAGACCTTTCTGATAGTCCTTTTCAATTAAAGCTTTAATTTTGTCTGCTTTACCAATTAACTCTTTCTTTTTAGTCTTTAAATCCAAATCCTCTATTGAAAGCGTAATTCCAAACAAATCACTGTAGAAGAAACCGAATTCAAGAATCTTCTGATAAATGTAAATGCAAGGTTCTCCCATCTCTTTAAATAAATCTTTACAAATTTGAGAGATACTACAGTATTTAATTGGTCCTCTTCCAGATCCTGATGCTAAAAGTCCATCGTAGGCTAAATCGTAATACTTACTACAGTCTACTCCAGGAAAAGCTAACGGGTTTGTAAACTTCTTGTCTGTGAATCCGTATGGAATAAGTGAATTGAACAGAATACGACCTGCTGTTGACAGGTAGTGTCTTCCCGTGGCTAAATCAGTGTAACACACAAAGTTGTAGGTCTCAATGACAGAGTTCTCTACGTCTGTTTGTAACTGGGCTAAATCGCTGTAATAGAACAGATCATTAACAAAGTCTTTAGTGTCTTCATAGATCTCACCAATGTTGTCAGCATTGTCTTTTAACATCGTAGCGCAGTAACAACCAAGAACTTCATCCTGGCTATGCTCCAGAATAATGGTTGAATTCTTTGGATTAATAAAATTGTGTTCTGGAGACATCTTTTCGATAGCTTCTTTTTTTGCTTCTTCTGTGATTAAAGCTACTAACCACATGGTATCACCATCGAAATCGGCATTGTAACCTTTACACGAAAGTGGATGTATCTGAATAGCCTTGCTTTGAACTATCTTAACGTAAAATGCACGTACACTAAAACGATGTAAAGAAGGCTGTCGTCCTGCAAGCACAACTTGCTGGTCTAAACCAAGACTGTCGTCACCTTCAATGAATTCTGTAATCCAATCCATAAACTGTGTGATAACTCTATCTTCTTCGATATCAAAATATTTAGCATAATGCTCCCAATACATACTTAAGAATTTAGTTTTATTCTTCGCTGCTAAAACGTCGAGGAATTTCTGTGCCAAAGCTCCCTTGAAAATGCCATCAACAGAAGTGTGCTGTCCAATGTAGGAAATAATTCTATCTCCCCACATCTTTACAACCATTGAAAGTGGTACACCCATTTCAGTAGGTTTCATTTGTACGTTCTGCATTGGAATGATTACAGAACGTCCTGAACAAATTGTTCTCTTTTTCTGTACAGCTTCACGAATCTTACCATGATTTTTATTGGTTGAATTATGGCCGTAGAACCAAAGTAAAACCGTCTGGTACTCAAGTCTATCGACCTTCTCGTACCCAATAAAAATAGAAATTGTTCTATACAAATTAAGTAAAGAATCCTGCGACTTATTTTTATTTTTAACATCCGATACAGCATTCAAAATCTGTTTATAATGCCAATCAAAATCAGGTACTCCATTAACATTAAGATTTTTCATAATAGGTCTGAATGATTGTGGCATAACTGGAAACGCTGAAATAACATACTCGGCTAAAGAGGTCTCACTACTGTCTGAATGAGATGCAAGGAAAGTATCACAGTAATGTAAACTTTCAATTACACCGGAATCTGCTTCTTCTCCGTTATCTACCTTTTTATCAATCAGTCTTTGGTAGTAATCTCTTGTTGCTCTAACATCAATTCGTTTGAAAATCTCTACTAAAGCTGACATTCCAGTTCTGTACTGTTCGCGTTCTTTTTCTGTAAGTGTTCCAAGAATTTTAGAATCAATTAAAACAACAAAAGGTAATCTAGTCCCATCTTCAGGAAGTTTGACTAAAACCTCGGACCTAATGATGGCTGCTAACCTATCTTTAGAAATCTTTCCTAAAGGCATTTCCTCTGGAGCTTTTTCTGAATCAATGTTAATTTCTCGTTTATATCTACACAGAATTAACTTGTCTAAAGAACCTTTAACAATCCATGTTGGATGTATAATTTCACATTTTAAATCAATGTAACCCCATTTGCTTCTGTTTCGAATTCCCATCTCTGGTCTTGAAGCATCTCCAAAGATTACTGTAGAATGTAAATTATCAACATGATCTACAGGAATGCTCGATAACGAACGAATCATTTCGTCAGTAAGTGGGCTAAATTCGTAGCCGTTCTCTACCGTCGTGAGTTCACAACCCATTGAACGAATAAAGGCCTGCATAATGAAATCACTGTTATTAGTTCCGTCAATGTGTATATCACTAGGGTCATCTCTAATTTCTCCAGCCAAAAGTTTTTTCGAAGCTAAATCGTCTGACTGTACAGTGTACATATCCTGTAAGACTTTAGTTGCACCTACACCAGAAACACACCAACAGCACATTTCCTCGAAGGACTGACCACCTTCATTTTTCTGTCCATGTCGTGGCTGTCCAAAAATAGGATCGACCTTAACATGACTACCAATTGAGTGTGCTTTCTTATTTACCATGTGAACTAATTTAAACATGTGAAGTGTACCAATGTTAATAGGTCTTTTAAACATTTTACCAGTACGACCATCACACAAATATTTAGGATGTACATCACACTCTTTGGCTAAATCGTTTACGATTTTCAAATCATCCTTGTAGAAAGGACTGATTACAATTCTGTGATCTTTCTTTCTCATTGCTTCCCCAACTACTAAGTCAAGTAATTGTGAAATGTTCATTCTGGAAGGAACTCCGAGTGGATTTAAAACTACCTGTACAGTTCGTCCAGTAACAGGGTCGTAAGGCATTTCTTCAGCAGGTTTAATTTTAGCAATAACACCTTTGTTACCACAACGTCCAGACATTTTATCTCCCTCTTCTGCTGTGGCTCTGGTAGCTAAAATTACCTTACCAATTTTAGAACCGTCTTTTTCATAAATGTATGAGTCTATTACCTGTCCTTCTGTGTAACCTGTTAAAGTAATTTCTTTTTGCTTGTACGAACTATTACTCTTTTTAATAATGACAGTCATAGCAACATCACCATTACGAAGAATTGTTCCTTTTTCTGGTAAACCATCCTCCTTGATGTATGAAAAATTGTTTTTATTATCAGATGTGCTTAACTTACCGAATACTTCTTCTCGTTCCTCATCAGAGTGTAATTCATGCTTAATGTCTACCATGTAAATAGAAGACAAAGTATCATCCATAACAATTTCATTACTAATTGTTACAGCGTCATCAATTGTTGAGCTTTCGTAAGTTTTAAAAGCTATGGTTAAATCCATACCCATGGCTAAACCTGAATTGAACGTGTCCTTGTCAACCTTAAAACCACCGTAGTCAGCAAATACTTCAGTTGGTTTCTTGTCTAAAGAGTAACCAAGAGCATACGCAACAACATCGTTTGGTTTGTAAACATTATTCGGTACTGCATTAATTCTATAAGAGAACATATTTTTCTCTGTAGTTTTCTGTGCAAAAGGAACTACTAATTTTGTAGTCTGTGGGAACTTCTCTTTTAGAGATTCCATTGCTACTACTTTAAGTACTAATGTTTTTGTTTCACGACTTGTCTCGACACTAAGTAATTTCAAATTACTATTGAGAATTGCATCTTCATGATTTTTCATCTCCGGAAACATCTGTACATTACAATCGTAGAAATCTTGTAGTAAATTTTTAGCCGTGTAGTTACCTGTATCGAGGATACTTTCGCACCCAGTCCCTACTCTTGCTCTACAAGCACCAAAGGTTGGAACTGCCTGTTTTTGGTGATTACAGCACATTAAAAGTCTCTTACCATTCGAATGATTCTGAAATGGAATACAGCTACGTGCTGGTGACATCGAGGCTAAAGGCGAATACTCCTTGTATGTTACTAAACGTGTATCAACCGTTAAAACGTTACCGCAATACTTGGCTAAAACCCTCTGTTTTTTACTGCCGTCCTCATTTTTAAATGTCTCACACCATTCTGCAACGTACTGGTCTTTTTCTTCAACCGCTGTTAAATAAACAGGTTTGTCACTAACTACTTCACCATCTCTGACTGGTAAGAATGGTACCAATAGATTACCATCATCGTCATCCTTGGTTAAAATAGTTCTATGGTGAACAATACCAATCTTTGAAGACTCTGGGGAATCAATCGGGTCTAAACGACCATTCTGTAAATCTTGCACACTTACAAGTGCATCAGTGATTGATTGTGCACTAATGTTTGCTGTTACCTTATTAGCTCGTTCCAAGCTAGCCATGATGTTGGTTGTATCAGCCATCTGTCCTGTGCCAGTATCAGTTTTTGTAATACTTGAAATAAATCTATTCAAGTCATACACATTTCTGCTATCTTTAGCTTTATCTAGGCTAAAGTCATTAAAGAATTCTGGTAATGCTGTATTGCTGCTACTAGCCGCAGACAATGAATTCTCTAACGTATTGCAAATCATTTTAAGATGTGATGTAAGAATTTCACACACCTTTTTATCAAATGGAACTACAACACGATTTGTTAACTCGTAGTCACTTCCAAATGTATCAAAGCCATTAATGTTATCAAATAGAATACTTATTGCCGTGTATAAATCCTCAACATATAACTTTGAAGCATCTGTTCTTCGAATGACTTTAATTTTATTATTGTTTGTATCAATTACTTCAATGCAACTTAAATCACTATCATTAAGAACCTGTAAGTCATCCATCGTAAACGTATGACCTTTGCTAAAGCTTACATCGCCTACAGTGATTGTTTCCGCTGCTTTTAATCCAAGCACTCTAAAATTAAAGATTGAAAACTTTTTGAGAGTGTAAATTTTATTGTTATACTCAACTTTAAGTGTATCAATCAAACTGTTATCAATCTCTTTTAGTAAAGGTTCCATTAAAGTAATTCCGGATTCATAGGTCTTTCCATTAACTGTAATGGTCTGTGCTAAATACTTGTTGCTTGCACGGTTTACAAAAGATTGTGTGTTATCTAATCGTTCAAGATTTCCCTGACCTAAATCAAAGTAATTTTTATTAAAGAGAGATCTATCAAGCATGGCTTGTAAGTCTGTAATAACTGAATCTTCATGGACTAATTTATGTCCAAAGAAAGCATACGCTGTCATGTAGATACAATCATTCCTATTGTTGAAATTCTCTTTTTTAATTTCTGTCTGTTTCTTTCTGTCTGGGTTAAAGGCTTGTAAAACAAAAGGATTGTCAAAACCAAACATCTGTATTAACTCGATCTCATTCATACCAGTGATAGCTTTAAGAAAAGTACAAATATCAATATCTGCATACTTATCATTCTTATCTTTGTTCTTCTTTGAGACCATTATACCTTTATTTTGATATTTAATATTTAATGATCTAACATTGTCACCAATTGGAAGTAAAGTAGCTTCTACTTGCTGGGTACCATCTCTATTGGTTGATTTTGAAAAACTCCAACCAGATTTACGATTGTATGAGTCCAAAACCTGAATGTAATTTCCACGTATTTTAAAACCAAGCTCTTCTAAAATAGGAAGATTTAATAAATCTAAATTAAAAGAAACCTTTTCATCAGTTTTTAAAGAAGTGATAACACAATTCACTTTAATTACCTGATAAATTGTACCATCCTTGGTTAATGGTTCACTTACATTAAATGGATAAGGAAAAAATTCAATTTTATAATCATTCTTTACAAATTTTGTGCTTTCTTTTAATAATTTAGGAATTTCTTTATAAATTAAATTATTAAAATCCACACGTTGTCTATTTTGTAATTTAAAACTCATATTTTATTCCTCCGTTAGAATTACTTGGCTAAAGTTGTGTACAACTTTAGAGTTTCAATATCATCCATATCTATCCATTGTAAAAGAATGTCTTCAAAGATCTTTATGGCATCCTCATTTTTCAAAGCTACAGCTGTTTTAAACTGCTGATAAATAACTTTCATGTCAATAACATCTTTATATTTGTCATACTTACATAAAAATAAAATCTGCTCATCAAGAGCAGTAATTTCCATTTTTTTATATTCTTCTAATAATTGTTTAGACATAACCATAAAAAACACCTCCTGCTCTTCTGTCATCTAAATTTACAGTTCCATCTTTAACATTTTTCTCTTGGTAGACGCCTTCAGTATCTTTCTGTCCTAAACGACCAATACAAACATCTTCGCCATACTCATTTCTAAAATTAACTGCTTCTTTAGGATTGTCTAAAAAAGTCTCAAAATCTTTATCATCAATGAACATTGTTGGTTTTCCAAAATCAACAATAATTCCATCTTTAGTAATTATTATCATTAGCATACAAACTCACCTCCTAAGTTTCTCTTAGTTAAAGATTGACATGCTACCAAGTACAGATTTCTGTTCAGTGTCTTCTTTTTCAACTTCTAAGTTTTCGCTAATGTTGTCTTTGTTGTATTTTAAATCTTTGTTAATGTTATCTTTGCTAAAACTGGCATTAATCCTACCTTTAGATGGTGTACATTTGTATACCTTAATTCCTCCAATGGTAACGTCTGTGAGGTCTTTAATCTCACCATTAACTAATTTTTTTACCATAAAATCATTCCTTTATTTTTTTCTATCCTTTTAAAACACCATCATAATCTAAAATTTTACATTCATTTAATAGTGATTTTATTTTATCTTTAGTAGCTTTTATAGTTTTTTTATCTGAAGCATTAGAAAAATACATTTGATTTTTTACAATAAAATTGTAGCAATCAAAGTCTTCAAAATTCTCAAAATATTTGTAAATGTAATCTATTAATTCATCTACTAACTTATCTCCGATGACATCTCTAACATTGTATTTACTA
>OLSJ01001910.1_pt1 | contig 11707 bp, 10 predicted proteins | sample 1672151 | NCBI WGS metagenome assembly OLSJ01 (sample SAMEA3136653, study PRJEB25190) | human gut metagenome | biome: human gut; feature: human-associated habitat; material: faeces | place: Austria | collected 2013 | reverse complement strand
TCTCCTTTGTAATCATATCTTTACAAAGGCACAGTGTATCGGATGCACCTGTCAGTTAACGGTCAGAAAACTGTCAATTGACGGTCAGTTTTTATCACCTTCTTTCCAGAATAAATAAAATAAGACGAATAATCTTTTTACGGATCATTCGCCTTACTGTTGTTCGTTTTCTTTATTCAATTCAAATTTGTAACCTATATCCCTGACACTGACGATACAATTCCCAGCACCATCTTCAACAACATTCAGCTTTTTTCTCAGTCGCTTTACCAGACACCAGATGATATTTTTAATATCACCAACAGGATAATCTTTCCAGACAAGCTGGTAAATCTGTTCAAACGTGTATACTCTCATCGGTGTCGCTGCTAATAAGTATAAAAAATTATATTCTTGTCGTGTTAAATGTAACGCTACATCATTCCAAAATACTTTATGTTTCTTATGATCCATTACAAGTTTTCCTTTATCAATCATCGTTTCGGATTGCTTTTGAGTTATTTTTTGTTTATTATTTCGTCGTGCCAATGAAAAAATCTGCAGATCTACTTCTTCTGTAGTGCTATTTATATCCATTACACAGTCTGCACCAGCGTATATTAATTCTTTTTTCCATGACATACACAATAAAGAAGAAGTATCCGTCAAAATAATAATTGGTATCTGCGTTATCTTTCTAATAGCAGATATAATATTACTTATGTTCTCTTTATAAATGATCACTCCTATTATAAGCACATCATAAGAAAATAAACTCAAATTATGCAGTAAAATTTGTAGATTTTCTGCATAATCTGAGTTTACCTCATTGAATAGTTTTTGATATGATTGATTGTCAAAATATGCTAATATTTTGTATTTTGTGTCTTTCATATTTCTATTTTAAAAAAGCAACACTTTCTATTTCTTCACAGGAAAATCATCAAATGCATTGTCATTTTTTGCAAAGCACACTTTCTTGCCGCATGCTCTGATATTCGCATGTGATCAGGTACAAATGTGGGGCATTCATATTGCCCTATAATTTCCAACTTTTAATGGATTTTTCTTTTTCCCACATAGTTTTATAAAGAGGCACTGATTGCAATAATTCATCATGTTTTCCGCAGCCCTGCAAAACACCGTCAGATAAAACAAGTATTTGATCTGCATTTTGGATATAGGACAAAGTGTGTGATACAAGGAACACCGTTTTCCCCTTAATCATTTCTTCTATGCCCTTTTGTATTGCTACGGCATTTTCAGCATCCAGACTGGAAAGCGCCTCATCCAAAAGAATGATCGGGGAATCTTTCAAAATTGCCCTCGCAATAGCGACACGCTGACGCTCACCACCGGAAAGGCTTGCACCGCCCTCGCTGATAACCGTTTGATAACCCTGTGGGAGTTTTTCTATAAATTCGTGACAGTGAGCCTTTTTTGCCGCCTCTATTACCTGCTCGTCCGTTGCGCTCTGGTTTCCCATCCGAATATTATTCATCATGGTATCCTGAAAAAGATATACTTCCTGAAAAACGATACTCACATGACGCACCAGATCACTATGCTTTAATGTTGCCGCATCTTTCCCATTCAACAGAATCCGCCCGTTTTTCGGCGTCACGAATCCCAGAATCAAATTAAGGAGAGTAGATTTGCCGCTTCCAGAAGGACCAACCAATGCAGTGATCGTTCCGGGGTTAGCTGAAAAACTTACATGACTAACTGCTTCACGCTTTCCATCATAGCTAAACGATACATTTTCAAACCGTACATCGGCTTGTGTATCGGCAAACTGTGTAATTCCCTGTTTTTCATTTTCAGTCGGCAGGTTGTTAATTTCCGCTATATTATCCAACGATGCGTTTGCAAGATTCATCATTGCAAAGGAACCCATCAGAGCTTCCAGCGGACGGTAAAAAATAATACCCATGATTGCAAAAAACAAATAGGTTGCCGAGGCTAATGAACCAGAACGAACCATTGTAATGCCAACACCCAAACTCAAAAACAGCCCCAGATTCAGGCAGATCTTATAACCCATACTCCAATTCGTCAGCGTCGATTCATAACGGCCAGAAGCTGTGCAATATCCGTCCACCTGATTCTCTACGAGCTTACCGGTTTGTTCCAGCCGGTATGCCTTGATCGTTTCCATACCCTGTACATATTCCAGCGTGGAATCAATCATTGCCACCTGTGCATTTTTCTTCTGCTCTCCCAGTTGAACCATGCTCTTTTGAAACTGCTGGTAGAGGATATAACCGGGGATGATTCCCACAAACAGAAGAAGCGCCATACGCCAGTCCACACTAAGCAGCATCAGAGCAAATACAACCGTCATGATCATGCTGGAAACGAAACCGGCAATAATCTCCATGATATTCATTTCCACAAAACTTAAATCAGTTGTAAACAAAGATGTAAGCTGGCTGATCTTGTCTTTTGTAAAGTAGTATAGCGGAAACTGTTTGATTTTTGCCGCAATCGAAAGGCGTTCATCCCGCATCATGGCATAAGATACCGGGCGCTGTTTTGCAATCGTAAAGTAATAAAAAACAAAATGCAGGACAGTATAAACCAGAAACATAAGGCTATACTGTATCAGTTTTTCCCTTGTAAACGAACCGCCCAAAATATCTTTTATCGCAAGGAACAGCATGAAATATATCGCGCCCTCACAAATTGAGGTCAACGCCTGAAACAGCCACGCAAGATAAAGCTGCTTTTTACGCTCGCCTGCAAGTTCTAAGAATTTCCGTATCATAGCAATCATGCGTTTACACCTCCCATTTTCCATTGATCGGATTGCTCAAAGGCCGCCCACATATCCTGATACGGGGAGCAACGTCTTATCAATTCATCATGTGTGCCGCAATCAATCACTTTGCCTTGTTCCAGAACCACAATCGAATCAGCTTCCTTGATACTGGAAAGACGGTGCGCTATTACGAGTACGGTTTTTCCCTCTGATAATTTAGCCAGCGCCTTTTGCAGTAAATCTTCATTGTCGGCGTCAATGTAAGCCGTTGCCTCGTCAAGAATCACAATCGGCGCATTTTTCAGAATTGCCCTTGCCAATGTGATTCTCTGTTTTTCGCCACCGCTCAACTTGGTTTCCTTGTCTATCACTGTGTCATAGTCCTTTGGAAGCCGCATAATAAAGTCGTGACATACGGCATCCTTTGCTGCCTGCATCATTTCTTCCTCCGTGGCCTCTTGGTTTCCCATCATAATGTTTTCCCGGATACTCTTTTTGAACAGGAACGTATTCTGGGTCACAAAGGAGATCTGGGACATCAGATCGGATAGCGGAATCTGGTTCAGCGGTACGCCTCCCAGGCAAATCTGTCCCTCGGTTATATCCCAAAACCGGCAGATCAGGCTGGCCGCCGTACTTTTACCGCTGCCGGAAACACCGACGAGCGCAGTTACTTTTCCATCAGGAACAGTAAATGAGACATCTTTTAATACCGGCTGTCCTTCCCCATAGGAAAATGTAACGTGTTCAAACACAATCGTGTGGTCGGAAAGTTCTGCCTTCGAGGTCATATCCGCCATTTCATCCAGCTTCAGAATTTCGTCTATCTTTTTTGCAACAGAAGCGTTCATGCCGATATAATCAAAGTTATTAGAAACAGTTTCCAACGGAATCAGCATGGCAAGCCCCATAAACAGATACATAATATAGCTGGCCGCTGTCACGCTGCCGGAGAGGTACATCAAACCAGCAAGTGGAAACAAGAACACAAGGTTGCTGTTTAAGTCGGCATGATTGAAAGCAACATATTTCAAGCAGCTTTGAAACCACTCTGTTACAACGGTGCTGTAAGTGCGGATGCTTTCTGACAGGCGGCCATAAGTGGATTCGTCGGCGGCAAATATCTTCAGTTCTTTCATACCGTTGACATATTCCACCGTCTTAACGCTGACGTCGGCAAACGCCTGATTAAATTCGTCCATTTTTTTCATCTGAACGATAATCATAAGAATACCGACCAGAATAAACAGAACGACCGGAATCAGCATGATACCGGCTACCCTAATGTCCAATATCGCCAGCAGGATTTCCATACATAGCGGTACAGCGAGACCAGAAATAATCTCTGGAATGTTATGGGCGTAAAATGTCTCCAACTGTTCCATATTGTCCATAATGATCGTTTTGACCTGCCCGGATGCCGTTGTTTTCACATAGCCCATTGGTAAACGGGCAATTTTACGGAACAGCTTTTTACGGGTTTCCCCCAATGTCTGGTAGGCTACCTTGTGAGAGATTTTTGTGCCGGTTCCAAACAGCAGATGTTTCAAAATGATTGCTACAGCAATCAGGCACACATATTGAAAAAGGTTCTCTGTCCGTTCATCCAGGAAACAGGTCACAATACCCCAAACGCCTAAATAGGGCAGGATGCCGCACAAAACAGACAGGACGCAACAGATCACCGCACCAATCAGGCGGCGCTTATTTTTCTTATCAATTAGTCCAAACAGGGCTTTTACATCACTCATTACAATTCATCTCCTCCTTGCGGAATAGTGAAATTCCAAAATCTGTCCGATACTCCATTTTGCCAACCAGGTATAGCAATAGTTCCATGACTTTAATACGCATAAGGTAATTGCGGTACTGTTCCGGCAGCAAGAGCAGTTCGGTAAAAATATGCTCCACACTTTTTGTTGCGGGTGCTATAAAGCATCCGCCCGCTGTAAAAAGTCCTTGAAAATCCATGTCCTCGTCAAACGCGATTGTTCCCAGCATGATATTCAGGCTGTTTATGATCTGCGGCAGATAAGCCACCACTGAAACACCAACAAAAGGTTCTTCTCCAAAATCACAGCTTTTCAGGTGGCTTGCACCATTGAAAACAGAAATATAATGGTCGCTCATAATCATCTCCGGCTGGTCGCTGAACAGCATATTCACTCGCCCATGAAAGCAATAGGTGACTTCAATAAAACGATCTATACATTGGATATTTTTTTGAATTGGAGTTGTGATATGAACATTGCTATAAACAATTTCAGCACCAGGCATCACTTCAAAGCTCTGCATGGTGCCTTTCCCAAATTTGGGAGAAATTGTATATATCTTTGAATCCTTTTCAACGGAACAGTTACCAATCAGCTCATGGAAGAACAGGAGGTCATTTTCCATTCTCCTCAAGGTTCTGCCTCCTTTCTGACCGCAAGAAAAAATCATGTAGTCGATGCAGATTGTCGGGGGAAAGTGGGTAATCTTCCTGCTGTTTTCCGTTATCTAAATGAATCACTCTTGTACAGGCTGCCGCTAAAAATTCGTAATCATGGGTTACAACAAAAATTACCTTTCCCATTTTGGAAAGCGTTTGAAATAACCCCGCAACCTGAATCATGCTGTCATAATCAAGTCCGCTAGTTGGTTCATCAAAAATTAAAACATCCTTACAGCATACCATACTGACCGCCACAGCTGCACGCTGCTTCTGCCCCCCGGAAAGTGTATTGGGATGATGAGTACGGTACTCATAAATACCCAGCCGTTCCATTGCCTGTTTTGCTGCATCCAGATCAGGATGCTTAATTCCAAATACACATTCCTTTTCCAATGTATCGGCAAATAACTGATAGCTTACGTCCTGCATCACCATATAGGAGCGTTTTAACCGGCTCTTTGCGTTCAGTTCTTTACCATCCCAAAGAATTTGTCCCGTACAGTTTGTGTGCAGGCCGCATAGTGTTCTGGAAAATGTAGATTTCCCGGCTCCGTTATGGCCGATAATTCCTATGATTTCTCCCGGTGCCACACTCAAATTCAAATCGTCTAGAACCGGCTTTTTCTTATAGAACAAGGATAAGTTCCTGACTTCCAAAATCGGCTTTTGAGAATTTTCAGCAAAGGCTCTTGGCTGTACCTTTGACAAATCTAAAGCGCGAAGTCCCATACTATGCCGCTGTTCTTCAGGAATAGAAAGAAACTGGCTTGGAGAAAACACAGCAGATATAGCCCCGTTTTCCATATACGCAATGCGGTCAACTAATTCCCTCAGATAATAAATCCTATGTTCTGCAATTAGAATGGTCTTGCCTTGTTTCTTTAGGAGTTCAAGTGTACGCCGCAAATCCTCAATAGCATCCATATCCAGATTGGACGATGGTTCATCTAACAAGTAAATACTCGGAGACATAGCATAGATGGACGCAAACGCCACCTTTTGTTTTTCACCGCCAGACAATTCAAATATGCTTCTCCCGGTCAGATGGGCTATATCCAAATCCGCAACTGTCTTTGAAATGCGTTCTTTCATTTTTTCTCTTGGATAAGTCAGATTTTCCATTCCAAAGGAGATTTCACTGTCTGTATCTACATTAAAAAATTGAGAGCGTGGATTTTGGAATACAGACCCCACATACTCGGACACTTCGTATATGGGATAATCCTGTATATCTTTACCGTCAACATAGGTTGTGCCGGTAACTTCTCCCGGATAAAAGTATGGAATCAGTCCATTCACAAGACGGGTCAATGTGGTTTTCCCACAGCCGCTTCGCCCACACAACAGCACACACTCGCCTTTGTTGATTGTCAAATCAACATCGCGCAGTCCGCCATTTTGTAATGATTCCTGATAGGTAAAAGAAACCTTGTCAAAACGGATCATTAGCCTGCACCCCCTTTCAATTTCAGCCAGATTGACACTGACATAAACAAAGTGAACAGGATAAAGCATACAGCATCCGCAACATTAAAGTGGATTTCCTGCAAGCAGGTTCGGGGCTTCGGATTTTCCAGCCCCCTTGTAACAGCCGCCGCCGATAATTCATCCGCCACTTTCAGTGCTGACATCATCATCGGAACATAGATACATTCCACTGTTCGGGCCGGATGGGTTAGCAGACTTTTTACGGTTGGAGCTACATCGCGCATCCGCATGGCATCGCTGATATAGCCCCAGTCCTCATGCACCATAGGAAAATAACGGAGCATGACCGTCAGAGGAATAACCATTGCTTTTGGCATATGAATACGGTTCATGGTCGCCATAAATTCATTTACCCTTGTCGTGCTGACTAAAATACCTCCGAGCATGGCACAGGGAAAGATTTTACGGATAAATACGGTAAATGTTACAATCGCAATCTGCAAAGTCCCTGTCAAATAATTTGTTCCAATGATATGCAGAACAACCATTCCCGCATAGATAGCAGCCATTCTTACCGTAAACCGCTTTGCTCCTACAAGGACGCCGAGAATCACAACGCATACAACCAGCGCAATCTCATAGAGTAAAGAGGGCGCAAGGAACAACGCAACATTTCCGACGATCAACAGATATAGTTTTGTGCGAGGGTCTAAATGTAATGTGGCAAGTGTGTCTTTTGTTTGCAGTTGCATCTCCATTACACTACTCCGGCCTTTTCAAAATGCTTTTTCAATAGTTTCTGGCCTACAAGACCGCTGATAGCAGCACAGATCAACACGCCGATAATCATTGCCGGGAGCATCCAGTTTTGCGCGGTTGAAACCATTGTGTCCATATAGGTCTGTTCTGTTCCCTTTTCTACCAAATATTGCACATAGGCGTCGCGGTCAAACCAAAGCATACCGTAGGAGAAAACTGGGCTGAGAACAAAAATCATGTAGGACAACAGGTTACGCCCTTTGTTTCTAAAGTTCCCGGAACCGGCCAGCAGATCGGCCACAACGCCGAGAATACAATATGCCAAACACATAGACCAGTACATACCGAGTACGAACAGTACACCTCCTACCAAAATACCGGTGACAATGATTGGGCCATGCTTCGGCACCTTCGCCAGTATCAGCATATAAACCGGGCCGCACAGCAGCGCAATAGACAGCGGGCAAAGGAAAGTCAGTACAGGGAAGAACCCAAAGATAGCTTCGCCAATCATGGCGCATACCATGTACAAAGCAGCAAGGATGCCGGTGGTAATCAAATCACGCACAGATAGCCCTTTTTTCATTTGTTGTGAATTAGACATTTTCAACGTCCTCCTATTTATTATTTGCTGGCAGAAGCCTCATTGACCTACGCACAAAATCGTGATAGAATTGCTGTGATTAGAGTCAGCTAACCAGCCAGTAATGCCATTCTACTCAGTGATTTTTTTGGTGTCAAATCCGGCAAAAAAGGTCAAAACAGGAGTTAAAAGTGGAAAAACAACCGGATATATCAGTGCTTTTTGTGGTTTTGCTGACAGCCTTTGCGACATTTTGGAGCATAAAAAAAGATACTGCGGATTATTCCGACTACATAAGAAACGGGGGTGAGCAGGATGCAGACCGATTCTACACAGGCCGCGCACGAATTAGGGGATGCTTCTTTTTATCTGCATGATTATCATTTTCGACAGGATAATCATAATGGAATCTGCACCTTGCAGCCGCAAAACAGACAAGGCTATGGAAATATCTATCAGGTTCAACCGACAGATGGATTATTCCTGTCAACCGGAAGCTGGATACCATACGCCTCAATGGAACGTAAATATGAGATCAATCAAAAGCTGGTGAAAATTTATTATTTGGAATCCGGCGGTGTTACCCTGATCCAGAATGGGCGGAAAGCCCAACCCATCACAGAGGGAATCCACCTTTATCTAAATAAGCCGTCACAGGGGCGAGTATTATATCAACCCAATATACCAATCAGCTATGCGTCAGTTTTGCTGTTTGAAGATTACATAGAGAAAAATCTGCAAGACCGTTTTACCCCGGACGATTTTGACTATGCAGAGGTTTATGATTGGAAAGCTTTTGATTATAATACCCCGGAAATTGGAACCCTGTTTTTGCAGATACGGGATAAACTGATTGCTGGCGAAACCTCCCGTCTTTACTACGAAAGCAAAGTGGGTGAACTGCTTTCTATTGTGGCAGGCAACTTTCATAAACAGCGACAGGAGATAGCATCTAAACACCAGTCTCTTTCCAAACAAGAGAAAAAGGCGCTGGAATCTGTACGTCTGGCTATTGAACAGAATATTTTAAACCCACCAGAACTCTCCCAGCTTTGCAAAATAGCAGCAATGGGACAAACTAAACTTCGAGAATCATTCAAAAAAATGTATGGTGTTCCTATTGGGACATACATTCGACAATCCAAAATGAAATATGCTTCACTGTTACTTAAAAAGAATGAATTATCAATTTCATCTATAGCCAAACATTTAGGGTATCAAAACGCAAGTAAATTTTCTAGCGCTTTTAAAAACTATTTTAATCAATCGCCTGAAATTTACCGAAAAAATAATTATAATATGCGTAAAGATTAGAATCACTTGCCATTTTTTTAGAAATTTTTTAATTATATTATCACAAAAAAGAGGCGCTAAGTTTGCACCTCTTTTTATTGTAAAATTCATACTCATTCTCTAATTTGTTTTTAAAGGTAATCTAAACTATTGAATACGCTCTAAAAATCAACATATTAATTTTCAAAGTATACCATATCCCATGATTGTTCCGTTATTAATGCTATAGCTTCTCTGGTTCACGGCATTACTGGAGTTTCCTTCCACAGTGTATACGGTACTGCCTTCGGTTTTCTCCACGATTCCCACATGGTCTGAGGTTCCGTCCCCGTTCCAGTCAAAAAAGATCAGGGTTCCGGGTGCTGGGGAATATCCCCGGCTTTTCCACTTTCCCTTGCTCTGGAACCATGCGATTCCATCATCGCACAGGGAGAATTTTGGCATCTTGCCGCTCTCGATGAGTCCTGCCTGATCCCCACACCAGCTGGCAAAGCAGGCACACCATGCCACATGACTGTCAAAGCCATACCACGACCAGAACTTCTGACCACCTTCATTTCCAAGCTGGGTAAGTGCCACGGATACAATCTGTCCGTTGCCACCAAACAGGCCGGCAAACAATCCGCCGCTGGAATAATACCGCAGGACGTGCGGAACGTACTCTGGATCGCCATAGGCACTCCATCCATGTGAAGCTGCCTGCTCATTGGAAAACTGCAGGGCGTTTTCTGCACTGTAACCGCCATACTTCCGTATCGCCCATGTTATGTATCCGTTGCCGTAGTTATATCCTTGCAGGGACAGCTTCAGCTTATCCATATCCTGTGGACTGGTGCATCCGGCTTCCTTCAGGCAGTCCGCATAATACTGGATTCCTACCTGTATGGAGTAGTCTGTATCCTGGATAGCATTTGGACTGTTTGCGTACCGGGTGTTGTATGGACACTCACTACTCTGCATAGGATCGGTTCCCCGGCCGCCGGATTCCTGCATCATGATCGCCTGTATCACGGAGACATATTCGGGGATTCCGTACTGGTTGGCATATTTCTGTATGGTTGCCGTATAGGAAAGGACTTCCTGGCTGAGTGCTTCGCTGCTCTCCGAGCTTCCAGAAAATGCCGCACCGCCAACGATTCCAACCATGATGACCAAGAGAAGAACGATAACTGCTCCGGCGGCTCCCAGTGCAGCCATCATGGACTGCACGGTTTTCGCTGCCGCTTCCACGGCGGCCTTGGCTGCCTTGAAGGTATTCTGCCCTGCCCTTGCCGTTTTCTGCATCCGGCGGACGCTGTTGGAAGTCTGCATGGCAGCTTTCTTTGCCGCCTGCTTCGCTGCCCTTCGTTCCATCTGCTTCTGCATCCGGACCGTCAGGGCGTTGGAACTGGTCGCACGGAGCTTCTGCTCTGGCTGGACGCTGATCTTCGCAGACTGGGGAGCCGTCTTGATGGTACGCTTCTGTATGGTTTTCGGCTCCGGCTGTTTCCTTGGTTTTTCCTTGATCCGAATGGTTTCCGGCTGTTTCTGACGGATGGCAGTCTGCCTTACTGTATCTTTTGCTTCCTTCTTCCGACTCTGTTCTCGGATGGAGAGCTGCTTCATTTCTGCTATCTCCTGTCCGTTCTGGATTCTTGGTGTCTCCATGGCAGCCCGGATCTTCTGCTCTTTCGTTTTGACGGCATCTGAAACCGCCTTTTGCCGCTGGGCTTTCTGAATCTGTACTTCCCGGCTCTTCTGCTCGGGTGTTTCCCGGCTAGCAGGATCGGCGGTCTGTGTGTCCCCTGTTCCTCTGGCGGTTTCTTTCTCCGCTTCTTTTTCTACTTCTTTTTTGCCAACGGCTCTCTGTTTGATCTTCTCGTAGGAAGTCTGTGCGGCTGTCTTTCCGGCTCTGGTTACAGTTCTGCCTGTCTTTCTTACAGCCCATTCCTCTGCGGATGTGACTTTCCCACTGGCATATTCGGATGGGGACTGTTCTCCCATGTCATTGTCCCTGGCATTTGCGATGGTCTGGGATTTTTCCTTGCTCTCCAGTATGGCCGTCCGCATCAGCTCCTTGGGGATTCTGGAGGCAGGATTTTTGGTCTTTGGTTTTGTTGTAACTTCTTTGGTTTTGATATCCTTCATCTCTCACCTCCAGTCCCGGCTTGTCCCGCTCTTACGCTTCGCCCGGCTTGGTCGTCATCAGGCGGTACAGTTTTGTATTTCTTGGAAACGAATTTTCAAACGGCACCAGATTTCCGGAACAGCGGATCAGACCATGGCCGGCACCCACATTGGTGATGTAGGATAACTGGTTGTCTGAAATATTCAGAAGTGCCGCCAGCTCATCCCGGTCGGTGGTGGCCTGATTCAAAAGGATCAGGAACTCACTGTTCGCCAGCATCAGGCGGGCGGTATCGGATTTCAGAAGTTCCTCTACGTTCTGGGTAAGCCCGGTGACAAATCCGGAATACTTACGGATACGCTT
>OLSJ01001904.1_pt1 | contig 11728 bp, 10 predicted proteins | sample 1672151 | NCBI WGS metagenome assembly OLSJ01 (sample SAMEA3136653, study PRJEB25190) | human gut metagenome | biome: human gut; feature: human-associated habitat; material: faeces | place: Austria | collected 2013 | reverse complement strand
TTGCAGTTTCGGAATAACTTTCTGCATTTATGTTCCGCTTTACTTGTCTTAATCCTAACATAAGAATTCTTTTATGGAGAAAAATTGCATAATCTGTGCTTTTTTTAGCATAAATGGTAAGGATTTTACAAAAATGGGATCATATATACCGGCAGATAATGGATGCCATTCTCCCATTTATAATCTTTCGTATGAACTACATATTTATCTCTGATACGGCTGCTATACTTATCGCAAAACACATCTAACGACTTATGCCCTCTGTAATTTCCAGACTTTACTTCAATCGGATTAATTTTATCCCCTTTTGACAACAAAAAGTCTATCTCATACAGATGATTCGATGTATCGCTTTCCATCGTGTAATAAAACAGGTTGTTTCCCCTGGCAACTAACATTTGTGCCACGACATTTTCATATATATATCCGAGGTTCGCTTCTAATTTATCCGATAGCAGCTTATTATAAATGATATTCTCTGTATATTTTTTATCCTTAAAAGCAAGTGTTATAAACAACCCGACATCCGAGGTAAATAACTTATACCGTCCGGCATCTTTTTCCAGCGACATTCCTACTCCCGGATTATTTGCATGATACGCAATATTTACAGTATATGAACTAAGAATATCCGGTATTAATTCACGAACCTGTTCCAGACGTGTTCCCTCCCTCGCATTTGACAAAACATATCTCGATGCATTTCCACTGAGACTTGCCGGGATTGCATCGTATATATCACCTGCAAGCCCGGTTCCATCTATCTTTGTAAAATCTTCCTTATACAAATCAACGATTTCCCTTTTTACCTCATCCACTACCTGTAGATTATTGTGTTCTAAATATGCTTCTACAGCCTGTGGCATTCCGCCAATCAGCATATACAACCGGAACATACGCATCAGATTCCTGTGCATTGCATTTCCGGCAGATTTTTTGCTTTTTAAAAGCAGCTTAATGGTATCCGCCGTGATTTCATCACCAACTGCCCACAAAAATTCTTCAAAATCCATCGGATACATGGATATCTTATGTTCTTCACTCGGAATCAATATATCCTTCGTATTCTTCTTTATCGATAAAAGTGACCCTGTTTCAATGTATTTATATCTTCCATCTGCCACAAGATACTTGATTGCCTGTCTTGCCTTCGGCAATAATTGAACCTCATCAAATATAATCACGGATTCCTTTTCATACAGTCTGACTCCGGTCAACTGTTGTAATTGGAGAAAGAAAAAATCTAAATTATAAGTATCATCAAATAATTCCAGAATTGCTTTGCTCGTATGCGCAAAATCGATCAAAATATAGGATCTGAATTCGTTTTTTGCAAATTCTTCCGCAATCGTTGATTTTCCGACACGTCTTGCTCCTTTAATAAGCAGTGCGTATTTATCACTGCGGTTCTTTTTCCATTCAAGAATTTCATTATATAGTTTTCTTTTAAAAACCGTTTCAGCCATAGAATCTTCTCCTCTCCGTCCAACAATAGAATGCACACTCTGCAAACATACTATTTTTATAAATTATAACGCAAATCCCCATTCGTGTAAACGGAATTTATACGTAAATCCCTATTCGTTATCTTGTTATCTCTGCGCAAATCCCCATAATTCTAATTAGTATATACGATGCGTCTAAACACTATTCCTTTCACAACTTAAGATTTTTTATTTATATTCATACAAATAAAAAGCCCCCACATGCTCATTTTTTGAACATGCAGGGACTTTCTGTCATATTTTAAGTCTTGTTATTCTGGCACACAAGGTGCAAAATATCCTACTCTTCTTTTTTCTCTTCTGTCTGAGCTTCAGCTGCTTCTACTGGTGCAACAACTGGTGCCGCTGCCTGGTCTTTCTTGAAGCCTTTGATTGCAAGTACTTCTAAGAAGATGATAAGTGCTGCAAAGATCACATCGATCACGATTGCCATGATCTGCCAGTTCATTAAACCTTCTGTAAGGTTTTCAGGATCGTATGCACGGCTGTTTACAACTGTGTACATAATGTTTTTGCAAGCCTGACGCATTGCAAGTACTCCTGTTGCGCTGGTTGTATCTGTTACATGGTTTGTCTCTGTATCGTAAGCAACTAACATACAGTCTGTACCGCCACGGATACCCATATCAGAATCCATGTATCCATAAACACCGAAGTAATCTGTTAATACAAATCCACGGAATCCCCACTCGTCACGTAATACGGTGTTGCAGAGTGCGCTTGTTCCACCTGCCCACTGTGTTCCGATGTAGTTGAAGGATGACATAACTGCTTTTGCTCCACCCTCTTTTACAGACATCTCGAATGGTTTTAAGTAAATTTCACGGATGGACTGTTCATTTGCCCATGTACAAAGCATTTCAGTACGATTTGTTTCCTGATCGTTTAATGCAAAATGTTTCATGTATGCGTAAACGCCATACTCTTCTGCACCAAGGATTGCATTGGTTGCCATATAACCGGAAAGAACACCATCTTCGGAGTAGTACTCGAAATTACGTCCTGCAAATGCGGAACGATGTGTGTTCATAGCAGGTGCATACCAGCCGGATACTTCCATCTCGTCTGCCATTTTACCAATACTCTCACCGAATTTTAAAGCAAGATTTTTGTTCCAGGTACTTGCGATCATAACTGCGGATGGGAATCCAACAGAACCAATACCGGTAAAGTTATTGTTAATAGAAGCCGGTCCGTCACAGTCAACTGTCATGATCTTTCCAACGCTGGAAGCTGCGGATGTCTGATAACCACCAATTGCGATCATAGTATCCATATCAGAGATTGTCAGTTCATCTAATAAGCTGTCCCACTGAGCGTCATCATAATCTACGCCGCGGAGATCTGCTAATTTAATTCCATTCTTTGCGCCTGTTGTAGGCATTTCATCCGAATCATTATTATAATCTTCCGGATTATAATTTGAATTATTTAAGAAAGTTGCTTTTGCTTCATCAGACATAGACATGCTTGCTGGTGCTGCAGTAGCGTCTGCATAGTTGGCAAATCCATCTGCTCTGGAAAGGTAAGTTACATCCCCTTCTGCGTAAGCAAACTCATTTACGGCTGCTGTCTCGTCTGTGCTTCTTGGGTTGCTCTCATCATAAGTTACTGTAGAAGCAACTGTATAAGTCTGTGAATCAATTACGTTATGAGAATCAGAGTTAATGGAAATCTGATAATCCCCTGCCTCTAATACATAGCATCCTGCACCATATGTATCATAGGAAGCCATATCTTCTGCATCAAAAGATACTGTGATCGTCTGGGAATCACCCGGCTGTAAAACTTCTGTTTTTTCAAACTGGATTAAGTTTGCGGAAGCTTTTTCAATACCGCCATTGGTATATGGTGGATTGTAGTAAACTTCTACTACATCTTTTCCGGCAACATCACCAGTATTTGTTACTGTTACGTCAAAGGAAATTGTTCCGTTATCTTCGGAGATTGCTCCCATTTCCTGTGTGAATGTTGTGTAGGAAAGACCATATCCAAATGGATATACAACGGTATCATCATAGTTGATCAGTCCTTCTGCTGCTGCCGTCTCATAGAATCTGTATCCAACATAAATACCATCTACATAGTTTACAAAAGATGGAAGAGCTGTCTCTTCTTCACCTGTCTTAAAGTTATTGGATGTATATGCATACTCATCCATGTTGTCATACTTGAAATAACCAAAGTTGTTCCAGGTTGGTGTTGCTGTTAAATCTGCAACAAATGTATCACTTGTTTTACCGGATGGATTTACTGTTCCGGCTACGATCTCACCAAGTGCTTCAAAACCGGACTGACCAGTTCCCGGACACCAGATAGCACTCTTAATCTGGCTGTACTCGTTGATGAAGCCAAGTTCCATAGCGTTTGCACCATTGTAAACAACGATTACGTTATCGAAGTTACTGCAGACAAGGTCTAACATATCTCTTTCTGTTCTGTCTAACTGTAAGTAATGCTCACCAGCCTCAAAATCTTTGTATTCAGTTGAGTTGTCTGTGTATGTCACTTTACTTACGTCTGTAGGAAGGTCTGCACCCTCGCCACCAACACGTGTGATCACTACCATAGCTGTGTCTGAGAACTCTTTTGCATTTGCCATCATCTCATCTGTGTAAGAATCTGCTGTTGGTTCCGGCAATGTCCAGTCCTGTGCCCACATTCCAACTTCTGGTCTGTCTGCACGGTATGCTGTGTAGAAATCAGAAAGTTCTGTGTTCAGATTGAAGCCTGCATCCTCTAATCCCTGAAGTAAAGATACGGTAGGATATGCATCGGATAATGCTCCTGAACCTGTACCACCGTAACAAGGGTTGGTAGAAGCCCATCCAAATACGTTTAAGTTGCTGTCTGCTGCAAGTGGAAGTGTACCATCATTTTTTAATAATACGATTCCTTCCTCTGCAATCTCCTGTACAAGAGCCGTTGACTCGTCAGAAGTCTCATCTGTGATTGTTCCATTACCCATTGCAAGTGAAATCATACTTGACATTGGAATGAAACAAATTAAATTAACAATTACTACAACAGCAAGTAAGAATGCGATCCATGCTTCCTTGCGAACCAGTTTTTTTACTGGTTTTTTCAATTTCATACATGCAACGGTTACAACGATTGCAAGCGCTAAAACAACACCTAAAGCAATGAGGTAAGGTTTGCATGAATTCAGGACGTTGATCACGTCATCCATGTTAATAGCTAACATTTCTAAATCCTCCCAAGATTTATTTTTGTCCGTTCCGGACTTTGTGATTCTACTCTAGCATAAAGTGCTTTTCTTATGGAGAATTTGCATAATCTGCATTATTTTTGCATAAACGGTATTACACGTTGTGAGTTTCAGACAAAAATAACGCTATGTTTTCATGCACAATGCACAAACCATAGCGTTATAAATCAAAAAATGCGAATGTTTAACCGTCCGTATTCTATTTGACACAGTTATCCGTTCTGCACTTCGTCAGATGCAGTTTTTTTCATTGGAATCAAAATCTTCAGATCAAACCAGTTTTCTTTTGTGTCAATACTGACTGCGCCGTCGTATTTATTTACCGTATAGCGGATACTCTTGATTCCGTAACCGTGAAACTCTTTTTCCTTCTTGGTTGTCAGGAAACGTCCTTCTTTCACTTTCAAACTACCTTCGTAGTAATTTTCAAAACGCAAGATCAAAAAATTCTTCTGCTGGGACACAGTCACATGGATCAGCCGCTTTTCCTTGTCTGCAATCTTGAGTTCACACTCGATCGCGTTGTCGAGCGCATTTCCGAAAATACTGCAGATATCCATGATATCCATAAAATCAAGCAGCGTTCCATCTGCCACGCAGGTAAACGTGATCCCATGCTTTGCGCAGTATAAACTCTTGCTTGTCAGCACTGTATCAAGCACTTTATTTCCGGTCTTGTTCTGTGCTTCGTACTGCCTGATCTCATCTTCCATGTGATTTAAAAACTCATTTCTTTTTTCCGGGTCAGTCTCGCTCCGGAGCACAGCGATCTGATGTTTTAAGTCGTGATATTTATAATTGATGAGATCGATACTCTCACGTGACTGCTTGTACTGCACATACTGATTCTGTAAAACATTCTGCACTGCTTCTAACTCCCTGCGCACACGGAGTTCGCCACACTGGATCAGATGCGCATACAAAACTGCAATTCCACCGAGATCAACGATCGTGCGGATCTGACCGATTTCAAGCGCATATCCATTTGCAAACGTGTCCGCATTGGAAACAAAACTCAGATTGCTGACCGCAAACACTGCGATGACGATCACTGCTGCGGAAAAATATTCTTTAAAGCTGATGTTCAGCTTTCCATCTTTTGGAAGATGCTGCTGCAATAATTTCCACAATAAAAAGAATACTGCACCATAAACCGCCGCAAGCATGATACTCTTTGTCGCCTTGCCCGGCAGCTCATTTGTCCAGACAGTACATACAATCTGCCATTCCAAAGATGCCATAAATTCCGCTACAACAAATGCGATCATGCCAAAATATCCGGCATCCTGAAAATTCACGTCACAGCAGAAATAAATGAACCCGACCATCAGAGATACTGCGGCGATCATACACGGAATCCAGAAATAGATCGGCACATTTCCGGTTGCCACCAAAAAAACAGACTGCAGCACTAGCATTCCTGCCATGATAAGTCCGCTCTTCCACCATTCAAATCTTTTTTTCAACGATACAATAAAAAGCATGCACGCCATCCATTCCGCAGCTGCTGTATAAATTCGCGGAATATCCGGCATTAAATGTTCCATCATTTCACAACCTCTCCCCAGTAATTCGTCAGTGCTTCCATAAACTCTTTCTTGCGCGAGCGGCTAAGTAACAGCGGCTCTCCTTTCACAACCGCACACCCATCCTGAATGCCGTCCACATGCTGCAGATTGATCAGATACCCTTTATTTCCACGGCAAAAATTTAGATCCTGCAATTTTTCTTCGACCTCTTTCATCGTGCCCGCCGATTCATAGTCACCAAGGATCGTATGCAGAACCAGATTATGCCCCTGACTTTCGATATAATAAATATTTGCAATGTTGATCCGGACAGCCCCACCTTTGATATTTACCGTGATCACTTTCTGTTCACGTTTCTTCATACGGCTGATCGCGCGGTTTAACCTCTGCGAAAATGCGAAGTATGACACCGGTTTCAGCACATAGTCAAGCGCATCCACTGCATAGCCGCGGATCGCATACTGCGCCATATTTGTAATGAAAATGATGACAACCTCCGTGTCTACTTTCCGGATTTCCTCCGCGGCAGACATACCATCCATGAACTTCATTTCCACATCCATCAGAATAATATCAAATTGTGACTTGTACTTGTGTACGATCTGGTCACCGTCTGAATAAACGGTAATATTGAATACTTCTCCATTCTCTTTCTGATACTGCTGCAAAAACTCCTGCAACTGTTTTGCGTACATAGCTTCATCTTCAACGATTGCAATATTGATCATCTGTGCTATCCCTTCTATATCAAACACATTTCATGCCCACTCATACATGCAATAATTTTATCACACAAAAAAAGAAAATACATCTGCTTTTTCGTTGACGCAAAATATTTTCCGTAGTAAAATTGTATCATTATACTTTTTTGGAAAGAGAGAGATAAAATGAGTATTTTCAAGAAAAAACTGACAGTGAACGAAGCAATCAACAAGGCTCACACTTCTGAGAACGCCATGTTGATCGACTGTCGTACCAAAGATGAATTTAACCACGGACATGTTGCCGGTGCGGTCAATATCCCATTGGATAAAATCACGGAAGACCGAATCTTAAGAAGATTCCCAGATAAGGAAACTTCTCTCTATATCATCGGCAGTTATAATTTCAGACCGGAAAAAGCGGTCAAAGCCTTTAAGAAACTGGGCTATAAAAATGCCATCTTCGGTGGAAACATGGAAGAGCATTATGGAATGTTGAAAAAATAAGTTCCTTCCTATCGCAAATGCATTTACATGGAAATCCATCCAAATGCATTTGCGACAGAGCTTAATAAAATGATTCCAGCAAAAATCGGACACAGATACTGTATCATAAACAGAAAGACTTTTCTTCTTTTGAATGTGCCGCCACCGTATGTCACTTCTTCTTCGATTCTCTTTACCCCGACAACCCTTGAAACAAAAAGACAGGTAGCAATTGCCGCAATCGGCATCATGACAGAGTTCGTCAGGAAATCAAAAAAATCCAAAAACTGCATGCCAATGATCTTCACATTTGCCAGAGGTCCGTATCCGAGCGAAGACAAACTTCCCAGTGCGATCATGATCACGCCACAGAGCACCGTAGATTTTTTCCGGCTCCACCCAAGTTCATCTTCAAACGTGGATACCGCACTTTCCGTCAGTGCGATTGAACTGGTAAGTGCCGCAAAAAGTACAAGCAAGAAGAACATTACTCCCGCAAAAGTTCCAAATCCCATACTTGCAAAAACTTTTGGGATTGTAATAAACATCAATGCCGGTCCAGCCTGTAAGGTGTCCGGATCTCCGCCAGAGAAAGCAAACACTGCCGGAATGATCATTAGTCCAGCCATAATTGCAATTGCTGTATCAAAAATTTCAACATTCTTTGTAGACTCTTCAATGGAAGTTTCTTTTTTCATATAAGAACCAAACGTAATGAGAATACCCATCGCAATCGACAGCGAATAAAACATCTGCCCCATGGCTGCCACAACGGTCATCCATGAAAAGTTGCTGATATTTGGCACAAGAAAATATTTCACACCAGCCAAAGCCCCTGGTCTTGTCACAGAATAAATTGCAATGATGACAGACAACACAACAAGTATCGGCATCATGAATTTGGAGACACGCTCGATTCCATTGCGCACACCCGCATAAATAATCGCCAATGTGATCACAGAAAAGATCGCAAAGCATATTTCCGTGGAAAATCCATCTGAGATAAATGCAGAAAAATAACCATCTTCTGCAACTGTCTGCGCATGTCCTCTGACATACTCAACCAGATATTTTAAAACCCATCCACCGATCACCGAATAATATGGCACGATCAAAACCGGAATGATTGCATTGATCCAGCCTCCCAGACAAGACAAATGTGATTTTCCAAAGGAAGCAAATGCTCCTACCGGACTTTTTTTCGTCATGCGTCCTAACGATGTCTCAGTCATGATCATCGTATAGCCAAAGGTCAATGCCAGAATGATATAGATAAGCAGGAAAATACCTCCGCCGTATTTGGCTGCCAGATATGGAAACCGCCAGATATTCCCCAATCCCACGGATGCTCCGGCTGCTGACAGCACAAAACCGATTTTTCCTGAAAAAGAACTTCTTTTTGTCGTTTGATTTTTCATAATTTTCTCCCCTGATTTCTATTTTGAAACATACTCAGAATATCATAGGGAGTAGGGAATTACAATATTGTGATTCTCTCTTTTATCCAAGCAGAGTGGTATAAATTTTACAATCTTCATCCTTAAACACATAAAAAGATACACCGCCAGAGTAAAACTACTTGAAATATGCATAAATTGTCCTCTTTTTCCATCTTACTTCAAATAATCTGCCAGTTCTTCACAACGCTCCATGGTAAGCTCTGCCATCTTAAGACTGCTGTCCATCTGTGCCGAAGATCCATCGTTTTGATCCAGGATTTCGTTGCCTGCTGCTTCTTTGTCTGCAATCCATTTTCTCTGCTCAGTGAGAATCTCATTGAACTTTTCCTCACTTGTATTGTATTTTACAAGATTCCAGATTTCATTTAAGCAGGAATCGCTGATATCATACATCTGCATAGCGTAGTCGTCCATTCGGGACTGTAGAGTTGCTTTTTTAAGCTCCTCCTCCGCTGCATCATAGGATGCTTGATAAGTATTTAATGTACTCTGCGCTTCCTCATATGGTGTCTGTCTTTCGTAGGAATAAATTCCATACCCCATTTCTTCATTTACAATAATTGGAATCGTCAACGTATCCTGCGTTCCTTCCTCGCTATCGTCATTTGCCCACCGTACCCAGAAATATACATCTTCTGACAGATCTCTCACCGGTGCCCCCGGAAGATACACTTTAAAGGTGTCCGTTCCTTCCAGACCATAAACATCTGTATAAATATACTTCACTCCATCTGCAATTTCTTCTTTTCCCGGAGTCTCATCATAGGTAAGATTCTCCATTTTCATCTGGTAAGTATAATCATTGATTTTGGTCAGATCAGTAAATTTTCCTGAAAAGCCGCAGAGATACATCGTTCCATTCTCATAGTCATCCCCGGTGTCTCCCATATCAGAATCATGGTAAGATCCCTTGAAAGAGCCATCTTTTTCAATTTCAAAATCGGTAGACCATCCACCTGCACCACTGCAAAATTCGAATGAATATTTTGCAAGATCCGCGAATGTCAGATCACCACTTTGGTTTTCGCTTGCATTTTCTGCACTGTCGCTGCTGCCTTCCGTATCATCGCTTCCATGATTTTCCTCTATGTCACCCTGAATAGTGTCAGATGTTCCCTGACTGTCCTGATTCTGATTCTGCGCTTCCTGATCTGCCGTATTTTTTGACGCATCCGGTGTCTTGGAACCTCCACACGCAGCTAATGATGCAAGCAACAGTCCTGTTATTGTAAGTATTATAAATTTCTTTTTCATAATTCCGTCCCTTTTTCTATCGTTTTCCGATAACCTGATTATTTACAATATTTTTTCTGCTTTGTTCTTAATTAATTCTAAGGTATCTTAATATTGACCTTATAGGGAATCATTTTATCATTTCATTGTTGGAATAGTTCATACCGCTCAAATGTCCGCTTTCTTCTTTTCTCATAATAAAATCGCTACACGATCTCTGATCAATGTTTTCAGTTCATCCCTTTGCGCTTGAGGCAAATAGGATTCATCCACAAGTAACAACATTTTATTTTCTAATGCACATAATTTTTCTATCATTTTTTCTGCTGCGTTTGCAGGAATATCACATACTTCTGCTAATATTTTAAATTCTTTTTTATGAATATTTCTCTTCTTTCCATTAATAGTAAGCGCCATCTGTTCTTTATCTTCCGGCATAATTACATTTACAGGAAGCATATCATATGCGTTTGATAATTGAAACCTTCTGTTTCCCGGTTCAGTTTCTCTTAACGAAAAATTTTTCAAATGCATATCCGAATTTCCAATGATAAAAGATCCCACAACCCGTAAGTATAATTCTGATAAATCTAACCCTGGTGTAATAGAATACTTCTTTATGATTCTTCCGCAGTTTTCATAAGACCCTTTGTATTTATCCTGCGTTAAGCGATTCGATAGCTGGCAAAAATCTTCCATTGCATATAATTTTATCTCATTTTTTTCAATATCGCGATCTACTCTCTTTGTAATATAAGCGTACTCATCATTTATTTTTATCAGTGCATGCGGCACTGTCTGGATTCCCATCAACTCTGCCAGACGCATTGCCAGGTCTTCAAATTCAGGCATATAATCAAATTCTTCTGTCTGTGGCTTTAAAATATACCCTGTTGGATAATCTACAATTGTAAGTCTTGCATTCGTGTCACTGGACAAATGCAAGGATAGTTTTTTTTGAACTCCTGGTACTGTAAGTCCCTCATTGACAGTCTCATTTGCGAGCCTTTCCAATTGTTCCTTCGTAATATCTAAAAAGGGCATTTCTTCTGTCATAAAAAACGATTTCACACATTTTTTATGCCAGCTCCACTCCTTTTCCGCATTAGAAGCATTCTCCCTTATTGTTTTTCCACAACATAGACATTTCATTTCTCTTCCCCATTTCTTATATTGACATCTCCAATACAATCCCTGCATACCGACAACAGCAATCCAAATCTGTCATTCTGATTGATTTTCCAGTTACGGCTTACAACACCAAGGAGCCATCCTTCTGGAATTAACCCATCAAAAAAAGGAAATAAAACTGTCGCTTTATAAGCCTCTTTTTGTAATGGCAGCGTCAAACTTACAGATACTGCATCTTCTCTTTTCAAATAATCCTCATTATAAGAAAACTCATATCCTTCTTCTGTTTCAGCTATTGTTCCGGCAAAAATTTTTTGAATATAAACATATCCTTTTCTATATTCTGACTCCACTTGTTATTCCTCCTTTTCTCCCGGTACAGCTTCTTTCCCGAACATTGCCAATGCCTGATTTACTTTGTCCATACGCACAGTTTCCTTTCCCTGTTCTAATT
>OLSJ01001899.1_pt1 | contig 11744 bp, 11 predicted proteins | sample 1672151 | NCBI WGS metagenome assembly OLSJ01 (sample SAMEA3136653, study PRJEB25190) | human gut metagenome | biome: human gut; feature: human-associated habitat; material: faeces | place: Austria | collected 2013 | reverse complement strand
CTGTCAAAGTGCGCAAAAAATTGTACGTTACCCTTTTCCATAACTGGTAAGTGTAGCGCGAACAGCAGGCATGGGCCACGAACGGCGATTCAACTTCTCGCCGAAAGACAGCTTTTCCGATAAGCCGGCCCCGGATGGCGACCCCGCTTCGTCGGCGTGAACATCAAGCCGTTCAGCCTGCTCCGCATCCGCACCGCCAAGCACGCGTCATCGGCATGCCGGAACGGCAGAGGGAGGTGGGCTCACACCGGCAAAACCCGACGGCAGCGGCCGCCAACATCGCGACACGTTGACGGCAGGGGGATTCGCGGTCAGGCTTGGGGAATGCGGTAGCCCACGTGCGGGATGGAGCCGAAGCGGCCGTGGTAGTCGGAGCCGCCGGTGCAGGCGAGGGCGTAGCGTTCGGCCAGCTGGGCGCAGCGGGCGTGGTCGGCGGGCGTGTGGTCGGGGTGGTGCTGCTCGATGCCGGCGAGGCCGAGGGGGACGAGCTCGGGGACGAGGTCGTAGCTGTCCATCTGGCCGGGATGAGCGAGCACGGGCAGGCCGCCGTCCTCCGCGATGGCGCGCACGGCGTCGCGGACGTCCACATAGGCGATGTCGCGGTCGCAGATGCCGCCGCCCTTGAACAGGCTACGGTAGAGCGCGCGGTAGGCGGCGCTCGGATGCGGCTCGCCGGTGAGCGCGGCCATGAGGTGCTGCTTGTACAGGCAGGTGGAGGCGCGGCCGAGGGCGAGGGCGCGCTCGACGTCGACGGGGAGGCCGGCTTCCACCATGCGGTCGAGCTGCCAGAGCGAGTTCGCATTGCGGCGCTCGAGCAGCGGGCCGCAGAGGGCGGCGAGCGCGGGGGCATCCTCGCGCAGGCCGAGGCCCAGCACGTGCACCTTGCGGCCGCGCTGGAAGTCGTAGGCGCTCACCTCGATGCCGCCCGTCACCTGGACGCCGTAGCGCGCGCCGAGGGCCGCAGCCCCATCCAGGCCGCGCGTGGTGTCGTGGTTCGTGAACGCGATGCGCCCGATGCCGCGCTCGCGCGCCTGGGCGAGCACCTCTTCGAAGGTGTCCGAGCCGTCCGACATGGTGGTGTGCACGTGGAGGTCGGCGAGGCCGACCTTGTGCGACCCCGCCTCGCCGCCAGATGCCTCATGTGAAATGCCCGGGTGCTTTTTCCGGTTCGTCATGCCGCCGCCCCTTCCCTGCCGAGCCCGCGCGCACGAGAAACCTTCAGTCGTGGCAAAAAACGACGATAGTTGATCATCGCCTCGGAGTCGGCTCGTTCATAGCGATTTTCGCCACGCTTATGACCAGGTGAAAAGCAGGGACGCGTATTCTCTGCCGACACCTTGGCCCGATTCGGCGCTTCCGGATGATCAACTACCGTCAAAAACTGCCACATAACCGGAGTTCGCCTGCGCGCTGCGCGGAGAGCCGGGCCGCGCGCGGCCGCCGTCGCGATTCGTCCTTGCTCCCGCCCGTTCCTCACGCCATCATCCCTTCCTGCATGTTGAACTCATGATCGCACAAGCCGTCCATGAATTCGAGGTCGTGGAAGATGCCGAGCATGGTGGTGCCCTCGGCCTTGAGCTGCTCGATGAGGGTGCGCACCTTGAGCTTCGACGCGTTGTCGAGCGAGGCGGTGGGCTCGTCCAGGAGCAGCAGGCGCGGGCGCTTGATCATGGCGGCGGCGATGTTGAGGCGCAGCTTCTCGCCGCCGGAGAAGGTGCGCGGATAGAGCTCCCACAGGCTCTCGTCCAGGTCGAAGTGGCGCAGCATGCGCTCGGTCTCCTGCTCGGCGCGGGGGCGCTCGTCGGCGCCGTAGGCTTCGAGCGCGCTCTTCAGCACGATGTCGCGGGCCGTTTGGCGCGGCAGCGCGTTCAGGAACTGGGACACGTAGCCCAGCTCGTAGGCGCGCAGGTAGAGCATCTGGCGCTGGGTGGCCTGCGCGAGGTCGACGAGGCCGAAGCGGGCGGAATCGTACAGGATGCGCCCCTGCTCGGGCAGGTTCGTGCGCCAGATGCAGCGCAGGATGGTGGACTTGCCGCTGCCGCTGCGCCCGGTGATGCCCACGAACTGCCCCGGCTCAATGGCGAAGCTCACGTGCTGGCACCCTTGGATGCGCCGGTCCACGCGATGCAGCAGGAAGGACTTCGAGAGGTCGTCGATTTCCAGGAGCGCCATGTCACACCGCCTCGGAGGCGAGGGCGCGGGCAGCCTCGGCGCGCCCGGCCTGCACGTACTCGCCCAGGTCGCGGGCGTAGCCGAGGGGCTGGTCGGGGTAATGCGAGCGGAACACGGAGCGGCCGCCCACGAACGCGCGCGTGACCACGGGCATCGTGCGCGTACCGGCCTCGCCGCAGGCGATCTCGCGCACGAGCAGCACGTCGGCGCGCTTGCCCACCGCGAGCGATCCCACCTCGTCGGCGATGCCGGCGGCCTTCGCCGGGTTCGCGGACACGAGCGCGAAGGCCCGCGCGATGTCGAGCCCGCACTCGTCGCGCAGCGCGAACACGGCGTCGAGCAGCGCCGCCGGGTAGTAGTCGCTGCACAGCACGTCGATGGCACCGGCCGCAACAGCCTCGCGCGCGCTCAGGTTGCCGGAGTGGCTGCGGCCCAGCATCACGTTCGGCGCGCCAGCCACCGTGTGCAGGCCGCGGGCGCGCGCCTCGCGGGCCACGTCGAGCGATATGGGGAACTCGGAGATGGACGCCTCCAGGCCGTCCATGAACGCGAGCTTCTCCGCGCTGTCGTCATCATGCGACGCGATGGAGATGCCGCGCTCGCACGCGATGGACGCCAGGGCCGCGATCTGCGCGTACGTCATCTTGCTGCTCTCCTGCTGCTGGCGGATGATGTCGCGCACCTCGTCGTCGGTGACGTCGCGGTAGCCCTTGAGCGTGTCGCCGAACAGCAGGAGGTCGCGGTACTGGCCCTGGCCGGGCGTGTGGTCCATGAACGACACGAGGTCCACCTTGCCGGAGCGCAGGAACGCCTCGATGTCGTCGTAGAGGTCGACCGAGTCCAGCTCCACGCGCATGTGCAGGCGGTGGCGGATGAGGTGGTCGCGCTCCTCGCCCGCGCGCAGGCCGGCCACGCGGTCGATGAGCCCGCTCACGTTGCCGAAGTCGCGGATGGGTTTGTGGTCGAAGACGTGCGCGCCGTACACCGACAGCGAGTGGAAGATGGTGGTCACGCCGTGCGACACCAGCTCGCGGTCGGCCTTGTACAGCGACGTGTTCAGGTCCATGACCACGCTCGGGCGCGGCGAGGCGACGTTCTCCACGTAGTCCGAGTGGATGTCGATGAGGCCGGGCGCCACGAACGCGCCGCGCGCGTCCACGATGGGCAGCACGCCCACGGTGGCGTCGGGCTGCGCGTCGAAGTCGGACGCGCCGGCCGGCTCTATGGCCGCGATGCGCCCGTCGATGACCACGACGTCGTGGTCGGGAAGCACCCGGTCGGCGCACACCACCGTGCCGCCGCGGATGATGCAGGAGCTGTCGTTCATGGGATGAGTCCTTTCCTAGGTTGATCGGACAGGAGCGCAGCGACCTGTCCATGCCGCCGCCAGGCGGCATAAGGGGCGTACCGGTTGGCGTAGTAAGTCAGCGAGGGGCGCTGGGGTGCCCCGAATTCGTGGGATGGCGAAGGCGCCGCGTACTTCGGTACGCAAGCTTTCGGCATCGCGCGAAGGCGGGGTGCCCCAGCGCGCCGCAGCGTCAGCGCTATTCGCTGCTCGTCAGAGCAGCGAATAGACAAGCTGCTGGGTGTAGGCGTGCTGCGGGTCTTCCAATATCTGGTCGGTCAGGCCGCTTTCGATGACGCGGCCGTCCAGCATGACGAGCGTGCGGTCGGCCAGCATGCGGATGACGCCCAAATCGTGGCTGACCACGAGCATGCTGACGTTGAAGTCGCGACGGATCTGCTGGATGAGGTCGAGCACGGCGGCCTGCACGGACAGGTCGAGCCCCGTGGTCACCTCGTCGAGCAGGAGGATGGGCGGGTTGTTCGACAGCGCCTTGGCGATCTGCACGCGCTGCTGCATGCCGCCGGAGAAGTTGCGCGGCGGCTCGGCGGCGCGCGAGAGCGGGATGTTCACGCGCTCGAGCAGCTCCTCGCCGCGGTCGCGCATGGTGCCCACGTGGCGGTTGCCGGCCGCGATCATCTGCTCCGCGATGTTCGACAGGCTGGAGAAATCCATGCGCAGCCCCAGGTAGGGGTTCTGGTACACCATGCCGAACACCGTGTTGCGGATGGCGCGCTGATGCTGGGACGACCGTTCCAGCAGGTTCGCCGCGCCGCCGTCGAACGGGCGGGCGCGCACGTCGCCCTCCGTGGCTTCCTCGTCGAAGAACAGGCACTTCATAAGCGACGACTTCCCGCTGCCCGACTCGCCGACGATGCCGACGATCTCGCCCGGGAACACGTCGAGGCTCACGTCGCGCACGGCGTGTACCGTGCCGCACCGCGGGCACACGTTGCGCTCGAGCTGCGCGACCGCGCCGAGGCAGTGCGGGCATCCTGCCCCGAAGCGCTTCGACAGGTGCCGCACCGACAGGCACGGCTCCTCGTCGACGCCGAACCGTTGCGCATCAAGCATGGGAAGTTCCTTTCTGAGAATCGCCGGTCGTTTCGCGCCGCTGCGTACACCAGGCCGTATCGTTGCATTGGTAGTAGGTTTCGCCGGTGGCTTCGTCCACCAGCTCGTCCAGGTAGACGCCCTCGGCGCCGCACAGGCGGCAGCACTTTCCCTCGAAGGTTTCCACCGCGAACGGGTAGTCCTCGAAATCGAGCGGCTTGACATCGGTGAAGGGCGGCACGGCGTAGATCTTCTTCTCGCGGCCCGCCCCCAACAGCGTGAGGTGGCGCGCCTGGTTCAGCTTCAGATTGTCGAAGCGCGGGATGGGCGACGGCGCCATCACGTAGCGGCCGAACACCTGCACGGGATGGTCGGCGCCGGTCGTGGTGGCGTCGTACCGCACGATCTGGTCGAACAGCTCGAGCCATGCGCCGGTGTAGTCGGCTTCGGCATGAAGGCGCTTGGTGGCGGCCTCGCTGGGCTCGAAGCTGCGCAGCGGCTCGGGCGTGGGCACCTGCAGCACGAGGATCTGGCCCTCGTCGAGCGGATGCTCGGGAATGCGGTGGCGCGACTGGATGAGCGTGGCCGATTCCGTGTCGTCGGTCACCTCCACGTCGGTGGTGTCAACGACGAGCTTCTTGATGTTGACGGCGTTCACGCTGTCGTCGGAGCCCTGGTCGATCACCTTGAGCGTGTCGTCGGGACCGATGATGGCCAGCGTGATCTGCAAGCCGCCCGTGCCCCAGCCGCGGCCGATGGGCATCTCGCGCGAGGCGAAGGGCACCTGGTAGCCGGGGATGGACACGCCCTTGACGAGGGCGCGGCGGATCTCGCGCTTCGACGCCTCGTCGAAGAACGCGTAGTTATAGCGTTGCTGCATCGGTCGCCTCCTTCGCTTCCAGCGCCGCGATGGCGGCCTGGTCGGCGGCTTGGTCGGCGTCGGGAGCCGCGTCGCCGCGCGTGCCGCGCACGCTGGAGAGCTTCGACTGGAACGTCACGTAGTGCGGCAGCTTGAGGTGCGAGATGAAGCCCGTGGCCTCCACGCCGTCCACGTGGTAGAGCACGAATTCCTCGTCTTCCGTTGGATAGCGCGCGTCGCCGTGCTCGAGGCAGTGGTCGAGCACGCTCATGGCAATGGCCTTCGTCTCGGCGCGGCCGATCACGCACCCGTAGCCGATGTCGAGCGCGAGGCCGTCCTCGCCTTCGCGCTCGAACACGCTCTCCACCTCGGTCACGGGAAGGGAGCCCAGGTAGTAGGCGTCGTCCGGCCCGCCCGCCTCGAGCGGATGGTCCACGGCCACCGCCACGCGGCCCTGCCGCAGCTCGCCCACCGTGGGATGCGCCGGGCCGAACCCGCGAATGGCGGCATAGCCGAGCGCCTCCACCGCCTGCGTCATGCCGCGCGCGAGCGTCTGCAAGCGCACGGAGCGCGGCGCGGGAAACGCGAGCGGCACCATGGTGGCATCCACGGGCGGGGCGTCGTCGGCAGGCACGCGCGCAACGAGCCCCTCGGTGCGCAGGTAGTCGAGCACGCGCGGAAGGGTTGCGGGGGACTCGGGGGCGTCGCCGGCGGCTTCCTCGAAGTGGCGGGCCAGCGCGGCGCGCTTCCCGGCCAGCTCCTCGGCACCTTCCGTTTCCAGATCGAACGCGAGCAAACGGTGGCTGTAGTCGCGCGTGGCGCCGAGCACCTGGCCGCCGGGCACGTCCTTGAAGGCGGCCGACACGCGGCGGGCAACGCGCATGGCGCCGGTGTCCACCGGACGCGAGACATAGGGGCGCTCCAGCGTGGAGCGGAACGCGCGCAGCAGGAACACGGCCTCGTCGGGCGAGCCCTGCGCCTGCTTGAGCGCGAGCGCCGCCAGGCGCGGGGCGTACAGAGAGGCCTCCCCCATCACCTGGTCCACCAACTCGGGGAACGTGCCCTCGATGTCGTCGGTGCCCCAGGCGGACGACGCGCTCACGCGCTCGTACTCCAGCAGCTTGAGGCTCTCCTCGATGGCCTTGCCGCCACCGCGGACGGCTACGTAGCCCATCTAGCGCACCTCCTTCGCGGCGGACGCGGCAGGCGCGCAGCCCGCGACGGGCGCGGCGGATACGGAGAAAGCGCGATCCTCGGCGAAAGCGGCGGACGCGCCGCCTGCGGCCGAAGCGCCGGTCTCCACGACCTCGCCGGGCGTAGCCTCGGAATGTTTCACGTGAAACATTTGTTCCCTTATCGCACTACCTTGTGCCGATTGTTTCACGTCAAGCAACGTCGCGCGGGAGCTGCGCGGCACGGCGACCACGCGGCCGTCCGGATCCACCAGCACGATCTCGATGCCGCAGGGGAACTCGTCGCCCCGCGCGTCGCGGGCACGCAGCCAGTCGGCGCGATCGACGGCGAAGCGGTTCTCGCGCTCCACGCCCGGGCCGCGCAGCGCCACCACATGGACGGCCGGCTCGGCCACCTGGCCGTCCTCGGGCACCTCGGCCAGACGGGCGCAGCCCATGAGCACGGTCGCGCCCTTCTCGGGCGAGGTCAGCGTGCCGCGGCACGCTTCGGCCACCGCCTCGCGCGCCGTCTGCGCGTCGGCGCGGGCGGGCACCACCACGAAGTCGGCATCGCGCAGGGGCGCGCGGCGCGCATGCGTCTCGCTCGTCAGGTAGGCGGTCGTCGCGTCCGTCTCGGAATCGGCAACGCAGAACGTCACCGCCTGATCCACGAACAGCCGCGTGGCCGCCTCGAGCGCGGCGTCGAGCGCGGCCGGGCGCGCCGGGTTGCCGGGCGCCAGCTCGATGCTCTGCACGGTGCCGGGCCGTGCGAACGCGTCGAGCACGCTTCGGAACGCCCGCTGCGCCCGGTGCAGCTCGGCATCTTCCCTTATCATCATGCTTCCACCTTCATAGTCGAAAAGTCCACCTTCGTCGTGGCGACGCGGCGCGCCTCGGCCGCCTCGCGGACCTCGATGCGCGCGAGCTCCTGCCGCAGCCGCCCGTCCCAGCGCTCCGCACGCGGCGCACCGGCCTCGCCTGCGAACGCCGCGTCCACCACGGCCAGCTCGTAGGCGCGGCAGCGATCGCTGCCCAGCACGAGCCCCAGTCCCACGGACGGGCCCACGCGCACCCGGCACGACGTCATGAGCGCCTCGCCCAGGTAGAACAGGCCGCCCTGCGCCGTCTCGCGCACCTGCACCATCACCAGCTCCTCGCGCGGCGCATCGAGTTCCTCGAGCGCCTCCGCGCCCAGCTCGCCTTCCACCTCCCGCACGATCTCCCGCGCCAGCGACGGATCCCCGTCCACCAACGCCCGCGTCCGCTCATATCGCTTCAAACTCACAACGATCCTTTCTTCACAGGTCGAATCTCCCTCATAACGTGCAGCCGCTAATCTGCGGAAACGCCCGCGAGAGCAGTAGGCCATCGACTCGAAGGGTCTCGGGCAGCGCCCACCAAGCGAGTTCCGCACGAGCCGGAACGTCCAGTGGACGTTTCGTGCGAGCCAGGACTGCCGAGCGACTGGGGGCTGCCCGAGGCCCCGCCGCAGGTGGAACCTACCGCTGCACCAAGTACCGTTTCCGCAGCTTCGTCGCCGCCACTTCCAGCACCACGGCCACCGCGAGGCACAAGTACACGATCAGCCCCACCTCGTGGATGTTGTAGTAGAAGCTGCCGGCCAGGAACAGCTGGTAGCCGATGCCGCCCGCGCCCGCCACGGCGCCCACGGCCACCGCGTTCACGAAGTTGATCTCGAAGCGGATGAACGTCCACGACAGCATCTCGTTCACCTTCTCGGGCACCACGCCCTGGAACACCACCTGCCACCACGTCGCGCCGCTGGCGCGCAGTGCCTCGATCACGCCGGCGTCCACTTCCTCGAAGCTCTCCGAGTACGCCTTCACCAGGTACGCCACGCTGTGGAACAGAAGGCCGACGACGGCCGCCTCCGGCCCCAGCCCGATGGCCACGCTGAACACGAGCACCCACAGGATGGTGGGCACGGCGCGCGCCACGCTCATGAGCACCTTGATGGCGTTGCTCGCGGCGCGGTTCGACAGGTTGGACGCGGCCAGAAGCCCCAGCACGAAGGCGATCGCCGCGCCGATGAACGTGGTGAGCAGCGCCAGCGCCAGCGAGACGAACAGGCCCTCCACCACGTCGGGCAGCGTGAAGTGCCCGCCGAGGCCCGGCTGCAGCATCATGGTGAGGAAATCGTCCACCGCGGCCGCCATCGCCGCGGGGAACGCCACCTTCCCGTAGTCCATCGTGGCCAGCGCGAACACCGTCACCAGCGCCAAAGCGGCCAGCACGGCGAACAGCGCCACGTTCGACGGACTGGGCACCCGCACCTTGATCTTGCCCGACCGGGTCAGGCGCGCACCGTTCGCCCGCATCGGCGCGACACCCGCGCCAGCGCCGACGCCGCGCTCGTCGGCCGGCATACTGCGCGTCGCGCCCACCTCCTCCGCCAGGGAGGCCGCGGCGGCTTCGGCTGCGATCTTGTCTGCACAGCCCGTCACAGGATCCTCCTCCTCACGAAGTTCGAGGCGAGCTCGCACGCCACCACGGCCAGGATGATGGCGAGTATCACCAGGCCGGCCACGTCGTAGCGGAAGCTCTTGTAGTACACGTCGAACACGAAACCGATACCCGTGCCGGTGAGCAGGCCGATGAGGGTGGCGTCGCGGATGTTCGTCTCAATCATGTAGAGCACCCAGCTGACCACCGACGTGATGCTCATCGGGATGACGGCCTGCACCACGATCTGGCCGTACGTGGCGCCCGCCGCCCGCAGCGCCTCCACCGGCCCGGAGCCCATCTCGTCGATGCTTTCCAGGAAGCAGCGCGTCAGGTAGCCGAAGCTGGTGAGGAACAGGGCGAAGAACCCGGTGAACTCGCTCTGCTTGAACGAGAACAGCAAAATGAAGGCCCAGGCCACCACCGGGATATTGCGGAAGAGCGACGCGATGCCGCGCACGATGAGGGGAACGGGTCCTCCCACCCCCACCGTACGCGAACCGAGCACTGCGACTATATAGGCCAACACCGCCGCCGTGCAGCTGGAAGCGATGGAGGCGAGGATCGTCGAACCCAAGGCGGGAAGGATGGTGCCCAATTTGCCAAGGGAAGGGAGGGAGGGGGCGAATTGGGCGGCCATCCACGCGAACCCGCCCGGGACGTCGAGGATTGCCTGCACGAAATCGAATCCGACGTACGTGCCCGACAGCGCGCCGAGCGCCATGAACACGAGCGCCGCAACTACGAGGGACGCGGTGCGGCGGACGAAGAAGGACGCGTCGTACTGGCCGCGCCGCCGGGCCTTTCCACCGCGCAAGCCAGCGATCAGGCCCGACGGCTGCAATGTGCGCTCCATCATGCGGCCTCTCCCGCCACGGGTGCGGCGCCAGTGATATCGCCGGGACCGCCCGATGCCGGTGCGTCCGCACCGCCTGCACCGCCCGCAGCGTCGGCACCGCCTGCACCGCCCGCGTCGCCGCCAACCCCTTCGCCATCGTCTGCCGTCTCGTAGATAGCGGCGATGGCGGCCTCGTCCAGTTGGGACGGCGATCCGTCGAACACGAGCCGGCCCTTCTTGAGCGCCACGATGCGATCGGAGAACTCCAACGCGAAATCCACCTGGTGCAGGTTCACGAGGCACGCGATGCCCAGCTCGTCGGCCGCCCAGCGCAGGTGCTCCATGACCGTGCGCGACGACTTCGGGTCGAGGCTGGCGATGGGCTCGTCAGCCAGCATGAGCAGCGGGTCCTGCACGAGCGCCCGGGCGATGCCCACGCGCTGCTTCTGCCCGCCGGACAGCTGGTCGGTGCGCGTGTAGGCGAAGTCGGCCAGGCCCACCTGGTCGAGCGCCTCGAACGCGCGGCGCTTCTCGTCCTCCGAGAACAGCCCGAGCGCGCCGGCCGCCGTGGACTTGTAGCCCAGGCGGCCCTGCAGCACGTTCTCGATGGACGTGGCGCGGTACACCAGGTTGTAGTGCTGGAAGATCATGCTGATGCGGCGGCGCACCTGGCGCAGCTCGCGGCCCTTCACGCGCGTGACATCGCAGCCGTCGAACGCCACCGTACCCTGGGTGGGATCGACGAGGCGGTTCGCACAGCGCAGCAGCGTGGACTTGCCGGCGCCCGACGAGCCGATGATGGACACGAACTCGCCGCGCGCCACCTCCATCGACACGCCGTCGAGCGCCTTCGACCAGCCGTCGTAGCTCTTCGTCAGGCCCCGCACCGCCAGCAGAGGCTCGGCCATCACGCGGCCCCGCCCAGCTTGCGGATGGGCTCGTACCACGCGTCGTCCGTCTCGACGAAGCGCGTCTTCTCGGAGTCCTTTTCGAACAGGCCCTTCGCGTTCTCATCCTCGGGATCGACGAAGATGGCCGGGTCGTTGGCCACCGCGTCCGAGCAGAAGTGGTCGACGATCTTCGTGCGGTCCTCCTCGGAAATGGCGTCCTCGTTGAAGCAGAAAGGCGAGTTCAGCACCGGCGTGACGGCGATGATGGTGAACTGCTTGCCGCGCACGGTGTCCATGGGCGCCTCGGCGTCGGCCTTGGCCTGGTACACCGCGCCCACGCTGTTGGGCTCGCCGGACACGAGGTCCAGATACATGTCCACGTCGACATCGTCGAACGCGGCAGCGTCGGCGTCGCCCGAGAGCAGGTTCACCACCGAGCCCACGTGCGAGTTGCCGAACAGCACCTCGCTGAAGAAGCCGCCCGCCTCCAAGAGCACGTCGGAGCTGTCCAGGTCGAACTCCTCCACGATGCCGCTCGAAGGCACCTTGAAACCCGACGTGGACGTGGCGGACACGAACGAGAACGACCCGCCCTTGATGCCCTCGATGGAGTAGCCGTTGCCGCTCTTGTACGCGTCGGCGTCCTCGGTGCGCACGCAGATGCGGCTGTAGTAGCACGCCCCGTCCAGGCCGCCGTCCTCATCGCTGTTCGTGAACGCCGCCTGCACGGCGGAGTTTTTCTTGTTGGCCTGCACGTAGCCCTCGGGGCCGAGGAGCGCCATCTGCGCCTTGCCCGAGGCGATGGCCTCGATGGCCACGTTGTAGTCGGTGGTGGTCAGAAGCTCGGTCTTGCGCCCGCAGGCCGCCAGGATGGCTGCGCCGATGGCCTCGCGCGACGACGTCATGTCCGACGAGGAGTTGTCCGGCAGCCACACGAACGTGATCGGCTCGG
>OLSJ01001891.1_pt1 | contig 11778 bp, 10 predicted proteins | sample 1672151 | NCBI WGS metagenome assembly OLSJ01 (sample SAMEA3136653, study PRJEB25190) | human gut metagenome | biome: human gut; feature: human-associated habitat; material: faeces | place: Austria | collected 2013 | reverse complement strand
AACTGTTTAGCCAGTTCTTCTGACTTGGCAGCCAGTTCTTTACGGATAGCCTGAACAGCAGCCTGGTTAGCTGATTGCATGCTGTAACCAATGGTAACCATTACTTCCACATTCTTGTTAGGTAAAGTTTTGTATACTTCTACCAAAGGAATCGTACGACCTAGTGTAGCAGAAATTACACTCTTGCTGGAAGCAACTACGCTTGACAAACTGGCTGCTTCTTCCTGTCCCATGTCGTCATTAGCAACTTTCGCTTCGATCAATTGAGAAACTTTGGTCTGAATCTGACCTGCCAGGTCTATTTTTGCAGCATTGGTAGCTTGCAAAGCAGCAGCCGACTGATTTCCACCTACCGCTCTGGAAGAAGCGATGTACCAATACGGGTTACCTTCAGTATCCAATTCCGCTTGTTTTTCCCAAGCTGTTTCCAATTGCTTGGCCAAAGGCAGTTTTCCTACCGGAGTCTTAAAGCCTTCTTTTTCCAGTTTCTTGGCTTCTTTGCGAGCTTCTTTGATAGCTTTCTTCTGCAATTCCTTATCCAATACCTTTTCCTGCTTTTTCAGGTCTTTATAAGCCTTACCAGTAGCTTTTTCCTGTGCATTCACATTTACACAAAACATCATAACAAACGCTACTAAAGCGCTAATGAACAAACTCTTTTTCATATTCTTCCTGTTTAAAAGATTAATATTTCTCTTGAAACTTTATATACAATCGCTATCGCAAAAATAGGCAAATATTTCTAATAATATCCATATCACGTCTTTTTTTTTTCATTGCCCTGAAACAAATGGAAATAAATATCACGGGAAACAGTGACAGCCAAACTACAAAATGCCTAACTTTGCAGCGTTTTCAGTAAACAATTCAGCTTCTGATTAGTTATTAGGAGAGTTTCAGCGAAGTGACAGTTCCTTTAATTCCTTTCAGCCAAAGGAAGTTGAGTTTAATAATAATAAATAGGTAATAGTAGTATGATTCGTCAATGCGCCATCCTTTTCGGATGCCTGGCTTTGGGTGAATTGGTTGTTTTTCTTACGGATATCAAGCTTCCGTCCAGCATCGTAGGTATGCTGTTGCTCACCCTTTTTCTGAAATTGGGTTGGATTAAACTGCACTGGGTGCAGGGTATGTCCGACTTCCTGGTTGCCAACCTGGGCTTCTTCTTCGTACCGCCCGGTGTAGCTCTCATGCTTTACTTCGATGTCATCGCCTCCGAGTTCTGGCCGATAGTGACCGCTTCCATAATCAGCACCCTGCTGGTGATTGTAGTCACCGGATGGGTTCATCAACTAACACGTAAAATCAAATGAACTTTTTAGAAAACGAATTTTTCCTATTGGCTGTCACCTTCGGGATTTTCTTTCTGGCCAAACTCCTGCAGAAAAAGACCGGCATCATGTTGCTGAACCCCATCCTGCTGACAATTGCCATCCTCATTGTCTTCCTGAAGATGACACATATCAGTTATGAGACCTACAATGAAGGAGGACATCTGATAGAATTCTGGCTGAAACCCGCTGTTGTGGCCCTGGGAGTCCCCCTATACCTCCAATTGGAAACGATTAAGAAACAGCTGCTCCCCATCATGCTGTCACAACTTGCCGGCTGCATTGTGGGAGTTATCTCTGTCGTGCTGATAGCTAAATTGATGGGGGCTTCCGACGAGATTATCTACTCCCTGGCGCCCAAGTCGGTCACTACGCCGATAGCCATGGAAGTAACCAAGTCGCTGGGCGGCATTCCCTCACTTACCGCCGCCGTAGTGGTCTGTGTAGGCTTGCTGGGAGGAATACTGGGCTTCAAGACCATGAAACTGACCCACATCGGCAGTCCTATGGCACAAGGCCTTTCCTTGGGAGCCGCCGCCCACGCGGTAGGAACTTCCACAGCCATGGACATCAGCCGCAAATACGGCGCATTCGCCAGCCTCGGCCTGACCCTGAACGGTATTTTCACTGCATTGCTGACCCCAACTATTCTGCGATTATTAGGGCTACTCTAACAAAATCTTCTTATTTTTGTTATCTATAATCATAACCAACTAAAAACAACGTATGATTTCATTTAAAGATATCGAATTACAAGACAAAGAACTGATTACTTCCTATACACAGAACAGTCCGCGACGGAATTGTGACCTCTCATTCTCCAACCTATGCAGCTGGCGTTTTCTATACAATACAAAGTTTGCCATCATGGACGGCTTCCTCCTGCTGAAATTCTGGGCAAACGACGAACTGGTGTACATGATGCCGATAGGTAACGGAGATTTGACAAAAGTACTGGACGCACTGGTCGAAGACGCACACCGGGAAGGGGAACCTTTCTGCCTGCTGGGAATATGTTCGGGCATGTGCTCGGAACTGGAAGCCTTCATGCCCGGAAAATTCCAGTTCACAGCAGACCGGGACTATGCCGATTACCTCTATCTGCGTACAGACCTCGCCACGCTTGCCGGAAAGAAATTCCAGTCCAAACGGAATCATGTCAACAAATTCAAACGCACCTATAATTACGAATATACTCCCATCACTCCCGACCGCATCCAGGAATGTCTGGACCTGGAAGCCGAATGGTGTAAGGCCAACAATTGCGACCAGCATGAAGGAACGGGCAACGAACGTCGCGCACTGGTCTACGCCCTCCACAATTTTGAAGAACTGGGATTGACCGGAGGCATCCTGCATGTAGACGGCAAAATTGCCGCCTTCACTTTCGGAATGCCCATCAACCAAGATACCTTCGGAGTACATGTGGAAAAGGCCGACACCAGCATAGACGGAGCGTACGCAATGATTAACTATGAATTTGCCAACCATATCCCCGAACAATATGTCTACCTCAACCGTGAAGAGGATTTGGGTATTGAAGGATTGCGCAAGGCCAAACTTTCGTACCAGCCTGCCATTATTCTGGAAAAATACGTGGCATGCCTGAAAGATGAACCGGTGGAAGCTATCAAATGGTGAGAGTAAGGATTAGAGATTAAGGATTAAAAGGATAAGGGATTGATGATACGGGAAAAGGTAAAGAACTTATGGAAGCTCTGTTTCAATGATAGCGAGGAATTTACTGAACTGTATTTTCGGCTCCGCTACAACAATGATATCAATATTGCCATCCAAAGCGGCGAAGAAGTGATTGCCGCCCTACAGATGTTGCCTTATCCTATGACGTTCGAAGGAGAAGATATTCATACGGCCTATATATCCGGTGCCTGCACACACCCTGATTACCGTAACCGGGGCGTAATGCACGAGCTGTTATCACAAGCCTTTGCACGGATGCTACACAATAATGTCGCCTTATCCACCCTGATACCGGCAGAACCGTGGCTGTTCGACTACTATGGCCGCAGCGGTTATGCCCCCGTATTCCGCTATGCCGAAGAGACCTTTATCGCTTCCGGTACACCGACAGCCGATACGGGCCTTACTTTGGAAATGTCTGCCGAATATACTGAAAAAAGATATGAATATCTCGACCGGAAATTGCGGGAGCGCCCTTGCTGCATCCAGCATACGGAAGAGGATTTCCAGGTTATCATTGCCGATTTACAACTGGGACAGGGCTTCGTTTGCACATTGAGCAATGGGGAGGAAATCACGGCTTTGGCCATTACCTATCCGATAGGGAAAGCCAACTGGCGCATTGGAGAAATCGTGTCGGATACTCCCGCAACAAAAACTTTACTGCTTCAACATATCTGCCAAAGCTTGAATCTCCCGTCCATCCGGGTTCTCACTCCTCCCGCTACCGGTGAAAGCCAACTTTTGGGCATGGCACGCATCATCAATGCCAAAACCATGCTGCAACTCTATGCTACGGCCCATCCGGAACTGGAACTCAGCATTCATCTCACCGATGAGCAGGTCAGTGCCAATAACGGCTACTACTACCTGAACAATGGTAAATATATGAATAGTGCCAAGCGTCTGCCGGGCAGCCACTTGGCACTTACAATCAGTGAACTCACCGAAAAAATATTTGCAACATCAAGCCCATATATGAGCCTGATGTTGAACTAGCATTATAATCCGCTGAAGTCGACTCCCTCAAATACCAGCGAAGGAATCTGCCATGAACGGTTCGGTTGAGGGTCATTGCCCACAGCAACCAAGGAATTCCATAAAGTAACCATGTTACCCGTCACATTCATTTCGTTGACGGGCTGTGTCAGCTTGCCGTCTTCAATAAGGAAACCCTCTATACCATAAGAGAAGTCACCGGTACTGCTATTGCTGTTACCGCCATTGAAGCCCGTAACCAAGATGCCTTGTTTAATATCTGCAACCAATCCGTTCAGGTCCTTATCGCCCGGTGTCAGAATTAGACGTGAAGGTGCACTGATAGTAGGAGCTATATCCATCTTCTTACCATTGTAGGTATCGATGAAATAAGTTTTCAGCACGCCTTTGTCAAAAACAGTGCGGGGTTCGGTAGCCACACCCTCATTATCGAAATAGCGTGAACCGTTTGCACCGATAGCATGCGGCTCGTCACGCAACGTGAAGAGGTCGGAAGCCACTTTCGTATCCAGCTTATCCATCAGGAAGGAGTTCTTTTGTTGCAAAGCACTGCCATACAATGCACTTAGCATCGGACTGAGCAGGTTTCCCACATTCATAGGGTCAACCACCATTGTATATTTACCCGACTTTGCTTTCTTCTGTCCCAGCTTGCGCAATACGCGTTCCAATGCCTTGGCACCGATTCCCGTCTTCGTCAATTTATCATAGAACAGAGCCGAGTCGTACCAGTAATCCTGAGGGCGAGCTTCGCCTTCTCCCTTAATGGATACACTGGCTGAGACAGAGAACCAGGTACTCTTCGACTCGCCTTCAAATCCGTTGCTTATCAAACGATAGGAAGAACCCTCGCCATCACTATAAGAAGAATCAACCGAAATGATACGCTCATCCTTGCCCAATACCTCCTCTGCAGCAGCACGTGCAATCGCCACTTTATCATCCGGGTTGACTTCATAGAGTTTCTTGTCAAAAAGCTGCAAGTCAGGCTTGCCTCCTTTATAGTAGCGTGCAGGGTCGGCCAGCATACGCGACTCATCCACCGCCAGATAGCGGGTAGACTCTATACCATTCGTGATAAGAGTTTCCAATTCTTTCTTATCCAGCCGATTGGTGGAAAAAGAACCGAAACGTCCGTCCACATAAAGATTCAATCCCAAACCATTCTCCGTAGACTGCTGCAAACGGTCCATTTTGCCGTCACGCAGTTCAAAAGAAGAATTAGAATTTGTATATAGCACCAGTTTGGCTGCCTGGCAACCGTTCTTCAAGGCATATTCCATTGCCCATTGTGCCAATTTCTTATTGTCGTCTGTAATCATGTCTTTAATTGATAGTTGATAATTAACTTTCTCCTCCTACAGTCAGCTTGCTGACTAGTGCCGATGGCATACCGCAGGTAACGGGACAAGACTGACCGTCTTTACCACAGGTCCAAGTACCGTTGTCAATCTTATCGTTATTTGCCACCATCGTGATGTCAGCCAATGCTTTCGGACCATTACCGATGATATTTATATCCTTGACGGGCTGCGTCAACTTGCCATCCTCAATCAAGTAACCCGACTTCACAAAGAAGGTAAAGTCTCCGGCACCGATTTGCACCTGGCCATTGGTAAACTGGTCACAATAGATACCTTTCTTCACGGTGGAGATAATGTCCGCTTCCTTCATATTGCCGGCTTCCATATAAGTGGCACGCATACGGGGGATAGGAGTATTACGGAAAGTATCGCGACGTCCGTTTCCAGTAGGAGCCACCCCATAATGCTTGGCACTGATGCGGTCGTGCAGATAACTGGTCAGGATACCTTCCTTCACGATATAGGTTTTCTGGCCTTCCACACCCTCATCGTCGAAATTCACGGCTCCACGATTGAAAGCGATGGTACCGTCATCCACCACGTTGATATGCTCATCGCACACCTTCTTTCCCAAAAGGTCGCAGAAAATGGAAGTACGTTTACGGTTGAAGTCAGCCTCAAAAGCATGTCCTATGGCTTCGTGCAACAAGATACCCGAACCGCCAGCCCCCATCACGACGGGCATTTCGCCACCTTTGGGTTTCACAGCCTTGAACAAGATAGCAGTCTTATCCACCGCCTCACGTGCAATAATATCCACGATGTCATCCGTCATGAATTCAAAACCCTTGCGGTAAGAACGACCGGCATAACCGTTCTCCATCTTTCCATTCTCTTCCATGATGCAGACTGCCATAAAAGAAACCATCGGACGGTAGTCGTAGTAGCTCACGCCCTCGGAATTACAGAACAGCACGTGCGATGTACTGTCAGAAAGAGAAGCCTGCACCTTACGTACACGATTGTCCAAAGAGAAAATCTTTTCGTTCAGCTTTTCTAAATAAGGTATTTTTGCCTTGACACTCACGTCCTCCCAAGGTTCAGTGACGGCATAGCGGCTTTTGGTAATTGTCTTTTCCGTCAGTCCTACAGATTTTCCGGCCTTGCCCGAAGAGGCGATACGGGCAGCAGTACGTGCAGCACGCAGCATTTCTTCCATAGTTACCCCTTCCACATAAGCATACCCCGTCTGGTCGCCTGCCAATACGCGTACGCCCATACCGAAGTCAATGTTAGCTCCACAGTTGTTTACTTTGCCGTCCATCAGAACCACACTGTTGTTGAATGTGTGTTCAAAATAAAGGTCGGCATAATCGCCGCCTTTTTCCAGAGCGGCAGCCATCACTTTCTTCAAGTCAGCCTCCGTCACACCGAAGTGAACCATTGCCGAAGCTACGGCAGACTGATTATCTGCTCCTCCTAAAGCTCCGCGTACTGACGCAGGCATAGCCAACGAGGGTACTGCCAGCGAACCTAACATCGCCAGACTTCCCGTCCGTAAGAAATTTCGTCTATCCATCCTTTTCAGTTATTAGTTATAAGATATTGTTTTTTATATCATAGTTATATGACGTAAAAATAGGAGATTTTGTCACACCTTAGCTTTCCTTTGTTAACAAACTTTCCAATTCCTCTGCATTCAGACGCAGATGGAATTGTCCTTTGTAAGCCACTGAAATACCTCCGGTCTCCTCCGATACAATGATGGCATGCGCATCAGACACCTGGGAAATCCCCATGGCAGCACGATGCCTCAGCCCCAGTTCCTTAGGAATGTCCAGATTATGGGAAACAGGCAGGATACATCCCGCCGCTTTGATACGTTTCTTACTGATAACCATCGCTCCATCGTGCAACGGACTGTTCTTAAAGAAAATATTCTCAATCAGACGCTGGTTTATATCGGCATTGATAATTTCTCCCGTACGCACCACATCATCCAAAGGCAAATTATGTTCAATGACAATCAAGGCACCAACCTTCTGCTTCCCCATGCTGATACATGCCATTACCACCGGCATGATGTCGTCATGTTCCAACTTCTCTTTCTTATTGCCGGTGAAGAAGCGTACCAGCGCACTGGCATGCTGATGCGAACCGAGTGTCAGCAAGAAGCGCCGTATCTCGTCCTGAAACAAAATGATAAGCGCCAGCACGCCCACACTGACCAGCTTGTCGAAGATGGAGCCGAGCAATTTCATCTCCAGCACCTGCGATACCACCAGCCATATCAGGATAAACACCAGGATACCCGTAAACACATTGATAGAGCCGGAGGCTTTCATCAGCTTATACGTATAGTACAGCAAGAAAGCCACTAACAGAATATCTATAAAATCTTTTATTCCAAATTCAAAAAACACGATATTGAATGATTAGGGGTTAGGGATTAGGAATTATTTCGCATGGCTTGCACAATCCGTACGGTTTCCACGGCTTCTTTCACGTCGTGTACGCGGAGGATGTCAGCACCTTTCAGCAAACAGATGGTATCGAGCACCGTAGTACCATTCAGCGCCTCCTGAGGAGTAATGTCCAACAAGCGGTATATCATCGATTTACGTGAAACGCCTACCAGCAAAGGCAACTCAAAAATACGGAACTCTTCCAGATGGGACAGCAATTCATAGTTATGCTCCATTGTCTTTCCAAAGCCGAAACCGGGGTCCAGAATGATGTCTTTTACACCTAAGTCACGTAATTGCTGCACCTTGCGCGCAAAATACAAGAAAACCTCTTTCAGAAGATTGTCGTAATGAGGATGCTGCTGCATACTTTGCGGAGTGCCTTGCATGTGCATCATAATATAAGGTACGTTCAATGCCGCAACGGTATGGAACATATTCGCATCCATCTCACCGGCCGCAATATCATTGATGATGGCAACACCATACTCCTCCACACACATTCTTGCCACATCCGCCCTAAAAGTGTCTACTGACACCACAGCATCCGGCTGTATCTCAAAAAGTATTTTCAGGCCCATACGCAACCGTTCCATCTCCTCCCTGGCAGAGACATTGTCGGCATTAGGACGGGAAGAGTAAGCGCCTATGTCAATAATGGCCGCTCCCTCCGAAACGATCTGTTTCACCCGGCGTGCTATTTCCACCTCTGTCTGTGTACGGCTACCGGCATAAAAGGAATCGGGAGTAACGTTCAGTATGCCCATGACACGGGGTTGAGAGAGGTCGAGCAGCGAACCGTTGACATTTATATATCGGGCAGTTGTAATTTCCATAGGCAGTCTGTTCTATATAGTACCTGCAAATGTAAACAAAAAAGTGGTTTCAAAATACATAAACTCATAAAACTGATAAGTTTTTTGCTTGTACCCGGGAAGGGAGAGGATTAAAACTATATCTTTGCACGATGGTTTACCACAGATTACACAGATTCACACAGATTGATTTAATTATAAAGTCATGGATATAACAGCTATACATCAGATATTCCTAACATGCACCAGTGTCACTACTGACAGCCGTAACTGCCCCCAAGGCTCTTTATTCATTGCGCTGAAAGGCGAGTCGTTCAACGGAAATGCCTTTGCCGCCCGAGCGCTGGAAAGCGGAAGTGCTTATGCCATAGTAGATGAAGAAGCCTATGCCCCCGCAGGCGATACACGATACATCGTGGTGGAAAACAGCTTGAAGACCTTGCAACAACTTGCCAATTACCACCGTCGGCAGATGCGTACACCCATCATCGGCATTACGGGTACAAACGGAAAGACTACTACCAAGGAACTGATGTCCACCGTACTTTCGCAAACTCACAACGTGCTCTATACCTTGGGAAATTTGAACAATCACATCGGTGTTCCCCTCACCTTGCTCCGCCTGCGCCCTAAACACGACCTTGCCGTGGTGGAAATGGGTGCCAGCCACCCGGGAGACATCAAGGAGCTGGTAGAGATAGCCGAACCTGACTACGGGATCATTACCAACGTAGGAAAAGCCCATCTGGAGGGATTCGGCTCTTTTGAAGGAATCATCAAGACCAAAGGAGAGATGTACGACTATCTGCGGACGCGGAAAGAAGCTACCATCTTTATCCATAACGACAACCCCTACTTGAAAAAGATAGCCTACGGACTCCACCAGATTGCCTACGGCAGTGAGGACGGGCTGTACATCAACGGACACGTCACCGGCAATTCTCCTTACCTCACCTTCGAGTGGAAAACGGACAACGAAAGCAAATATCACGAAGTACAAACCCGGCTTATCGGTGAATATAACTTCCCCAATGCTCTGGCAGCTGTCACCATCGGACATTTTTTTGGTGTGGAACCGGAGAAAATAGACAAGGCACTGGCCGGATATACCCCGCAAAACAACCGTTCACAACTGAAAAAAACAGCGGACAACACTCTGATTATCGATGCCTATAATGCCAATCCCACAAGCATGATGGCTTCCATTAGTAACTTCCGGAACATGCAGGCCGAAAACAAAATGTTGATATTGGGAGATATGCGGGAGTTGGGTAAAGACAGTGCCGACGAGCACCAGAAGATTGCAGACTATCTGGAAGAATGCGGATTCAAGGATGTAGTTCTTGTAGGGGAATTGTTTGCCGCCACACGCCACTCTTATCAGAGTTATCCCGATGTAACCGCACTCATCGCAGAGCTGCAAAGAGAGAAACCTTGCGGGAAAACAATTCTGATAAAAGGGTCGAACGGCATCAAGCTAAGTTCCGTAGTTGAATACTTATAATCCTATTTCATCCTTGGCCTTAAAATGAAATAGCCGACCATTGATGCAAGCACCGCTCCCGTGGTATTGGCCGCAAAATCCAGCCAGTCTCCACCACGGTATGTCGTGCAGTATTCTTGCAGCAACTCCACCATTCCGCTGAACAAAACGGGACAGACAAACGCCCCTGCCCATGCATGCCATAAAGGGGCGTTGTCTCTCCGGTGAGCGCGAAGAAACTCCAGCCACAGCATTCCTGACATGCCGAAATACATACAGATATGCACCACCTTGTCAAGGTTAGGGATAGTGCCCAAATCCGTAGTGGGCGGTTTAAAAAACGACAGATAAATTACAGCAAGTATTATCACCAGCGATACCGGATATTTCTTAATATAATATAGCATATCTCAAATTATGAACAATCTGTGTGCAAAAGTATGGAACATTTTCTATATTTGTGCGTTTTAAGAGCAATTAATAACGAATTGTAAGAAAAATCCACGTTTTATGACAAGAAATGAAAGAGCCAACTTTGGAAGCAAATTGGGAGTGATACTTGCTTCAGCCGGTTCTGCAGTTGGCCTGGGTAATATCTGGAGATTCCCTTTTGAAACAGGCAATCATGGTGGCGCAGCCTTCATACTGATTTATCTGGTATGTGTACTGATATTAGGTATTCCTATCATGATAGCCGAATTTCTTATCGGACGCCGTTCACGTGCCAACACTGCCGGAGCGTATCAAAAGCTGGCTCCGGGAACCCATTGGCGTTGGGTGGGCCGAATGGGTGTATTAGCCGGATTTCTTATTTTGGGCTACTACTCGGTAGTAGCGGGTTGGACCTTGGAGTTTATAGGAGAAGCCGCAACCAACAGTTTTGCCGGCAAGTCCGCCTCAGAGTTCATCGCTTCCTTCAACGGCTTTGTCAGCAATCCGTGGCGTCCTGTTATCTGGTTGGTGGTATTCTTGTTAGCCACTCACTTCATCATCATAAAAGGAGTGGAAAAGGGTATTGAAAAATCAGCCAAGATAATGATGCCCATGCTGTTTATCCTACTGGTAGTGCTTGCCATTTGTTCCGTATCACTACCCGGTGCAAGTGCGGGTATCGAATTCCTGCTGAAACCCGACTTCAGCAAAGTGGACGGTAATGTTTTCTTAGGTGCAATGGGACAGGCATTCTTTTCACTCAGCCTCGGTATGGGATGTCTTTGCACATACGCTTCTTATTTCAGAAATGACACCAACCTACCTAAAACAGCACTCAATGTGGCAGGTATCGATACGTTAGTTGCCATTCTTGCCGGATTCATTATCTTCCCTGCAGCGTTTTCCGTTGGCATCCAGCCGGATGCAGGACCGAGTTTATTGTTCATCACCTTACCCAATGTATTTCAACAGGCATTCGGCAACATACCCTGGCTGGCAATCGCCTTATCCATCATGTTCTACGTTTTGCTGGCGCTGGCGGCATTGACTTCAACCATTTCCTTGCACGAAGTGGTAACAGCATATCTGCATGAGGAGTTCAAGTTTACACGAGGAAAAGCAGCCAAACTGGTTACCTCCGGCTGTATCGTGCTGGGAGTGTTATGTTCGCTGTCATTGGGCGTAGGAAAGAGTTATACGATTTTCGGCCTTAACCTGTTCGATTTATTCGACTTCGTCACCGCTAAA
>OLSJ01001887.1_pt1 | contig 11809 bp, 10 predicted proteins | sample 1672151 | NCBI WGS metagenome assembly OLSJ01 (sample SAMEA3136653, study PRJEB25190) | human gut metagenome | biome: human gut; feature: human-associated habitat; material: faeces | place: Austria | collected 2013 | reverse complement strand
GGATTTGCTTTCCCCTTCATTGCTTTCATCGTCTGACCTACCAGTGCTCCAAGTGCCTTCTCTTTTCCACCCTTATAGTCTACTACAGCCTGTGGATTATCTGCAATAACTTTTTCGAGAACTTCTATAAGTGCTCCTTCGTCATTGACCGTTTTAAGCCCGTGTTCTTCAACATACTTTTCTGGATCTACATTTTCCTCGAACACATGATCAAAAACTTCTTTCGCCACCGAGCTGTTGATTGTTCCTGCATCTGCAAGCTCGATTAGTTTCGCAAGGTTCTCCGGTGTAAATGTAATATCTTCTGATTCCATGTTATGTTCTTTTAAGAGCCGCATCGTCTCCACCATGAGCCAGTTGGAAACTTTCTTAGGTTTTCCACATAAAGCAGTTGTTTCTTCAAAGATATCCGCCATATGTTTAGATTCTGTGAGGATTTCTGCATCATATTGTGGAATATCGAACTCTTTCTTGTAACGCTTTAATTTTTCCTCACGAAATTCCGGCTGTCGTTTCTTAACCCGGTCAATCCATTCCTGGCTGACAACAATCGGTACGAGATCCGGTTCCGGGAAGTAACGGTAATCCTGTGCATCTTCTTTGGAACGCATTGCATGTGATGATTCTTTGTTGTCGTCCCAGCGTCTCGTCTCCTGAACAACTTTCTTTCCGGCTTCCAGAAGCTCGATCTGACGCTCCCGTTCTCCTTCGATGGCTCTTGCAATTGCCTTAAAGGAGTTCAGGTTCTTCATCTCCGTTCTTGTTCCGAATTCACTGGTTCCCATTTCACGAACGGACAGGTTCACGTCCGCTCTCATAGAGCCCTCCTGCAATTTGCAGTCAGAAGCACCAAGATACTGAATAGTTGTACGAAGTTTTTCCAGATATGCAATAACTTCCTCAGAAGAGCGCATATCCGGCTCCGATACAATCTCCACAAGCGGTACACCGCTTCGGTTGTAATCTACCAGTGATGTATCGTCCCACTCGTCATGAATCAGCTTACCGGCATCTTCCTCCATATGCATTTCATGGATCCGTATTTTTTTCTTCGTATCGCCAACTTCGATCTCTACATAACCATTTCTTGCGATTGGTAAATATAACTGGGAAATCTGATAGTTCTGTGGGTTATCCGGATAGAAGTAATTCTTACGGTCGAATTTGCATACTCTTGTAATATCACAATGTGTCGCAAGTCCGATTCCCATTGCATACTCTACTACCTGCCTGTTCAGTACCGGAAGGGAACCTGGCATACCAGTACATACCGGACATGTGTGGGTATTTGGCGCACCTCCGAACTGGGTGCTGCAACCACAGAAAATCTTTGTCTTTGTCGCAAGTTCTACGTGAACCTCAAGTCCAATGACTGTCTCATACTGCTTTGCCATAACTATCTTCCCTCCTTCACAAACTGTGGTGCTTCATAAGTTCTTGTCTGTTCAAATGTGTAGGCTGCCTGGATAATTTTTTTCTCCTGGAAGCAGTCTCCGATAAGCTGCATGCCGACCGGAAGACCTTTGGAATCTTTTCCTACCGGAATACTGATTCCAGGAAGTCCTGCCAGGTTCACGGAGATTGTGTAAATGTCACTCAAATACATTTTCATCGGATCACTTAAGCTCTTTCCAAGCTCTGGTGCCGTTGTCGGAGCCGCCGGAGCCACGATCATATCATATTTTGCAAATGCTTTGTCAAATGCCTGTTTAATCAGTGCCTTTGTACGAAGTGCTTTCAGATAGTAAGCATCATAATATCCAGAGCTTAATACAAAAGATCCAAGCATGATCCTGCGCTTTACTTCTGCTCCGAATCCTTCGGAACGTGTCTTTTTGTACATATTGTGAAGTCCTTCGTATTCTTCTGTGCGGTAACCATATTTTACGCCATCAAAACGTGCCAGGTTGGAACTTGCCTCAGCATCTGCAATAATGTAGTATGCCGGAATCGCATATTTCACAAGACTTAAGTCAAATTCTTCTACAACTGCGCCTTTTTCTTCCAGGACCTTCACTGCATTTAAAATCTGCTCTTTTACGTCTGCGCTTAATCCATCCCCAAAGTAATCTCTCGGAATACCAATCTTCATACCTTTCACGTCGTCTTTCAATGCCGAAGTAAAGTCATATTCCCGCTCCACGGAAGTACTGTCTTTTACATCATGAGAAGCGATTGTCTCAAGGATAGTCGCACAATCTGTCACATCTTTCGCAATTGGTCCGATCTGATCCAGCGAAGAACCGTAAGCAATCAGTCCGTACCTGGATACCGTTCCATAAGTCGGTTTAATCCCCGTTACACCACAAAATGAACTCGGCTGACGGATAGATCCACCTGTATCAGAACCAAGTGCATAAGCGCACTCACCTGCTGCCACTGCTGCGCAGGAACCACCTGACGAACCGCCTGGCACATGTCCCAGATTCCATGGATTTCTAGTCACTCCATAATAAGAAGTCTCGGTTGTACTTCCCATGGCGAATTCATCCATATTAGTCTTTCCGATTATGACTGCACCGGCTTTTTCCAAGTTCAAAACTGCCTCTGAAGTAAAGGTTGGAACAAAATCTTCCAGAATTTTGGAACTGCAAGTTGTTCTCATCCCTTTCGTGCACATATTATCCTTGATTGCCACCGGAACACCTGCAAGAGGACTCAGAAGTGTTCCGTCATCGATCATCTTCTGAACTTCTTCGGCACGCTTTAATGCACCCTCTTTATCAATGGTCACATAGCTGTGCACATCATTCTCTACCTTTTCAATCTGATCCAGATATGCCTGCGTGGCTTCCGTAACTGAAATTTCTTTTGCTTTTATTTTCTTTCCGAGTTCCACTGCTGTCAGACTCATAATATCCATAACTCGTCTCCTCCTATCCGATTGTCTTCGGCACCTTGAAGCTCTGATCCTTCATAAGTGGTGCATTTGCCAATGTATCACTGCTGCCATCACCATTTGTCACAACGTCTTCGCGAAATACATTATTCACCGGAAATACATGAGACATCGGTTCAATTCCATCCGTGTCGAGTTCATTTAATACATCAATGTAGTCCAACATTTTTTCCATATCTGCCTTGGCTTCTTCTTTCTCTTTCTCTGAAAGTTCCAGCTTCGCCAGAATACCCACATACTCAATGGTCTCGTCTGAGATTTTGTTTGCCATTTTAAGCACCCTCCTGTCTGCCAGTTATCTTACATCTTAATTCTTATCTCTAATAATTGTAATATTCATAATAATCCGTCGTTGATATATGCTCGCTTGGAGTCAGTCTGAGTTCCATATTGTCATCTAATGTAATCTGCGCATTTTTCGGAAGAACAAGATTCTTATATTCCTTTCCGTCTGTGCAATTCTCGCCCAGATACAGATCTTTTGTCTCCATAGATTCACCATATTCTGTATAAATATCAACGTCCACACTGCCTTCTCCACTGACCAGTATGAGATCATACACCCCTGCCGGAAGGTCAGGACCTACGGTCAGGTCTTTTTTTACTACCAAAGGCTCTTGTCCTGCCAGTGGATTATTTTCATAAAGAATGTTTTCTGTCTGCGCATTATCTGAATAAAGTGTAATCGTTGTCTGTGAAGAAATGTGAACAATCGCTCCATTGTATAATCTTAAGTCATCCAGATAATCACCGTCTGTCCGCCCTGCATATTCATAAAGGTAAAATCCGCTGTCCCAGTCATCAACCTGGACCGTATCGTAATCATAAGATACATCCGCCTGATAATTTCCTTCCGGAATGTGCACACCGACCACATAGTCACCACTGGTCAGCTCAAAACTTACACTCTCACCATCTGCCGGAAGTTCTTTTGTCACATTTTCATACGGGTCACTTCTTGTATAGTCTTGTGTATTCTCCTGGTATCCGCTGATTACATCATCTAAAATATCACTGACCATCGGTTGGAAAATACCAAAAAATACATTGAAGATGACAATGACTGCTATAATCTTACTGATGATCCTTCCCGGCTTTTTCTTCTTACCGACTTTCTTACGCCCTGTACTTCCTGTATTTCCAGAGTAAGTAGTTGTACTCCCCTGCCAGGACTGATCCTGCTGCCTGTTGTTATCTTTTTGACTCCCCTGCCAGGACTGTCTCGGTGTATTTGGCTTCGGCTGTTTCTCCGGCTTCTCATTCTTGCCATAATGCACATGAGTCAATGGTTCATGATCACATTCACTTTGGTTTATTCGATAATTTTTATCGGATTTGTTATTGTCTAATCCACACTCCGTACAGATTCCATTACTATTCAGTTTTCCTCCACATAAAGAACATCTCTTTCCAAACATAGCTTCTTCCATCCTCTCTGCTCATTTCGCTCCCGGGTGGTTAAGCAGGTACATTTCCACTTTTATGGGGAGCATAGATGAGAAGAACTGTCTGGGAATTCTCTATGGCTCCAGTCTGCTTAAGTCTCTTGGGAATAATGTTGTTTCTCTTACATTATCCTCCCCAAGCAGCTGCATCGTCAAGCGTTCCAGTCCAATTCCCAGTCCTCCGTGTGGCGGCATGCCATGTTTAAATGTAGCAAGATACTGATCCATACCTTCTGTCGTCATGCCTCTTGCTTCAATCTTCTTTAGAAGTGTCTGATAATCGTGGATTCTCTGACCTCCGGTCGTAATCTCAAGGCCACGGAAGAGAAGATCAAAGCTCAGTGTATATTTCGGATTCTCCGGATCGTCCATCGCGTAAAATGGACGCTTCTTGGACGGATAGTGCGTAACAAATACAAAATCGCTGCCCCACTCTTCTTTTGCATATTTTCCGATCAGTACTTCTTCTTCCGGCTCCAAATCAAATGGGTTACGCATCTTGTGATTATATTTCTCAGCTACCAGCTCTTTGATCTCACTGAATTTTACTGCCGGAATCTGATCTACTTTCGGAAGTTCCACATTCAGAATCTTCAGTTCTCTGGCATAATCTTTTTTTAAAAGTTCCATGGCATACTGGAGAAATCCTGTCTCCATTCCCATAATATCCTCAAATCCATCAATATATCCCATCTCGAAGTCCAGACTCGTATATTCGTTCAAATGTCTCTTCGTATTATGCTTCTCAGCACGGAACACCGGCGCCGTTTCAAATACCCGGTCAAACACACCGACCATCATCTGTTTGTAGAACTGAGGACTTTGCTGGAGCACTGCCGGGCGGTGGAAATATTCCAGCTTAAATAAGTTTGCACCACCTTCTGCACTTTTGGCTCCAATCTTCGGTGTATGAATTTCAGTAAATTCCTGACTATATAGAAAATCACGAAATGCTCTTGTCAGTCCTTCCTGAATCCGGAATTTTGCACGCTCCCTGATATTTCTAAGAGAAATGGAACGATAATTTAACTTTGCCTCCAGAGAAGTGTTTAATTTCCACTTGGAAATTGCAAGCGGCATCATCTCATCTTCCGGCTGACTTAAGATTTTAACTTTTTTCATGCGGATTTCAATGCCATTCGGCGCTTTTTCATTCTGCTCAAGCACCCCTTCGACTTCAAGCGTTGATGCTTCTTTGATTTCTTTCAGATCAAATGTGGCACTGCCTTCTTCGTATACACACTGGAGCAGGCCTTCTCTTTTTCTTAAGATTACAAATGCAACTGTACCCATATCACGGATTGTATGCACTGCACCATTGACTTTTACTGCCTCGCCGGTCTTTGCATTTAAAAGTTCTGTAATCTCCAATGTATCTTTTTTCTTTACGCCTGTCTGGTATTCCATGACTGTTTCCCTCCTGTTAAATTTTGTTCCATTTTATTACTCTTTTAATATTTTTCTTTCAGAAAGTATCTTTCTTAATGCAAAAAGTCCCGGAATACATAATCGTATTCCGGGACGGATTATCTTAATATCCGCGGTACCACCCGCTTTTGAACTCGTCTTTGAATTCATCTCTCGCACATAACGCGTGCCAGCGTACTGCTCTACTCGCAATTGCTGTAAATTTAAACCTAAATTGCTTTCGCTCAGTCTGCTCCAGAGTGTTCCCTATTGTTCCTTTCCCTCAAATGACGCTCTCAGTCGGTGGCGTCATATTCCTGTCAAGTTATCACGAACAGAGTCTCTTTCTTTGCATTTTCTATACTGTCTCTAAAAAGATGCTCTTATGTTAGCACATGTTTTTTTTCTTTGCAAGACATTTTTTCAACTTTTTTATGTTCTTTTTTTGTTCTTTTCCTTTCTTTCAATCTTCTCTTAGACAATTCCTCTCAAAGCTGGCTGTGGATTACTGTTGAATTTCCAGCTGATATAATACACAAGTGCATCAATAAACTGCGCGCTTCCAGGACATTTCTTCGCACCAAATCCCATAATCTCCACCATATATTCCCGGTTGTTCTGCCACCCCACTTCTACAACCTTCCGGATTGCCCGCTCTACTTTTCTTGGCGATTCGTCATAGATCTGTCCAATAACAGGATAAATATCAGCCATAATGCACAGCGGCTCTCTCATGTACTGATTCGCCAGTCTGACCGCCACTGGTAAATATGTATACCCTTTATATTTTGGCGTAATATTGCATTTCGATAAAACTTGTAGTGTTGCATTCTCCATGTTACGTCCCCCCTGATTCTGTAGTTGATTTAAAAAAATGCACTTGCTATAATACTTACATAAAGTATTATATCCAACTACTAAGCTAATTACTTAACCGAAATTTACGACTTTTTTTCAACATCATTTTATAAATGGTCAGTTTTTTGTCCATTATTCCAGCAAACAAAAAAAGGGGAAATCGAGACAAATATGACGAAAAATGTATTATTGGACTGTTTTGTCCAAAATTGGGAAAAGGAACGTTTAAATCTTGGAATGACACAGGCCGAATTTGCATCCAAACTGGAAATTTCAGTGTCTACTTACAAAAATATCATTTCTCGGAGAACTGACAAAATTGATATCATGATCGCCATGCAAATCTACAAACTGACAGGGCATTTTCTTTATGAGTTATTTGGAAATGATAATCCGGAAATGGAATGTCTGAAAAAGTTTCGTCTGTTAAATAATCGCCAGAAGGCATACATCAGTGGCAAGATTGATTTCGAACTGGAAATGATGAGTCACGAGCAGGATTCAGAAAATATGCTGGATGTTCTTGTACTGACCGGCAACATGGAAGATGGTATGGTACTGGATTCTGCGAATGAAGAACGTATCTACTGTCCGGAATATATTAAGAAATATGGTGAACGCCTGCATTGTGGCATTCGCATTACTTCCAACCACCTTAATCCTGTGTATGTCAGAAATGATATCCTGGGAATTTCAAAGAAACCTCCGCGTGACGGTGACACCTGTATCCTGATCCACAAGCCGACCGGCCGCGCATTTATCCGCAAGATGCAACAGGGAAATCCTTGTCATCTGCTCCCGATCAACGGTTATGGCGATATTATCACAGTTGACCCGAACAATCATACCGATATGGTACAATGGCTAAAATTCGGAGTCGTGATTGCAGTCCTGCGACGCTAACTAATTTCAATTGATTGTTTTTTTAGCAAAAGCGCCACACAGATTCAAGACTTTCTTTCGTCACCTGTCTGTGTGGCATTTTTATTATCTTAAGAGGTCGTATTCCTATCTATGTATTTATTTTCCGTCTTGGAATACACAATCTTCTGCGCTTTATAAAGGCTCTGATATCCGGACAGCAGATAACTGACCGCAATCACGGTACAAAAATACGGCATACCCGCAAATCCAAACAGCTCAAATGCGATCAGAAGGGAACTGATCGGACTGTTTGTCACAGCACAGAACACGCCTACCATGCCACACGCTGCACAGATATCTACCGGCAAGCCAAATATCGGTGCCAGTGCGGAGCCGAATGTCGCCCCAATAAACAGTGACGGGACTATCTCACCACCTTTAAAACCAGCGCAAAGTGTGATGCATGTAAATAACATTTTCAACAGAAATACCCACAATTTCTGAGATTCTGCAAAGCTCTGCGCAATCGTACCTCCACCAAGCCCCAGGTAGGTATCTGTTCCCGTAATCTTCCACAAAAGAACGACTGTCACACCTCCAACAAACACTCGAAGGTACGGATTCTGAAACCATTTTTTCAACTGCTTTTCAAAAATATGTAACATCACGCAAAACAGCGCTCCGGCAAATGCAAAACAGATTGCCAGAAGAATCGCTTTTCCCCACGCGATTCCATAAAAATTCGGAACTTCTTCTACGGGATACGGCGCAGTCAGTGTCCGAACTCCCATAAAGATTGAAATCCGCTCTCCGATAAATGCGGAGAACACGCACGGAACGAGCGCTGCATAATACATAATCCCGACGCTGATAACCTCCATCGGGAACAATGCTGCTGCCATCGGCGTTCCAAATAGTGCTGCAAAAGCTGCGCTCATACCCGCCAGCGTCATAATACGTTTATCACTCTCATTCAAATGTATCTTACGTCCTAGCCAGTTTCCGAGGCTTGCCCCAAACTGAAGTGCCGCACCTTCCCGGCCGGCAGAACCTCCAAACAAATGCGTCAAAGCTGTCGCAATCAAAATCAATGGTGCCACTCTTCCCGGCATCGTATTCTGATCTGACCGTACTACCATAAGCACCATATCTGTTCCGGCATTCTTCTCTTGCCCCGTAACATGATAAAGAAAAACAATCATGAGACCTGCAAAAGGCAGCAGATATACCATCCACATATGCCCCATACGAAAGTCCGTTGCCCACGTAATCAGATTCGCAAATGCACTGGCGATGACACCGATCACACCGCCAATCACAATCGATAATAGAATCCATTTCACCAGACTCCCTAACAATATTCTCCACGCATGAAACATATGCATGAGCTCCTTCTTCACCTTCTCCATTTCCATCTCACTTCCTCTATTCCTGTATTGTTAAAATTATAAACGCACGGATTCAAAACTTGGCTATATGCAAATTTGAATTGCACCTGTAATAACCAGTTTTTTATCCGTGCGCCTTATAAATACCTCACCTTATGAGCCTGACGGAATATATGGTCTGAGTGCCCCGGCAACATTACTGATCGGCATTGTCTGAAGCCATACCCTTCCCGGTCCTGTAATCACGGTATTAAACAGCCCTTCGCCTCCAAAAAGCATATTCTTCACGCCCGGCACAGTCTGAATATCCATCTGACAACTGGCTGTCATTGCTGCAAGATGTCCCGTATCAATCACAATCTGCTGTCCCGGCTGCAGTTCATATTCCACTACATGTCCGTCAAATTCCGCAAATGCAACTCCCTGTCCACTGACTTTCTGAAGAACAAATCCTTCTCCTCCAAATAATCCGGAAGCCACTTTCTTATGGAAATGTACAGACAACTGTACTCCCGCTTCACTTGCCAGAAATGCACTCTTCTGGAAGATCATTTCCTGCCCCGGTCTGATGTTAAATGCACGAATTGATCCTGGAAAGCAAGAAGCAAATGCGATCATTCCGTTGCCTCCCTGTGCAGTGTAAATATTCTGGAACATCTTCTCTCCTGAGAACATTCTTCCTACAGCTTTCCCAATTCCTCCATTGGTCGTTGTCTCCATCTTCATGTTCGGAGACATCCAGGACATACCGCCTCCTTCCGTAATCATCCGCTCACCCGCTTCAAGCTGGCAGATCACAACCGGAAGAGTATCTCCCTGAATCTGATACCTCATATTTGTCATCCTCCTTTATATGGGATTTTATATAAGTGCCATTCGGTCTAACTGACACATATATTTGTCAATACGTATCTGGTCTGCCGCTGAAATCTGCTTACCAGAAAAATAATATGTAACCCGATCAGTTTTTGAAAATTCCTCTGCATCATTAGCCCCATTCTTCACACTGATCGTATCACACTCTTTTTCCATTCTACGGATTAATTCCCGAAGTGCTCCTTCATTTCCATCTACAAATTCTATCTTATTCGGGAAAATCTCCTGATAGCTCTCTTTGAAATAATTAAAATGGGTACAGCCAAGAACAAATGCTTTATATTCCTCTAATGGATAATCCTTCAGCGCCTCCTTAAGATACGGCACAACCTGATCCTGATCAAATATTTCCTGCTCTGCAAATCTAACCAGCTTTGGAAGCGCAACCAGATCTACCATATCACGCTTATCCACCCGGTCCACCAAGTGATGAAGCTTGTCTCCTTGAATTGTGATTGGTGTCGCTGCCACCAGGATTCTTCCCGGTCTGTCAGCATATTCTTCTACTGCTTTTTTCACTGCCGGTTCCATGCCCACAATCGGCAGTGGAAACTGACTTCTGTATTCTTTTGTGGCCACACTCGTAGCTGTATTGCAGGCAATCACAATCGCCTTCACTTCCTTCGTCAGCAGGAATCGGATAATCTGACGGGAATAGCGGATAATTGTAGTTTCCGACTTGCTTCCATAAGGTACTCTTGCAGTATCTCCGAAATACACAATACTCTCATTAGGAAGCTGCCGCATAATCTCCCTTGCCACTGTAAGTCCTCCGACTCCGGAGTCAAATACGCCGATCGGCATATCTTTCTTATTCTCTATCTTCACAACATTTCTCCTTCTATCTGCCATATCTGTTCTCTATTGTACCCGCTTATCAGGCAGATTTCAAGGGCATGTTCCCTTTACTCAAAATCCCGGTCCAATGAGAAGCAAAAAAAGAACATTTTCAATCATCCCCCGTCACTGGATGCCCGTCCGAATTGAAAATGTTCTTTCTTCCTTTGTCAGTCAGAGAAAGCCATCTACTCTGCCGTCCTCACAGACAGATTGTTTCTCTTATAAAATCACTAAATTGCCAGTTTTTTCGCAACCTCAAGCTGATACTCTGGAAGTTTCTTTTCCATGTTCAGCGCTTCATCAATATCCACATCAATATATTCACCATGCTTGTATCCTACCACACGGTTCGTCTTTCCTTCGCAGAGAAGTTCTACTGCCTTTGCACCCATAATGGAAGCATACACTCTGTCCTTTGCTGTCGGGCTTCCACCGCGCTGCATGTGTCCAAGGATCGTCGCTCTTGTCTCCATTCCAGTTGCTTCTTCGATTCTCTTTGCCATGTTGATGGAATCTCCGACACCTTCTGCATTGATGATAATATAATGTTTCTTTCCACGGTCTCTGTTATCAATAATTCTCTTGATAATTTCTGACTCATCGTAATTGTGCTCTTCTGGAAGAAGGATCTCCTCTGCACCGTTGGCGATTCCACACCACAATGCCAGGTACCCTGCATCTCTTCCCATAACCTCTACAATACTGCAGCGCTGATGAGAAGTCGAAGTATCACGCACTTTATCAATTGCTTCCATTGCGGTATTCACCGCTGTATCAAAACCGATCGTATACTCTGTACAATCAATATCCAAATCGATTGTTCCCGGGATTCCGATTGTATTGATTCCGAGCTTTGCAAGCTTCTGTGCTCCGGCAAAAGAACCGTCTCCACCAATGACAACAAGCCCTTCAATTCCGTATTTCTTACAGATTGCAGCAGCCTTCTGCTGTCCTTCTTCTGTACGCATTTCCTTACATCTGGCAGTCTGGAGAATCGTACCTCCGCGCTGAATTGTATCAGATACGTCTCTTGCTGAAAGATCGATGATCTCCTCTTCCATCAATCCCTGATATCCTCTTCTGATCCCTCTTACTCTAAGTCCTTTCCCCAAAGCTGTTCTGACTACGGAACGGATTGCCGCATTCATTCCCGGAGCATCTCCACCACTTGTCAGGACACCGATTGTGCGTATACGCTTTGCCATGATATTACCTCCATTTACCTATACCTA
>OLSJ01001884.1_pt1 | contig 11847 bp, 9 predicted proteins | sample 1672151 | NCBI WGS metagenome assembly OLSJ01 (sample SAMEA3136653, study PRJEB25190) | human gut metagenome | biome: human gut; feature: human-associated habitat; material: faeces | place: Austria | collected 2013 | reverse complement strand
CAAATAACGGATCTGAAATAGAAACATTATTTGTCGAGAGGATTTCCCAGCTTTTGAAACCGAACGCAGTGGCGGCGGTTATTTTGCCGAGCAGTATATTGAACAAGGAAAATGAAAGTTTTATCTGCGCAAGGGAATCTATATTAAAGAATTTCAAGATAAGGGCGATCGTTCTTATGGGAAATAAGACGTTTGGCGCGACAGGAACGAATACGGTTGTGTTGTTTCTGGAAAAATATAATGAACCGCCGAAAAAAGCCGATTTGATCGAAGACAGCATCGACGCTGTTTTTAACGGATGTAATTTGGACGGATGGGAAGACAAAGCGATATTGGAACAGTATTTGAAAAAGATCGACGTAAGTTCTGAAGTCTATGAACGGTTCTTATCAGAAGCGGTTGATATCGGCGATATAGAAGATAAATATTTTTTAAAGTATAAAGAAGCTTTTTTGGCATTATCAAAAACGAAAGAAAAGCAGAAACAAAAGACGTTCGGTAAATTATCAGAAAAAGAGCAGAAAAAACTGCTGACAAAGCAGTATTATCAATATGTAAAAAAGATAGAACGGGAAAAAATGAAATATTTCTCTTTTGTTTATGATCAAAGGACATTGATCGTGGCAGCTCCGGATGATAACAAAGGTCAGGAGAAGTTTTTAGGTTATAAATGGAGCAATCGAAAGGGGCAGGAAGGAATACAGATCATAGATGAAGGCGGGATGCTGTATGATGCGGAAAACAGGATGTCTGATCGTACGATTGCAAGTCTGATCCGAAAAATGTTTAACGGAGAGGAAGTGTCTTTAGATGATCTGGAAGAGTATTATTATTATCTTCATACGAAAGATATGATCAGTTTTAGCGAGGTGTATTTTAACAAAGCTATAAAAACTACGAAGACGCGGCTTCTGAAAGATGATCCGGGCCTGACGGCATATTCCCTTTCTGATGAAAAGACGTTTGATATAACGATCGGAGACCGGGTTTTGTCGGAAGAGATCGTTTCCGGAGGAAGAGTGCCTGTTTACAGCGCGAATGTGTATGAAGAGTTTGGCAGGATCGACAAAGAAAATATGAAAGATTACAGCCGTCCTTCGGTGATATGGGGAATCGACGGTGATTGGATGGTGAATATCATTCCGGCCGGTGTGCCTTTTTATCCTACGGATCATTGCGGCGTGTTAAGGATCAAAACCGAAAAAATCCTTCCCGAATATATGATGTATGCGCTTCAGGCTGAAGGTGAATATGAAAGGTTTTCCAGAAACAACAGAGCTTCCGCACAAAGGATCAGATCGTTGGTTGTTCAGGCGCCGGAAACAAAGATCCAGAAGAATATAATCGATGAGCTTAAAGCGTTAGATGATAAGATAAACGGACAAAATGCTGAAATTGAAAAATACGAGAATAGTATCAGGACAAAATTTGATCAAATATTTCATTTGGAGGAGTTTATTTCCGATGGAGTATTTTCAAAGTATGAAGGGTATTCCGTAGAGGATTTATGTATTGACGGAAGAGGCAGAGTGATCAATCAGCAGTATATAGAAAATCATAAAGGTCCATATCCGGTATATTCTTCTCAGACAACAAACGACGGTATATTCGGATCTATTGATACGTTTGATTTTGACGGAGAGTATATTACGTGGACGACTGACGGCGCGAAAGCAGGAACTGTTTTTTACAGAAACGGAAAATTCAACTGTACAAATGTATGTGGAACACTGAAAGCAAAAAACGATAAGGTAAATATGAGATATCTGGCATATTTGTTGAATCGGATCGCTTATAAGTTTGTAAGTCGTGTGGGAAATAATAAGCTGATGAATGACGCTATGAAGAAAATCGTAGTACCTGTTCCGAAAAGACAACTGCAGGACGAGTTTGCTGATTTTGTGCAGTCCGTTGAGAAATCGAAGTTTGAATGTATCGGTAAAAAGGAAAAGTTTGAAATTGAAAAGGATACTTTTGTCCATAAATATTTCAGGTGAATATATTTTTGACTGCCGCAAAGGAGATTGTTTTGAAGAAAGAAGAAAAAAGATTAATTGAAATCATCAGAGATGTACTGGCGGGGAAAAACAAGTCCGAGTGGTCGATGCAGATTTCAAAAGAGGAAATCGAACGTGTGATAAAGTGTGCAAGAGTACACGGAGTCTTACCGTTTTTGCAGGAATGTCCTGTATTTATGGAGGAACCGTATCGGGAAAAACTGTTTTTTTATTTGAAAGATTATGCATACAAAGACGCGCAGCAGGCGTATGCGGCAGAGACGTTGTTTGAGTTGTTTGAAAAAAACGGGATTTATTGTATGCCGTTGAAAGGAATACGGACAAAGCAGTTTTATCCGTACCCGGAATTTCGTACGATGGGAGATCTGGATATTTTATATAAAGAAGATCAGACAAAGAAATTAAAACAGGTTATGCAGGATGCCGGATACAAGTTCGGGGGATATAACATCAAGCATGACGAATATGAAAAAGACGGCGTAACGATTGAAATGCACAGAGATGTTCTGTTCAGACTGACCAATGCATACGACTATTTTGCTGATATTTGGGAGCGGGCAATTCATGCAAAAGGGAAACAGTATATATATGAAATGAGTTTGGAAGATCATTACTTGCATTCGGTGTGCCATCTTGCCGAGCATTTTGTGAGAGGCGGCATCGGAATCCGAATGGTTCTTGATATTTATATTTTGTCGGAAACGCCACGAATGGATAAAGCATATGTGCAGCGGCAGCTCAAAGCTTTGAAACTTCAGAAGTTTGAGGAGAATATCAGGTCTTTGGCACAGCTTTGGTTTTCGGATGATGAGAAAACTGTGAGAACGGAAGTATCGGATGAACTGGAAAACTATGCTTTGTCAGGCGGTATTTTCGGCAGCAGGGAAACAGCGCGCAGGAACGGAACTGTGCTGTATGAATCAAAGAACAAGTTTGTAAAACAGTTGGTCTTTCCGTCTTATGAGGTGATGAAGACATCTTGTCCGTGGCTGAAAACACCGATTTTGCTTCCGGCTGCGTGGTTGGTTAGATATAAAAGAGCATTGACAGCAAGCAGGGGAAATATAGGATATCATATTGAAAGAGCAAAAACTTTTGACCGTGTTGAAGATCAGGAGCAAAAAGAACGGTGTCAGTTTTTTGAAAGATGCGGTTTAGAAGACGTTTCGGAGAATTTTTGATAAAATACAAAATGAGATTTTAGACACAGTGATAACAGGATTACTTAAGGAGCGTTATGAGAAATAAGAAAATACAGATTTTGCTCGTATTTGTTTTGGCAATCGGACTTTTCGGTCTGCTTTTCTATTGGAGATACGGGGAAAAAAAGCAGATGGAGAGCTTAAACGGGTTGCAGGAAACGTACAAGGAGTATGATAAAAAGATCCGAGAGATACGCAATGACATGGAAAATAAAAAAGCAGAAGTGAATGATATTGAGAAACCGGCGAACGTAATTCTTGCATTTTCAGAGGAAGATCAGGAACTGATGGATCGGATCGTTCCGGCTCTTGAAGGCAGAGGGATACAGGCCACTCTTGTTTTGAAAAACACAGCGGAGCATCATCAGGAAACAGTGACGTATTTAGGACAGCAAGGCTGGGATTTCGCTTTTGGAGGTGAGATCGGGGAGGAGAAAGACGCTTATATAGAAATGCTGAAAAGTACTGTCAAACAATACGAAGAAAGTACGGGAAAGATTGCGGGCGCCTATTTTTTTAACGGTAAGGAATATGGAAGAGGAAGCAAGATTTTATATCCGCATTTTACAGAAATGGATTTTAAGATCGGGGTGGCTTTTGCGAAAGATGCATCTTCTTTGAAGCATGGAAAAAATACAGATTACAATATGGAGATAGAAGAATGCCAGAATATTTCCATGCGTGAAGATATGGAAACGATCGAAAATATTTTGGATCAGGTCATAGAAGCGAGAAGCGTAGTTGTTTTATCGGATTTTAGTTTGGAACGGCAGATGGAGATTGCAGGCGAGGCTTCGCTGGAGCATTTTGAGGAAATACTTGATCTGCTCTTACAAAAACAAAGTGAAAGTGATCTTGTAGTCGGAAGCGTTACATGTTATGAAGGAACTTTAGAAGACAGAGCGAACAGAATAGAACAGCGTCGTCAGAAATATTCGGAATACGAACAGAAGTGTCTGGAAGAAATCGAACAGTTAACAAAACAGCGTGATGAAGCGCTTGAAAAACAAGAAGTGAAAAAATAGAGGGAGTTTTCTCGGAAAAAGGACAGATTAGATTTGTGATTCGGGAGGAAGTACAGTGGGGATTTATGAATTTGCAGGATGTGTTGTATCTTATGAACCGCTTTACGGTCTGCTTCGGCGGCGTATGGAGACGTATCGGTCGGATACAGAGGGGCAGCCTGATATAACGCTTGACGGTACGAAAGAAGATTATGAAAAACTGAGAAAGCAATATCCGCACCTGTCTATAGAAGAGTGTGAATATAGTTGTGCCGGAGCTGAATTTTATATGAAACTGTTAAAACATCAAGGGTTTATGATCCATGCTTCGGCAGTAGAAAAAGAGGGAAAAGCCTATCTTTTTTCGGCTCCGAGCGGAACAGGGAAATCTACGCATGCGCAGCTTTGGCGGCAGACGTTCAAAGGAGAACCGATTCGGATCATTAACGATGACAAGCCCGCAGTTTGTCTGCAAAACGGCGTATTTTATGCATGCGGGACTCCGTTCAGCGGGAAAACCGATAAAAATGAGAATCGCAAAGCGCCGATACAAGGACTTTGTATGCTGCATAGAGGAAAAACAAATAAAATACAGAAGATTACTTCGGGGGAAGCTCTTCCTCTGATATTGCCGCAGACATTATTTTACGGAGATGAAGAAGAGACGAATTTGCTGCTCTCTTTTTTAGATCGTTTTTTACAGTCTGTTCCGGTTTACAAAATGGAGTGTACTATGGAAGAAGAAGCGGCTAAGACGGCATATTTTTGTATGAAAGGAGAAGAAAAATGAAGATAAAAATAAAAGAAGGTTTTTTGCTTCGCAAGGTGGCAGGAGATCATGTCGTAGTTCCGGTCGGTGAAGCGGGAAAAGTATTTCACGGGATGATCCGGTTAAATGATACAGGCGCATTTTTGTGGGAACAGTGCCGAAAGGAAACGACGAAGGAACAGGTTTTACAGGCAATGGCAGAAAAATACGAAGTTGATGAAAGCGTTGCGGCCGATGATTTGGACCGCTTTTTACAACAACTGCGAAATGCGGAAATATTGGAAGAAACAAATGAGTGAATTTAAAACAGAAAAATGTGAGGATAGTAAAAAAGAAGATAAACAGGAAAGTAAACAAGAGGGTAAAAAGGAAGAAGGCAGGGAAGATAAGAATTTGAAAAGCCGTGGATTAGAAGAAATCCTGAAAGAGCAGGGGAAGCTGGTTCTTACGGCTGAGGGAAACAGCATGCTGCCATGTATCCGCCCGAAAAAGGACGTATTGATCTTAGAACCTGTAAAAGAAGAGGTTTGTCGTCATCAAGTAATCTTGTATCGAAGAGAGAACGGCGCTTATGTATTGCACAGAGTGATGGAAAATTCGGATCATAATAGTTACGTTCTTTGCGGAGATAATCAGTATCGGAAAGAATATGGCGTGCAGCCGGAGCAGATTCTGGCTGCGCTGACCGGATTTTACAGAGGGAATCAGTATATAGATTGTGAAAAAAATAAAAAATATAAACAATACGTAAAGTTATGGTGCAGTCCGCTGTTTCCGAGACGGTGTGCCGTATGGGCAGTAAAAGCGGTGATGAAAATACGAAGCCGGGCAAGCAAAAGATGAGTCGGCGCGGCACAATAATGAGTTGGAACAGGCGGATGCCTACTCCAGAATCTCTTTTGCATTTTCAGCGGTAATGCCGCATATTTCGGCAATGGATTTATAAGATTCTCCGCGGGAAGCAAGGCGGAAGTATCGAATATTATATCTCGTCTTCTTTTCCGTCGATGAGATAATCGTATGAAACGTGGAAAATCTCAGAGAGTGCTTTTAGCTCCACATCTGTGACATAGCGTTTATTTGTTTCGATTCTTGTAATGACGTTTTTATCCATATCATAGCCGTTTAATTGAAGCTGATAAGCTAAAAGCCGCTGCGACATATTATGCTTCTCTCGAAGTTTGATGAGTCTTTTACTGATCAGATTTTTTTCTCCGGTAGATGTTCTTGGTTTCGGCATAAGTATATTCCTTTCTGAGAACGGTGCGCTTGAAAATGTCTCATTTTCTGCACTTTTTATTGATTTTACAAGGGAAAAGATCTGCGCGGGGTTGTAAAAGTGATACAAAATATCGGATATCGAACGAGAAGTTTGCAAAAATTTAACATATCAAACGGAGTGTAATTCTGGATTTTTTGTCTTGAATATGTGATAATAAAATTAAAAGAAAAAGTACGTGAAAAGAGGAAGATTTATGCCTACGACATATGCACATTACAAATTTGGAAAAGAAGTGATCAGCGCGCTTCCGAGGCCGCTTCGCAGCACAGTTGAGAATCACAGAGAATTATTTGATATCGGACTTCATGGTCCTGATATTCTTTTTTATTATCATCCGATGAAGAGAAATACAGTGAACGGTCAGGGATATGACCTTCATGATAAGCCGGCGGATCTGTTTTTCCGCCACGCTGCGGAAACTGTGAAAAAAGCGGAAGATCCGGCAGCGGCAAGAGCATATATTTACGGTGTCATCTGTCATTTTGCTTTAGACAGTGAATGTCATCCTTATGTTGAAAAGATTATGCAGGTCGGAAGAGTTTCACATAATGAGATCGAGATGGAACTGGATCGAATGATGCTGACGGAAGATTATCATGATCCTTTGCGCTATCTGACAGCGAAGCATATTCATCCTAAGATGGAGTATGCGGAAGTGATCGCACCATTTTTCAAAGATGTAACAGCCGAGCAGATCTATAAGGCATTAAAAGGGATGGTTTTTTATCATAAGCTGTTTCTGGCACCGACATCTGGAAAGCGAAAAGCGTTGTTTCTTGGGATGAAGGCAGTGGGAAAATACGATTCATTGCATGACATAGTGATGAGTGTAAAGCCAGATCCGTTATGTCAGAAATATTGTAAGGTTTTGAAACGGCAATATTCAGGTGCAGTGCCGTTAGCTGCGAGTCTGATCGTACAGTATCAGAAGAAATTATTCCAGGATACACCGCTTCCGGAACGTTTTCATGAGACATTTGGTGCAGGAGAAGAGTGGGAGAAACTGCGTCTGTAGAGAATCGAAGAAAAGAGCAACAGACTGCTTGCCAGGAGAGATGCAGAAGAAGAGAAAAAGAGTCAGGAGAATGTAGATGAAGGAATTCGTTAAAGTGCAGGATATCACGAAAACTTATAAAATGGGTGAAGTTGAGATTCATGCAGTGGATCACATCAGCTTTTCGATTGAGCAGGGAGAACTTGTTGTAATCGTTGGACCAAGTGGTGCAGGTAAGACAACTGTGCTTAATATTCTCGGCGGAATGGATACAGCAACAAGCGGGAAGCTGTATGTAGATGGAAAAGATATTACAGCTTATAATTCCAAACAGCTGACAGGATACCGCAGAGATGACATCGGATTTGTTTTTCAGTTTTATAATCTTGTGCCGAATCTGACCGCATTGGAAAATGTTGAGCTTGCGTTACAGATCAGTAAGGATCCGTTGGATGCACAGGCAGTTTTGGAGGAAGTTGGTCTGGGGGAACGGAAGAATAATTTTCCAGCACAGCTTTCCGGTGGTGAGCAGCAGCGAGTTTCAATCGCGAGAGCATTAGCGAAGAACCCAAAGCTTTTGCTTTGTGATGAGCCAACAGGTGCATTGGATTACAATACAGGAAAATCAATTTTGAAATTACTTCAGAATATGTGTAGAGAAAAGGGAATGACAGTTATTATCATTACACATAATCAGGCACTTGCGCCGATGGCAGATCGATTGATTCATATAAAAAATGGACAGGTAGCAAGAATGGAATCTAATGAGAATCCGACTTCGATTGATGAAATTGAATGGTAGGGGATGTGGATGAAGAAAGCATTACGAAAAAACTTTTATATGGAGATCCGTCATAGCCTTGGACGTTTTTTATCCATTTTCTTTATTGTTGCGATAGGATGTGCATTCTTTTCCGGAATCCGTGCATCAGAGCCGGATATGAGATATTCAGGAGATGCATATTTCGATGAGAAGAACCTGATGGATATTCAGGTAATGAGTACAATGGGACTGACAGAAGATGATCTGGATGCAATTCGTGCTGTGGATGGTGTATTGGATGCAGAAGGAAGCTATGCAACAGATGTACTTTGTACGATTCGGGGAAACCAGGTAGCAGTTCATGTTATGGCGCTCCAGGACAAGATGAATCAAGCTCAGTTAGAAGATGGCAGGCTTCCGGAAAAGGAAAATGAATGTGTAATAGATGCAGATTATCTGGATGGAAAGAATCTGAAGATTGGGGATAGGATCACATTATCGAGTGGGACTTCGGATTCTTTGGAAGATACACTTAAGACAGATACATTTACCATTGTTGGTACGGTCAGCAGTCCGGAGTATATTGCATTTCACAGAGGCAGTACAACAATTGGAAATGGAAGTGTCAGTGCCTTTCTTTGCGTTCCGGAGAAAGCATTTTCATTAGATGTGTATACAGAGATTACAGTGCAGGTTGAAGGTGCAAAGGAAGCGACTGCATTTACGAAAGAATATGAAGAACATGTGGATTCTGTGCTGAAAAAGGTTCAGGCAATTAAAGCGGAAAGAGAACAGGCCAGATATGATGAGATTACTTCGACAGCGCAGGAAAAAGTGGATGAAGCACAAGAAGAGTTAGCTCAGGCAGAGCAGGATCTGGCGGATGGAAAAGAAGAGGCGGAAGAAGAACTTGCAAGTGCAAGAGAGAAACTTGATGCAGCGCAGAAAGAGCTTGAACGAGGAAGAAATCAGCTGGCAGCTTCGAAGCTTGAACTGGAGCAGTCGAGAAATCTTCTGATATCAAAGCAAAAGGAGCTGAATCAGTCAAAAGCACAAGTTGAGCAGGGAGCACAGGAACTTAGCGAAAAACAGATTGCACTTACAATATTAAGAAATCAGCTGGCACAACTGAAAGAGCAGGAAGAAAGTCTGGAAGATCAGAGACAAGAACTTTTAGTGCAACAGACACAGATGCAGCAAAAGAAAGACGAGCTTCTGAAAGCAAAGGAAGAATTGCAGCAACAGGCAGAAGACTATCAGTCTGCGTATCAGCAGATTTATCAGCCGTTGAAACAGTCCTATGAAGAACTAAATACACAATATGAACTTCTTTTACAGAACTATGAGGCACTGAAAGAAGAATACGACCGGAAGCAGGAAGCAGGAGAAGAAGATCCAGAATTAAAGGCTCAGTTAGAACAGTTGGAAGCTGAAAAAACAGCAATGGAAGAGAAGTTGACTGAATTGAAAGCAAATCTGGATAAAATGGAATTGGAGGCGAAAGCTGCCGAAGCGGAGATTCAGAAAAACCAGACAAAGATCGAAGCCGGATTGACGCAGATTAACGAAGGGCTTCCAGCAGTTGAAGCCGGGATAGCTCAGATTGAAGAAGGTATTCCGGTATTGCAGGATAATATACAGAAACTGACGGATGTGTTGACACAGGGAGATGCTGCAATCCTTACCGCAAGTCGGCAGATAGATCAGGCAAAGGCGCAGATTACGTCCGGTCAGCAGCAGATTGATAGCGGATGGAAGCAGATCAGTGAGGGACAGAAGAAGATTGAGGAGGCACAGCAGCAGTTAAGCAGCGGAACAAAGGAGCTGGAAGACGGTTGGGCAGTGTATGAGGAAGGTCGTATAGAAGCTCAGAAGAAGATTGAAGATGGAGAGCGGCAGATTACAGAAGCAAGAGAAGAGCTTGCGAAAGCACAACAGAAGATTGATGATCTTGAAAAGCCAAAGTGGTATGTTTATGATCGGAACAATCTGACAGAATACAGTGGATACGGAGATAATGCAGACCGTATGCGGGCAATCGGTAAAGTGTTCCCACTCATTTTCTTCCTTGTTGCAGCATTGATCAGTCTGACAACAATGACACGAATGGTAGAGGAGGAGAGAACGCAGATCGGTACTTTGAAGGCTCTCGGATATGGAAATGCTTCAATTGTTGGAAAATATCTCTGGTATGCGATCCTTGCGACATTAACCGGTGGTGTTTTCGGAATTCTGATTGGAGAAAAGATAATTCCATATATCATTATCACTGCATATAAGATCCTGTATCGTCATATGCAAGATATTGTGATCCCGTATAATTTGTATTATGCTGTAACAGCATGTGCAGCGGCACTTGCATGTACAGTAATCGCAACACTGTTCTCATGTATGAAAGAATTACGGGAGCAGGCAGCAGAATTGATGCGTCCGCCGACACCAAAACAGGGAAAACGAGTATTTCTGGAACGAGTTCCGTTTATCTGGAAAAATCTGAATTTTACATGGAAATCGACCGTGCGTAATCTGGTGCGGTATAAAAAACGCTTCTTCATGACAGTATTTGGAATTGGCGGTTGTATGGGCATGATGTTGTTTGGTTTTGGATTAAAAGATTCTATTTCAGCAATCGTTCCGCTTCAATACGAACAGATTCAGCTTTATGATGGAGATGCTATTTTAAAGGAAGATGTGACAGAAGAAGAGAGAATTGAGGTTCAGAAAGAACTGGATACGGATAAGAAGGTATCAGTGACTGCAGAAAATCTTTTGAAAAATATTGAGATCAGTTCAGGAGAGTCTTCTCAGGAAGTTTATTTAGATGTACCAAAAGATGTGGAAGCATTCAAAAAGTTTGTCGTGACCCGGGATCGGAAGACAAAAGAAATTTATTCATTGGATGATAAAGGAGCAATCCTGACTGAAAAAGCAGCGAAACTGCTGGGAGTCAGTGTTGGTGATAACTTAACAATCAATACAGATGATGGAGAGAAAACAGTCTTGATCAGCGCAATCTGTGAGAACTATATGGGACATTATCTCTATATGACATCTGAAGTCTATGAAAAGACATTCGGTGAGGCTCCGGCCTATAATTCAATTTATTATAGAACTCAGGACCGTACAACAGAGGAGGCAAAGGATGTCGGCGAAAATATAATGAAGTGTGATGGAACACTTAGCATCAGCTATACGACAAGCCTGAAAAAGCAGGTGGATCATATGCTGGAGAGTCTGGACATCGTGATTGTTGTATTGATTATTTCAGCAGGAATGCTGGCATTTGTAGTGCTGTATAATCTGAATAATATTAACATTAATGAGCGGAAGCGGGAGCTTGCGACGATCAAAGTACTTGGATTTTATGATAATGAAGTTTCTGCCTATGTATACCGTGAAAATATTCTTCTGACATTGATTGGAACAGTTGTCGGGGTGATATTGGGCAGTATCCTTCACCGGTTCGTGATTACGACTGTTGAGATTGATACTGTGATGTTTGCAAGAACGATCAAAGGGTTTAGTTTTCTGTACAGCGCACTGCTTACATGTGGATTCTCTGTTTTTGTAAATTGTGTGATGTATTTCAAACTGAAGAAGATCAATATGGTGGAATCATTAAAGAGTGTTGAATAGAAAGAAACAGAAGACGACGAGAATGTTATTGAAAAATTCAGACTGCATTTAGAAAAAAGTGTCGGGGATGTCTCCGGGTATGGTATAATAAATATCGTACCTGGAGATATTTTTGTTTTTCACAAAAGTGACACAAGTATTTGTTATGATGAGAAAAAACGAAGGAGCGAATGTTTGAT
>OLSJ01001870.1_pt1 | contig 11921 bp, 10 predicted proteins | sample 1672151 | NCBI WGS metagenome assembly OLSJ01 (sample SAMEA3136653, study PRJEB25190) | human gut metagenome | biome: human gut; feature: human-associated habitat; material: faeces | place: Austria | collected 2013 | reverse complement strand
CCCCTAACTTGCACTGCGACCTATCAGAAATGAACTGGTCAGCCAACAATGTTGGCAGGTAGCAAGAATCCCCTGTCTTTAGACATGGGGAGTGTCAACTACTTTCTAATACTATATTTCAAGATAATAAGCTAGATCTTTATAAATTAATTTTAGAAATGTATCTCTTTTTTACGGCAAATAAAGGTCTTTCTGCGATTGAATTAGCTAATGAATTAGAAATAAATTATAAAACAGCGCCATTACTTTATAGAAAATGTAGGATTCTTATGTCCCAAAGTAACAGTGAAAAAATTCTGGATAGCTTTTTTATGAAACAGACGTTGCTTATATAGGCTCAAAAAGTAAAGAAGAACACAAACAAGGAGTTGCTACTGAACAGCACCCCTTTTTAGTAATGTTATCAACAGATAAAGAAAATTAATATCCAATTTTTTTAAAATTAATGCCAGTAGCTGTAGATAGTACAAATAATATTGTTAGATTCATCTCAAAAAAGCAATACTTTCAAAAGAAAGAACACTAAACACTGATGGAAAAACAACTTTTTTTAGGATTAACTGATAAAATAACATTAAAATCAGAAAAAATACTCTATGATGAAGAAAATCATAGATTGTATTGGCTTAATGTATTAATTGGTGATATAAAAAATAATATTACTGGTATATATCATGGAGTAACTAAACGTGACTTACCTTTGTTTCTGAATGAACAAGAATGGCGTTTCAACCATAGATATACTGGAAAGAACTTCATGAACAAAATACAGAAATATGTTTTGAAATCACATCCATGTCCTAAAAAAGCAATTATTACTGTACTCAATTTATCCGAACCATACTATGCACATGTGTCAGATGGTTAATTAAGAAAAAAATAAAAAAGGACAAACCAGTATAAAAAACTTATATATGGCAAATAGTCTATATAAATGAGAATAACTGATATATTACTTAAAAAACTCAAGAAAAGGATTTTCATAAAAGACCAATGAATATTAAGCAATAATGAAATCATTTCATAAGTCATGATAAATAAGATACCATTCATACAATAAGTTATACATAGCTATCCATCTTGCTTACCCCTTTATCATCATATATGATTACACTAAAAAAATATCAAAAAAAGATGTGATTTTTAAAATCACACCTTATTCATCCTCTAATAAAACTTCTCCATTAGATTCAATTATTTCTTTATAACGATAATAAGAATCTTTTAATTTTCTTTCTAGCGTACCATGTCCATCATTAAAACGATCTACATAAACAAAACCATAACGCTTTTTCATTTCACCAGTACCAGCTGATACAACATCAATTGGTCCCCAATATAAATAACCTCGACAATCAACACCATCTTCAATAGCATCATTAACATTCTTTAAATGTTCTTCAATATAATGAACTCTGAAATCATCATGAATTTCACCTTTTTCATCAATATTTTCATCTAAACCAACACCATTTTCTACAATTAATAATGGTAAATGATAACGATCATATAAAACATTTAAAGTATAACGTAATCCGACCGGATCAACAGCCCATCCCCAAGGTTGAGGTGCTTTATCTTTAAGATATGGATTATCACGGCACGTAAGTCCACCTGTATCTACTTTTAAGTTTACATCACGATCAAATGTTGTTGAACGATAATAACTAAATGATAAGAAATCAACTGTATTTTCTTTAATCAATTTTAATTCTTCATCACTAAATTCTACATTTACTTGATCTTCTTTCCATACTTTCTTTAAATAAGTTGGTACAATACCTAAGCAGAATGGATCTGCCATAAAGAAAATATTCATACGTTGAGCATCTAAAGTTCCAACAACATTTAAAGGATCACAGTTATATGGATAAGTAGCTACTGAAGAAGCAGTCATCATACAGCCAATTTGGTAATCTTCACTAATTTCATGTCCTAATTGAACTGTTTTAGCATTAGCAATCAAAATATTATGATAAGCATCCCATTGATCTTGTTTTGTAGTTGAACCAATTGGATCACTAGGATCTTTAGGATCTTTAATTGTTAAAACCCCGCCAGCAACAAGCGGCATTCTAAATAACGCATTGACTTCATTAAATGTAAGCCAGAATTTAACTTTTCCTTTATAACGTGTAAAAACAGTTTTTACATAACGTAACCAAAAATCAATTAATTGAGGATTAGACCATCCACCATATTCAGTAATTAAATGTAATGGTGTTTCATAATGTGATAAAGTAATGACAGGTTCCATTCCTAATTCATTCATGCATGCAAACATATCATCATAATAAGCAAGACCTGCTTCATTTGGTTCAAGTTCATCCCCATTAGGGAAAATTCTTCCCCAAGCAATAGAAGTTCTAAAACTATTGAATCCCATACCTTTCATTAATTTTAAATCTTCACGGTAACGATGATACCCATCTACGGCATCATGTGATAAATAAACTTTATCAGGATTTAATTTCATTTCATATTTTTTCTTATCTTCATTCCATTGAATACCAGGATCTTTAGACATAATACCTACAAGTACATCTGTAACGTTTGGTTGTTTCCCATCTTCCAACCAAGCACCCTCATATTGATTAGCAGCGATAGCGCCACCCCATAAAAAATCTTTTGGAAAACTCATTTTCTCTACCTCCATTTTTCTAAATGTATTATAGCACTTAGTAAACAAGGAACTCTTTCATTTCATAATTTGAAAAAATAAGAATTATATTTAATTTTTTTAATCTATGATTTAAAATATTCTTCTATCTCTTTTTCTTCATCTTCAGGAATTTCTAAAAATTGAATTGCTTCTTTAAATGTCATTTGTAATTTTGTCATCATTTTTCTTACATATTCTATATTCTTTCTTTTGCTTGCTTCTTGTCTTGCTTCTAATTCCAATGCTTCTCCTAAATTACACATATCTCTCATCCTTTCTTCAAATTCTTCATATTCTAAGCCATATTCTTTTATTACTTCATTCTTTTCTTGATAATTCAATGTATTATTCAATAATGCGCCTATAGGCATTAGTATTTCATCATAGCTTTCATACTTATCATTAGGACTATGTTCTTTGCTTAAGTATATCATAAGTTGTTTTTCTTTATCATAACTTTCTCTTTTTTCTTGATAATTTCCACTTAAATGATTTTCTGCTATTTTTAATTGATTGATACAGCCATCTTTACTCTTTGTAACTTGTGGAATAATCCAAAATGAATACACTTTTTTCATTCCATCATAGTTTTTATCATCATATTCCCTTCCCCATTGACTGGAAATCATTCTTGAACTATAGGCAATGCCTCTTGTTACAAGATGATATCCTGGACTTGTCTTGTTTTGAATTTCAATATTAATGTAGACTCTTTTGGTTGATTGAACTATTTGTGGTAAATCGATATAGAAATAAATATCATAGCACATTAAGCCCTCATCTTTGATAAAAGCTTCTTTATCCATTAAATGAAAATGAGGATTGACGATTTTATCACCAATACGGACTCCTTTAATCAGCTTTTTTATTTCATCTAATGAAAGATGTTTTGCTTCTTCAACAAAACAAGAAATGATTCTAGAAAGCATATACGGATGTCCTATCAGTATTTTACAATACTGATCATACATGATTGTTTTATTAGAGCTTGTTATAAGATTTAATTGTTGCATAAGTAGTTCCTCCTACTATATATATCGTTTATTTTTTTACTTTTTTCTTCTTTTTTTGTTAAAAAAGGAAAAAATTGGAAATTTCATTCCATTAATCTACTTAATATTCTTATTTTGACAAAAAAAGAAGAATCAAACGATTCTTCTAATATTTATAGAAACCTTCTCCAGAAGACATTCCTAATTTTCCTTCATCAATATATTTTTTTAACATCTTAGCCATACCTTTAAAATTATAAGGAGCTAAAAATGATGGAACCTTCAAATACATAGAAACAATATTATATGCAGTTGTAAGTCCTACTGTATCTAATATTTGGAAAGGTCCTTTAGGAGCACCTGTACCAAGTGTCCAAGCTTTATCAATACTTTCAGGATCACTTATACCATTAACATAGAGATCCATTCCTGAAAATAATAAAGGAACAAGCATTGAATTTAATAAATAACCTGATTTTTCTTTTCTTACAGGTAATGGAATCATTCTTATTTCTTTAGCAAAATCCATAATCAAATCAAAATATTTTTGATTCGTTTGTTTTTGTGCCATGACTTCTGTCATATTATTTTTCCAAATACTATTTGCAAAATGTAATGATAAATATTTTTCTGGACGTTTTGTATATTTAGCGAACTTCGATGGTAATAATGTAGATGAATTCGTAACGATAACTGTCTTTTCAGGTAATAAATCCGCCATTTTTTTATAAATATCTATTTTTTGTTCTACATTTTCAGCCATTGATTCAATAATTAAATCGGCATCACTGACTGCTTTTTGTAAATCTAATTCTAATTTAATATTTTCATAGGCCTTATTAGCTTTTTCTAAACATTGTTCTTTATCAAAATCTTCATAATCACTAATACCCATGGCCCAATTTTGAGGTGTCTTTCCTTTATCGCTATCCATTAAAGTAATCGTATCATGATAAACCTCTTTTAAATGATCTAATTTAGGCTGACATCTTCCTATACTTCCTTCACTTCTAAGCCAAATCGTTACATCAAAACCACAATAAGCTGCTTGATAAGCAATTTGACTTCCTAAAACGCCTCCACCAATAACAACAACATTTTTAATTTTCATAGATTCATCCTCCTATCTTTATTTTACCATTTTGTTAAAATGTTCACAAAAGATATTTTTGCTTTTAGTTTGAACTACATATAAAAAAGAACCCTATTTCTAGGATTCCTTTATACTATTCAGCTTTTGTTGAATTTACTTCTTCAAACATTTGAGGAATTGTATGTTTATCTTCTTTGTTTTTATATTTGAAGTAAACAACTGTTAATAATGAACATACTATTAAGATTCCTGCAAACACTGCAATTTCAACTGAAATTGAAGGAGCTGTCATACTAATTGTTTTTCTAAATCCATCTACACTATAAGTATATGGTACAAATTTATGAATAGCTTTGTAGATAGCTGGACCTGTATCTAATGGATATGTACCAGCAGAACCACCTAAGTTAACAATCATGAATACAAGTAATAAGAAGTCACCAATAAATCCAGTTGTTAAACTTAATAACATGACAAGTGACATAAATGCCGCCGATACGAGAATTGCAAGTAAGTATGTTAAACCTAAATTAACAGGTTCAAATCCATTAATTAATCTTAAAGCAGTAACCATTACGATAGCTGCTAATGTAGAAACTGTATACATAACAGTTGCTTTACTTGCCCAATATTTCCATGCATTTTCAGCTTTTTTAATACCATGTCTAATTGGATACATTAAAGCAAATGCTAAGCATGTTACATATAAACCAACTGACATCATATAAGGAGCCATTGCATGACCGTTATTTTCAACTTTAGAAATTTCTTTATGACTTGTTTCAACAGGAGTAGCTACCATATCAGTAGTTTTATCTGTTGAATCAATCTTACTTTCTTCTGCACCAGATTTTAATGCATCATTTAAAGTAGTTACACCATCAGCTGCACTCTTAATTCCATCACCTAAAGTATCAGAACCAGCAGCCAACTTACTAGCACCACCACTAATTTGACCAGCACCATCAGATAATTGATTAGCACCATTCATTAATGTAGCATTATTACTTACTAATGTTGAAGTACCACTAGTTAATTGATCAACACCACTTGTTAAAGCTGTATTGTTATCAGCGATTTGTGTTAAACCTTTTTGTAAACTATCCACACCAGCTGTATAAGCTTGAACACCTGCAACTAAAGCATCTTTAGAATCAACAGTTACTTGTTTAATATTTCCATCATTGTCAACAGTTACATATTTACCACCATTAACTTTTGCATTCACTTCATTTAATCCAGCTTGGACTGTTTGAGTTCCACTTACTAATCCTGTAGGAACTTTTGTACCATCTGTTAAAGTTCCACCATTAAGAGCTACATCTAAATCTTTTAAACTTGATTTAGTTGAACTAGATAATGTATTAATTGCTGTAGATGCACCTGTTGTATAAGTAGCAACCGAATCCATATATGAAGCTACACCGTCTTTATATTTATCTACAGGGAAATAATTTGTTAAACCATAAGCATCGATTTCTGCTCTTGACATTCCACTAGTTAATAATTTACTAGCAATTCCTTGTTTTTGAGCATCACCACTTGCATTTAATGTTTTAATTAATGTAGCATAATTATCTAATGATGTTTTTCCATCAGATAATTGAGTCAATGAATCTTGACTTGATGCCATAGTTTTTTTGGAAGTTTCAAGATTTTCTTGTAATTTTTTCACCCCATCAACTACTTGTTGATTTCCTGCAACTAATTTTTCAGCACCTTCACCTAATGCTTTAACACCTGCATTTAATTCTGTGTTATTTTCAACCAATTGATTTGCACCAACTAAAGCTTGACTAACACCTGAAGTATAATCACTAACACCTGTTTTTAATTGGTAAATACCATTATTTACTGTAACAACACCATTTGTGTAATCTTTTAAACCTTTAGTTAAAGTATTTGTACCATCTTTAAATGTTAAAGAACTACTTGCTAATACTTTTAAGTTATCACTAATTGTTTTGTTACCATCTTCTAATTGAGTCATACCATCAGATAATTGTTGAGTACCATCGCTGGCTTCAGCAAATCCATCTGACATTGTTCCAATTGAAGTAAAGATTGTTTCAGCATATGTTTTTGTTACTGAAGCTGAAACTTCAGCTTTAATTTTTGCGATTGCTGAATCATCCATTTTTGATGCAACATAGTTTGTACCTGGGTTTGTTGTATAATTTAAAACCATCTTTTTAGGATTTTTATCCAACAAAGTTGTTGCATTTTTGGAGAAATTGCTTGGAATCGTAATGACCATATAATAGTCACCATCTTTTAGACCCTTATTTGCTTCTTTAGAATTTACAAAATGGAAATCTAATGAATCGTTGTCTTTTAATTTTTTGACTAATTGATCACCAACGTCTAATTTCTTATCGTTGTATTCAACTGCCTTATCTTTATTCACGACAGCGACAGGAAGATCTCCACTGTTTCCATATGGATCCCACATAGATCCAAGGAAGACAACTGTGTAAATACTAGGAATAAGAATAAGAGCAACTAAAACGATTTGAATCCAATGATTTTTTAAAATGTTTTTCCACTCTTGCTTAATCATAAATATCCTTCTTTCTATCTTCTATAGACATTTTACATCTATAGATATATAATGTCTATAGAGAATTATAATTTTTTCATCATAAATGTCAACACAAAAACACAAAAATTAGGTATAATAATATAAGGGAAGGGATTACATATGAGAATAAGAAAAAGTTTTGAACAAGCAATTTGTATTTTATTGCTTATAGGAACAAGTGAAGGACCACTTAAAAGTCATGAATTAAGTAAAATGTTAGATGTTTCTGATTCATATTTAAAAAAAGTAACAAGACAACTTGTAGTAGCTGGTCTTATTACCTCTAAAGCAAGTAAGTTAGGTGGTTTTATTTTAAACAAAAAAATGAATGATATTTCTTTTTTAGATATTTTTGAAGCAATTGAAGGAAAAGAAAAATTTATTGAAACTACACATTTAGTTGATAAAGTCTTTGATCCAGCATTAAATGTTCAACATACAGAAGATATCATTATCAATCATTTAGATGCTGCTGAAAATCAATATAAACAAAAACTCAAAGAAATCAATCTTGGTGAGATTACAAATTATGTTCATCAAAATACAATATAAAAATAGGCTATTTGAATAAGCCTATTTTTATTATATGGTTCTATTTCTATTTTTTGCTTAAATCATTTCAATTTTTTTAACTATAATAACTAATCCAACAAAAGATATCATAAGAAGTATGCTATATAAAACATAATTAGCAGTATCTCCTGTTTTTGTAACTATGCTATTCTTATTACCTGTTACTTGTACTAAGTTATTATTATCTTTAACAACAGTAAATGTTGTACTTGCCAAGCCATCTATCCATACAATTTCAAATGTGTGTTTTCCTGCAGCTAGTGTGTTAAGATAATCTTCTTTTAATGTTACAACAGTTGAACCTTCGCTAACAGTATAATTCTTTGTATCAACAATAATACCATCTACTTTTACACATTTGAATTTTGAAAATTCCCCATTACCTCTAATTACAAGGCCTTTATGAGCATCTTGTGTCCATGAACTATCAGCACCATCTAAAATTTTATATTCTTCTTGTCCTGGAGATGGTACAACTTTGGAAATTTTTTCTGTTTCTTCATACTTACAAACTTCACAGACTCTCTTTTGTTCACCTTCTTGTTTTTCAGTAGCTTCTCGCACAATTTGCCAATTACCAAATTTATGTCCTGTAGCTTTAATAACAATAGGTTCACTTATAGAATTTATCATATTACTATCTGAATACATTAATCCACAATCTTCACATTTCCAGTATTCTTCAAATCCATCTTCTGTACAAGTAGCTGGTTTTTCTTCTACTAATTGAAGATGATGTCCTTTTGGATCAATTATTTGTGTTCCGCTTGTAACATCACACCTTCTACAATGAAAAGATTTTTCACCAGACTCTGTACAAGTAGCTTCTTTATCTACTGACATGGTATCGTTCCAATCATGCTCACCATAATAATCCTCGCAAATATTTGATAAAACATCCTTTGTTGTACTAGTTTGAACACCTGTTAAATCTGTACTATCAGATCCTCCCATTGCTTTTAAATTTGGATTTTTTTCTACATCGAAAGAATTATCTATAAAATTCCCATTACTATTTGGATTTCCTACAAAGCCTCCTGGGCTATATGTTTTTGAAGAACTAGTAATTTTTCCAGATGAGTGACTTTTAGTAATAGTACTGCCATCATTTGTACCTGCAAAACCGCCAACTTTTGGTTCAAAATCAGTAACTATACTTTCTACATCACCAAAAGCCACACTATTTTTTATTTCAACATCTGACTCAACATATCCAGCAAAGCCACCCACATTCCAATCACTTGCTGTTACTTTACCATAAGAAGCACATTTATCCACACCGCTTTCAAAGAATAAAACCCCTGCAAATCCTCCTACAGACCATGAACCTCTCACATTACCTTTAACGATACAGTTTTGATAAATCCCATTAAAATCTTCACCTATGAAGCCACCACTTTTACCTCCGCCAATGACTTCAACATCTACCACGCAGTCTTTATAAGTTCCATAACTGTTATACCCTACTAATCCCCCACTCAATGCATTGGTATTTTCTACTGTTCCTGAAACTTTACAATCACTCACAGAAATAGACATCCCATATCCTTGTGAAGCATTTCCAATTAGAACTCCTGCTGCATTTCTATCTTTACATGATGCTTTTACATAAGCATCAGATATGATAATATTCTTTAGCTCATATCCACTAAAATTTCCAAATAAGCCAGCACTTACTCCTTCTTGAGTTTCATCCACATAAAGACCTGTAATTGTTTTATTATTACCATTAAAGTAGCTACTAAATGCATGAAAACTATCATTAGAATCTCCATAACCAATCGGAATCCAACGATGTGCACTTAAATCAAGATCTGCTGTCAATACAAAATATTCTTTGGCATGAGTTTTATCGACTATACCAGAGTTAACATCTACCGCCAATTTAGCAAGCTGTTCTGCTGTTTCAATTTGCCATGGGTCTTCAGCTATTCCACTTCCTCCTGCAAAATCAGTTGCTGCATAATCTGTCCAAATACCATTTGGGGCATCTTTCGCAAATACTGGTATCGACATACATGTCATACTAAAGAAAATACTTATTATAATTCCTAATATAAAACTTTTACGGTGTCCATTTCTCATTTTATTTCCCTCCTTTTTTATTGATACTCCCTGTATCATTATTTTATATAAGAACTCTAAAAATGTCAATTTATAAACTTAAACGCTTTCATTTTTTACAAACAAAAACTCAAAGAAATCAATCTTGGTGAAATTACAAATTATGTTCATCAAAATCCAATCTAAAAACAGGCTTGGGAATTCCCTAACAAGCCTGTTTTTAATTTAATCTATTTATTAAATAACAATTCTAATAAATGAATACCTTTTCCTTTTCCTAAAAGAATTCCTTTTAAACAGCGATTACAAACACAAATAATTTTCTTATTATCAAATTGTTGAACATATTCTTGCATGTATTTTTCTTGTACATCTTTAGGATAATGTGATAAATGTGTATCATCTAACGCTTTTGATTCATAATGGAGTGTTCCACAAAAAATAGAATTGTCTTTATTATTTTTCATTTCAATAACTTCGATATTCATTTTCTTTAAAAGACTTCTAACAGCTTGATGTACTTCAGGATGATTTCTATCACGAAAACAATCCTGTAAATACATTTTTTGTCCATGATAATCAGGAAAATCAAAATTATCTAATTGATCAAAATATTCCCAAACAGACATAGTCTTTACTTGATTCTCTATTTGCTTTCTACAAGCTTGACATACATATAAACCAATATCACCTTTTTCAAATTCTCTTTTATCAATTTTACAACATTTTGCAATCGGCATTTGTTTTTCAAAATAATCTCTTACTTTTTTTGCTGTTTGAAGATGCATTGTAGCAAAATTACAACTTGGATAATAAATATACATTCTCTTTCCTCCTATATCATTTGAATAACAACCTCACTGATTCCTGCAAGAACCATAACTAAAATTGGATTCATTTTATATTTTCTAAGTAATATTAAACAAAGGATAAAAACAATAATTGCATGGTATCTTATATAAGAAATACCAATTAATGAATCTTTAAAAAAGGAAGAAATCAAAATACTGATTCCACTAATCGCAATCATCGAAACAACCGCTGGTCTTAAATAAGAAAGAATTGTTTTCATTACTTTCATATCTTTATATTTTACATAAAAATAAGCAAGTAATGAAACAAGGATACATGAAGGTAAAATACAACCAAAAGTGGCAATAAGAGCACCAGGTAAATGAGCTACATATTGTCCAACAAATGTTGAAGAATTGACCGCAATGGGTCCTGGTGTCATTTGGGAAATCGTAATAAGATCCGTAAATGTATTCTGACTGATCCAATGATAGGTGGAGATTACTTGTTGACTAATAAGAGGTAATGCAGCATAACCACCCCCAAAGCTAAAGAGTCCTATTTGGAAAAATGCCAAAAATAATTGTAAATAAATCATGCTCTTTCCCTCCTTATAAATAGCTCAACAAATGCAAGTAAAATACATCCTATAATAATGTACATAATGTTTACATTTAAAAAGTAATTTAAAACAAAAGCACCTATCATAATTAAAATATTTCTTTCTTTATGTTCATCCATGACACTTAAAGCCATATCATAAACCACACTTACAATAATTGCTCCAATTCCTGCACGCATTCCAAGAAGAATTGCACTGATGATTTTATTGGTAATAAATATTTTATAAAAATAAGCTATCACACTAATAATAACGATTGGTGGAATAATTGTCCCTATCACACAAACAATAATCCCTAAAATTCCTGCCATTTTATATCCTAAAACAATCGCTCCATTAACAGCTATTGCTCCTGGAGCACTTTGTGCAATCGCCACTAAATCCAACATTTCTTTTTCATCAATATAATGCAGTTGATCCACAAATCTTTCTTTTAATAAAGAAACAATCACATAACCTCCACCAAAAGTAAATGCTGATAAATAAAGTGTAGAGGTAAACAATTCCATTAATAATTTTCTTTTTTCCTTCATTTCTATCAC
>OLSJ01001867.1_pt1 | contig 11936 bp, 10 predicted proteins | sample 1672151 | NCBI WGS metagenome assembly OLSJ01 (sample SAMEA3136653, study PRJEB25190) | human gut metagenome | biome: human gut; feature: human-associated habitat; material: faeces | place: Austria | collected 2013 | reverse complement strand
GCGAAGTGTCGAAAACCTGCAGAGCGAAATGTCGATTTCTTTATTGACGAATACACCGACGGCGCGCAGGGCCAGGTGCTCCAAGAGCTCGCACTCCGTCGCCACGTGGTCCAGCGGCTCGTTCGCGCCCTCGGGACGCCCGAGGCCGCACCCTCGCATGAAGCGCTCCACCTCCATGGAGTGCGGGTTCACGAACAGGAGCGCCTGCACCCCGTCGTCGGCCGCGTGCCACACGCCCTCGTAGGGACTGCACGCAGGCTCGGGCGCGCCCACGAACAGGCGCGTGGCCTCGGGGCGCAGGGCGCGTAGGAGATCCGAGCCGGAATACCCCGGCTGACCTCCATCGAAGCCGCCCAACGCCTCGAGGCCGAGCGCCGCCGCCAGCTCTTCTGCAGCTTCGGCCCACTCGCCGGACGCCACCGCCCCGGCCAGCTCCGGGCCGGGATAGCGAAACGACAGCGCCAACAGCTCCCAGGTGGCAGCACGGGCCTGCCAGTCTGCATTATTCACGATCGCCTCTTCTCCCCTTCTTGAACCAGACGGCAAACCACTTCCAGTGAACGACCATATGGACGAGCAGTAACGCAAGCAGCATTTTGGCACTCATCGCATGTAGCGGGTTCCAGAAGTAGTACCCCTTGGCGTACAGCCCCAGCGTTGGCAGCACCGCACCCGAAATCAAAATACCCGACACCATGACCATCATAAAAACCAGCGCCATAAGCAGGTTGAACGCAAGACTCCCCGTACGATTCCATGAAGGACGCAGCCCTCGCAGAACCTCGATGATCCAATCCATATGCACCAGCACATGAACAAAGAACACGATGAAAACGCCCAGGCCTAACCACTCGTGAAAACCGATACCTGTGATCGCAGGGTTAGCAACGAGCAGGTAGACCGCCAGGGCGGCTAGGTCAACGACAAGGCTACGTTTGTCCATGTTACCCCGCCCTCCTAACAATCAGCACGAGAGCAACGACGAGCGCCACCGGCGCGAGCACCCACAGGTTCAAGCTTGCATCGGATGCTTGATGGTAACGCGTGGTCAGCGTGTCCCACGCGTGGCATTCCGCGCTTGAGCACGATGCCTCGGGGCAGCTCATCTCATGAACGCCATCGGGCGCGGGCACGTTGTCGAACCCGTGGCACTCGCCCGACGCGCTCCCCGCTACCGGGCACGGAGACTCGGCCGCGATGGCATGCACCCCCGTTGACGGCTCCACCATGAACCCGGCCGCGAGCACCAAACCTCCGGCGAGCGCAAACACCGCAAGCGTTATCAGAAGCTTCCTTACCATGGCTCCCCTTCCGCAATTGCGAGGGGCGAGACCGACAGCGGATCCCGCCGGGAATCTGGAGCTAACGCGTTTCCCTATCCGACCTCAAGGGCAGATACTTCAATCCGACAAGGAGCATGAGTACGCCCAGGGCAACCACGCCCAGCACGATGCCGAATTCAAGCGGCGTCGGCCAGTACACCATGCCCTGGTAGGCACCGGCCAGACCGGATTCCCATCCCGTAACCGTATAGGGAGTTGCGGGCCCTGCATAGTCGAGATTCGGAATCTGGAAGCCGCCCACCAGCAGCTGCACGCGCTTGCAGAAGATACCAGCGATAGCCAGCAGCGACGCGACCACGATGAGCGGGTTCGTGCGCAGCCTCGGCGCGAAACACACGGCCGCAGCCAGCGCGCAGCCAATGATCTCGACCCAGAAGAACGGCGCGAGCGGGCCGGACACCAGCATAGCTACGACTTCGGCGCCGGAGCCTCCAGGGAAGGCAGAGGTCAAGAGGTCGCAGCCGAAGAAGTACAGGTCAACAACCACGAACGCTCCCAGCATCTTGGTCATTTTCGTAATGTTTGACTGGTCGAGCTCAAGGTAGCCCACGCGGCGAAGCGCGATAACCACAGCAAGCACCAGCGCCGTTCCGCACACAAGCGCCGAGGACACGAACCACGGGGCCAGAAGCGCCGTGTGCCAAAACTCGCGCGCCTGCTGCAGCCCGAATATCCAAGCAGTTACCGAGTGCACGAGCACGGCGCACACCAGTGCGATTACGCTAACAATGCGCAGGGCAACCGCCGACACCTTACCCTCCTCGGCACGCAAGGTGGCCCAGAGGTAGACGATGGACAGGATAAGGTAGGCGCCCAGCACGATGATGTCCCACATGAGCGGCGAGCCCAGGTTCGAGTACGCGAACAGCTCCCACAGGCGAAGCGGCTGGCCCAGGTCCACCACCACGAAGCCGATGGCGAGCACCGTGCAGCAGATGGACGTCCACACGGCCACCTTCGAGATGCCGCCGAAGCCCTCCACGCCGAGCACGCGCGGAGCGCTCGAGATGATCAGGCCGCCGGCCGACAGGCCCACCAGGAACATGAACATGGTGATGTAGAGGCCCCACGAGTCGAGGTTGCGCATGCCGGTCTGGACCATGCCGCCGTCGAGCTGCACGAACCACAGCGCCAGGCCCATGACGGTGAGCAGGCCGGCCACGACGATGGCGATGTTGAGCCCCTTGCCCCCGAACTTGGCAGCAGGAGCCTTGGGCGACTGGGTCGCCGAGGTGTTTTCAGTCATGATTCTCCTTTCGCCTTACACGAGGTAGTAGACGGACGGCTTGGTACCCTCGCTCGGCAGAAGCTGCTCGTACGAGCGCTCCCTGATGAGCTGGGAAACCTCGGAATTCGGATCGTCCAGGTCGCCGAAGTGGCGGGCGCGCGCAGGGCACAGATCCATGCAGGCGGGGGTTTCGCCACGAGCAAGGCGCTGGTAGCAGAAGATGCACTTCTCCACCACGTGCTTCTGGTGCTTGGGAGCGTCCGCGTCGCCCAGGGCGAAGTCCATGGGGTAGCGGGGCTCTTCCCAGTTGAACGAGCGCACGCCCGTGTAGGGGCAGGCCGACATGCACATGCGGCAGCCGATGCACTTGTCGTAGTCCTGGCGCACGACGCCGGTCTCCGGATCCTTGTAGGTGGCGCCCACCGGACACACCTTCGCGCAGGCCGGATTCTCGCAGTGCTGGCACGAAACCGTGATGTAGCGCATGGAGATGTCGGGGAACTCCCCAGCCGGGGTATCCATCATGTCGCCGCCGTCAGTAAGCGCACGCGTCCAGAAAATATCCTGGGGCACGTTGTTCGCCATTTTGCACGCCACCGTGCACGCGTTGCAGCCAACGCAGCGCTTGGTGTCGATTACCATTCCGTAATGCATGCTTGCACCCCCTTAGCACTTCTCGACTTCGCACAGGAAGTCGTAGAATGCGCTGTTCGAGCAGAAATCGTTCATGAACACGTTCGTCAGGTCCTGCGTGTGGCCCTCGACGTACTGGGTAGCTTGGAAGCCGTGCGGGATCGAAACCACGCCGGGCATGATGCCCTCGGTTACCAGCGCCTTCACGACCGCGTACCCATGGTCGTTGTACGCGCGCACCAGATCGCCCTGCTTGATGCCGCGAGCGGCGGCATCGGCGGCATTGATCTTGATCATGGGCTCGGGCTCGAGCTCGCGGATAACCGGCGTCACGGCAAGCTGGGAGTGCACGTGGTACTTGTTGTGCTCGCTGCAGCCTAGAAGCGGGTACTTCTCGCGCAGCGGGTTGTCCAAATACGCCTCGTTCGCATGCTCGTAGTAGGGAAGCTTCTCGTAATCGGCAATCTCCTGGCCGAAGCTGTTGCGCGGAGTCGGCTTCTCGATGTAGTACTTCAGGCGCGTTCCCTCGGCGGGACCGTACGTCGGAACGAGGTTCTCCGGCTTGGTCATGGGGTTGCGCACGAACTCGCCCGAGGCGAAGTCGTCGTAGCTCACGCCGGCCTTCTTGTTGGTATCCGTGTTGTACACGTCGCGCAGGAAGTCCTGGTCGCTCTTGGCGTAGATCTTCTCCATGCCCATCTTCTGGGACAGAAGGCGCATGATCTCGACATCGGTCTTGCACTCGTACAGCGGCTCGAGGCCCTTCTCGTAATAGGCGGGGAACGGCGTGGAGCCAACCGGGTCGATATCCTCCATCTCGAAGGCATGCGGCACGGGAAGCACGATGTCGGCCCACTGCGCGGAGTCGTTCATGTTCACGTCGGCGCATATAACGAAGTCGATCTTCTTAACCGCCTCGATAAGCTCCTGGCGGCCGGACTCGCAGGAAAGCACGTTGCCGTTGTGAATCCACAGCACCTGCAGGTCGATGTCGTCTTGGCCGAACTTCTTGTTCGCCACGATCTCGGGCAGGTACATGCCGCAGATGCGCGGTCCGGGCTTGCCGGCCATGAACGCCTTCGTGTTGTAGGGAACCATGCTGAACGGGGCAGGGTTGCCGCAGATGGCCGCACCCGGCTTGCCGGCGTTGCCGGTCAAAGCAGCCAAGAACGCGAGGTTCTTGTAGTTATGATGCGAGTTCGCGTGATGGCCCAGGCCCTGGAACGTCATGACGTAAACGGGACCCTCCGTGGCGTAGATGCGCGCGAGCTCCTCGATCGTGCTCTCGGGAACGCCGCAGATGCCCGATGCCTTGGCGAGGGAGTAGTCCTTGATGCTGTCCTTGACGGTCTGGAACACCGTCTTGTACGTAACGCCCTCGATCTCGAACGAGCCCTCGACGGCAGGGTCGGCAGCCTTCGGAAGCGGGGCCTTGTCGCCTGTCGCCTCGTCCCACACCATGACCGGATCGATCTTGGTGGGCTGGCCGGTCTGCGGGTTGACGGGACCCTCCGTGGGGGCGACGCCGAAATCGCTCAGGCGCAGGTACGTGCCGTCCTCCTTCACCAGGAACGGAGACACCGTGCTGCTCTTCATGTACGCGACGTCCATCAGGTTGTTCTCGATGATGTAGTTGGCCATGGCCAGCATCATGGCGCCGTCGGTGCCGGGGGTGATGGGCACGTAGGTGTCGGAATGCGCGGCGGAAGCCGTGAACTGCGGATCGATGGTGATGAGCTTGGCGCCCTTCTCGCGCGCCTGGCACACGTACTGCCATGCGTGCACGTACGCCTCTGCGGGGTTGCCGCCCCAGGTGATGATGGTCTTGGCATTGACCGCGTCGGCGAAATCGTTGCCCTTGTTGCCGAGCAGCGTGGACTGCACATGCTGCTGCGCCGTGTCGGCGCCCGCCCCGAAGATGACCGCGCCCGTGGCCGTGCAGAAGCGGCCGTACGCAACGGACATGAAGCCGCCCATGGCGCCGTTCAGCGAGCCGTAGGAGCCGTAGGAAGACCAGAAGCCCAGCGACGTGCCGCCGTGCTCGGCCAGGGCCGTCTTCATCTTGCCGGCGATGATCTCGAGCGCCTCGTCCCACTCGATGCGCTCCCATTCGCCCGCGCCGCGCTCTCCGACGCGCTTCAGGGGGTACTTCAAACGGTCGGCGTCGTAGACGCGCTGCGGCTGGCTGAAGCCCTTGACGCACAGGCGGCGGCGATGCGCGTCCTCGCCCGGGTATTCCATTGCGGTAACCTTGACGGCGCGGCCTTCGCGCACGGTCACCTTCAACGGACAGCGGCTGCCGCAGTTGCCGCGACACTGGCTCCTGAACGTGGTTTCGCCCTGGGCCGCCTCGTCTGCCAGAGCCTCGCCAGTCTCGGCAAGACCGGTCAGGGCTGCGCCGGAGCCTACCACCGCCGTCGCCGCGGCAGCGGCGCCCGTCGTCTTCAGGAAGCTCCTGCGCGTGAGTCCGCTATGCGGGCTCTTCGTTTCCGACATGTCTCCTCCTCCATTCTTGATGCAGAATGCCTTGGGGCGCATCGGACGAAGGCGAGCGTTCTGCGAACGGCAGTCCCCTTCGATCGCACGGCAGGCGCAGGCGCACCCGGTGCGTTTCCGAGATTTCCCCTCATATCAGAAATCGGCCGATTCCCTCCGTGCCATAGTCTGCCATACGTCACTATGATTATCAATACAGAAGTATGACAGGCTATGACAAAGTATTATTCTTTTTTTCGAATAATATCAATTGAACAGGGTTTTTACACCATGATATGATCAGTCATGGTATCGGAAGCATGTGACAGTGAGCGATTATCTACGCTTGATGGCCTTCCTTGGCTGCCTTCTCGGCCCGCCCTCTACGACCCCTCGCTGAAGGCGCTCGGCACCACGAGCGCGCCGCCGGACTTCTCCACGCCCAGGATCGCTTATGGCCGAAGCGCGGTTATGGGGAACACGTATACGTCGTTCTCGCGATCGTAACGCGCAAACGGCGAGCTGGCGGTTACGACCGCCATGAACGACGGCTCCCTATTGCGCGCGGCCGGGTTCGAAAGCACCTTCCTGCGCAGGCGATTGAGATTCGCAACGCCGTCGGGAACCTTGTTTTCGCCCAACTTCACCTCGATGCCCGCCCATCGGCCATCGCGAAGCTCGAGGGGTCGGCGAAGTAGCGCTTCGGCTCAGTACGCACGCGAGACCTCGAGCGAACGGGGGCATCCCATCCGAACACTACCGTCATCGGCATGCGAACCGACGACGAAGTGTACCGCGAAGCTGCGCGACGCAAGCACGCGCACGGGCTGTAGCTATCAACGTCGAAGGCAGAACGCTGCGTAGAGAGGAACGCTCTTCACGCCTCCCTCGAAGCCGAAATTCCTGGTGGATAGCCGGATGGCATACGGGGGCTCGTACTTCTCGCGGTACACCGACAGGCTCTTCGACCGCACGTTGCGCGACGACTTCACCTCGATGGGCACGGCCTTCTGCATACCGACGTCGATGACGAAATCGACTTCGGCCTTGCCCTGGCTCACCCAGTATAAGAGGTCGAACCCTCGCGAGGTCAGAACCTGGGCGACATAGTTCTCGGCGAGCGCTCCCGCGTCGAGCTCCTTCCTCCCCTCCTCGTCGAAAAGCGTGGCAGCGCGCACCTGCATGCGAGCGGAAAGCAAGCCCGTGTCGGCAAGGTACATCTTGAACGCGTCCCGGTTCTCGTGAAGCGAGAGGGGCAACTGCCCGGAGACGATCTGCACGCAGCGATTCACCAGCCCGGCCGTCTCCAACCAAGCGAGGGCCGTCTCGTACTGGCTGGCACGACCGCCCGACCGTACCGTTTTGTACTGGAATTTCTTGTTTTCCTTCGCCAGCTGGGCAGGCATGCTTCTCCACGCCTCCACAATGCGCGCCGTCTCGAAAGGTTGGGCGTATTTGGCCATATCCGCCACGTAGAGGTCGAGGATGTTGTTCTGCACGGCCGCAACCTCGTTGAAGTCCTTCGTCTCGTCGTACACGAGCACGGCTTCGGGCATCCCCCCAACCAGCACATACGTGCGATACAGATCGAGTGCTCGTTCATGGAGGAAATACGGCTCGTCGCGCTCAAAACCGTTCCGAATCCCTTCAACAAGGGCCCCCTGTCCGACCGCACGCAAGAACTCGTCGAAGGTCATGGGATGCAGGGTGTAAGTGTCCACCTTGCCGACAGGCGCGGAATAGCCTTCGCGATTCACCGCAACACCCAAAAGGCTTCCGGCCGCCACGACACACGCTTCCGGCATATCCTCGTAGAAGTACTTCAGCGAAGCGAGCGCGCGATTCGAAGCCTGCACTTCATCGAACACTATGAGCGTCCTCGACGCATCGATAGACCGTCCTGACACTTGGGAAAGATTCGACACGATGGTTTCGGGCGCGAGGTTCCCTTGGAAGGCTGCGCGAGCGTCCGCCTGCTTCTCCAGATCGAAGTAGGCCACCTTCTCGAAGTTGCGCGCGCCGAATTCCTTCAGCAGGTAGGTTTTCCCCACTTGACGTGCGCCGTACATAAGCAACGGCTTCCGACGCGGATCCCGCCTCCATGCCTCAAGATCGCCGAGGGCGTTGCGCTCCATGCCATCATCTCCTTCGCTCGATAGGAAGATGATAACATACATGCCAAAAAGTGTAACGATTTACATTTTTTGGTTCCAAAAAGTGTATCTTACAGCATTTTTCGGAAGATAATTCGCCAGCTACTTCGCTCCCCCACCTTCCCCGCCAGGCGCGTCGGGCACGAACCCCTCGCTGAAGGCGCTCGGCACCACGAGCGCGCCGCCGGACTTCTCCACGCTCTCGTAGGCCAGGTGCATGGTGCGCAGCTTCATGGCGTCGGCGTCGCCGGCGTACACCTCTGATGCGTCCATGAGCATCTCGGAGATATCCTTCTCAGCCTCGGCCAGCACCATGCGGGCGCTCTTCTTGCGCTCGGCCACGGCCTCCTGCGCCATGGCCTCCTGCAGCTCCTTCGGCAGCACGATGTCGCGGATCTCCACGTCGATGATCGTGATGCCCCAGGGGTTGAGCTTCTCCTCGATGGCCTCTTTCAGCTCCTCGTCCAGCTGGTCGCGGCGCGTGGCCACCTCGGCCACGGTGGCGCGCCCGATGGCCTTGCGCATGGCCGTCTGCGCGATCCATGACACGGCCGACGCGTAGTCCTCCACCTCCACGGCGGCGCTCTTCGCGCTCCACACCATCCAGAACACCACGGCGTCCACGTTGATGGGCACGAGGTCGCCCGTGAGCGTCTCCTCGGCGCCGAAGTACGTGGCCGACACGCGTTGGTCGACGCGCAGCGTGTAGAACTCCACGATGGGGATGGTGAACACGACGCCCGGTCCCGCCACGCGGTTGAACTTGCCCAGGCGCAGCACCACGGCCTTCTCCCACTCCAGCACGATGTGGATGGACGACGAAGCGAGCCATCCCACGATGGCCGCCGCGACGAGCGCGCCCAAGCCTATGCCGCCGAGAAGGACCTGCGCCGCGGCAAGCACCAGCCCGAACGCAACCGTGAAAACCACGATGGCGAACACGACGGCGCCGTTGCGCGAGGCGCGACGCCTTCCCGTGTCGATGTGCCCGGCCGTCGAGAACTGCGCGCCCGGCGCCACGGCCGGCGCGGCACCCGGCGCCCCCTGCGCTCCGCCGTGCGACGTACCGGCACGTTTGCTGCGTCCCATGCTTGCTCCTTTTCCGCGATCAGGCCCGCGCGCCGACGGCCGCGTCCCGTTTGCTCTTCTCGTCGCTCATGCTCTGTGCGAACTGCTCCTCGATGTCCTCCAGCGACATGCCCAGCTCGAAGCAGCGTTTGAGGTACTCCTGGGTCACAATCTCGGCCGTGGTGGATATGCTCACGCCCGGCTTGCCGCTCACGTCCAGCACGAACGCGCCCTGGCGGCGCTTCGACTGGATGTAGCCGTCCTGCTCCAGGCTCATGTACACCTTGCTCACGGTGTTGTAGTTCACCTCGACGTCGGCGGCCAGGCCCCGCACCGTGGGCAGCTGGTCGCCCGGCTTGTAGTACCCCGAGGTGATGAGGTAGATGAACCGGTTCTTCAGCTGCAGCCAGATGGGGATGCTGCTCTTCTCGTTGATCTCGAACAGGGCCACGTCGTCCGCCATTTCTATTCCAATCTAAGCGCCTGCGCGCTCGGCTCTTCAAGCTCCAAGTTGCGGTGCATGCCCGCGTCCACGATGGCCCCGCGCATGCCGAGCCCGCCCACCAGTACGAGCACCGCCGCCACGGCGAGGGCCGCCCGAAGGGCCGGCTGCTGGGCCCGCTCCTGCGCCCGAGCACGGACGCGAGCAGCGAGCGCCAGCTCGACGGCCAGGGGCGCCGCCAGGCCGCACGCCACGAAACCGCCCCACCATGCCAGCGCCCCGCCTCCTCTCACCAGCTGGACCGCTGACGCCGCGGCGCCCGGATGGTCGCTTGCCAGCGCCAGGCCCGCAAACAGCGCGGCCGCCACGGCCTCCAGCACGATGATCGCGGCGTCCGCCCGCACGAGCAGACGCACGATGCGCCCCGCGTCTCCGTCCTGGTCGGCAAAAAACGCCGCCGCCAGCACCACGGCGATACCGCACGACAGCGACGACAGCGCGAACAGCAACGGTACGAACGGCGACCGCCATAACGCCACCGCCCCCAGCCCCTGCAGCAAGAGCCCCGTGTACACCACGACCACCAGCCCCACCGCCACGGCAACCGCCTCGACGGCAACCACCGCCGCACGCGGCGCGAACGGCAGGTAGGCGAACCGCACGAGCGCGAGGAACGCCCCGCACGCGACCAGCGCGGCTAGCGCAAAGGAACCGACGGTCAGATACGTAGGCGACGGCCGCAGGAACAGGTCGAGCGCCCGATCGATGCGCCCCAGGTCGAACAGCAGGCACAGCACGCCCAGCGCGAGCGCCGCAAAGCCGGCGAGCAGGGCGAAGGCGACGACCCGCTCGCACGGCGGCGCCTCGTCCGCGGATACGCGGGCATCCGTCCCGAAGGGCGCGCGCACGAGAGCCAGGTCGAGCACGGACGCGACCGCGATCGCCCCGGCCCCGGTCCCGCCGAGGAACAGGTAGCCCACCGCCAGTTCGCCGAGCACATCCCCTCCCCTCGTCATTGCCCAAGCGCGGCGCCGCGCCCGGACGCAGTAACCGCTCCGAATGGAAACACCGCGCGCATCGCGCATGCTCCTCTGCCAGTATCCCACAAAACAGGCGCGCTGCATATGACAGGGTGTCATATGCGCAGCAGCGACACGATCCGGGACGCCACGCGCGACGCCGGAGCAGCACGAAGAACATCGCACATGCGAAAAAGGAAAAGGCTGGGGCCCTCAACGACCTCCAGCCTTTTCTTCTAAGCGGTGCTCGTCGGCCTCCGCTCTACCTCGCTTTCGTGCCCAGCAGCTCTATGTCGGCCACATCGCCGGCCTCGTAACGCACGCCGGCAGGGACGGCCAAGAAGGCGTTCACCGAGCGAATGTTCTCGGCCAACGTTGCCGAGTTCGGAACCGGCGCCGCATGCAGCACACCGCCCACGTCATGAGCCACGAGACGCGCCAGGTGCTCGAAACCGGGGCGGGCGCCCAGCGGCGCATCGAGCACGGCGGGCACCTTCACGCGCTGCGGCATCGGCTGGCCATAGTAGTGGCACACTAGGCCCCTCACCAGCCAGTCGGCCGCCAGATATGCCGCAATCATAGGTCCGGGAACGTTGATGGCCAGCTTGCCTTCGATAACTGCCAGGCCGATGGGACGTCCGGGAACCGCCTTCACACCGTGCGAGAACCACGACGCGCGCTCCTGCAGAAGCTCCGAGTTGAAATCTTCCGAGCCGCGCGACGAACCCCCGTTGACCAGCACCACGTCGGCCTCGGCCAGCGCACGGTCGATGGCGATGCTCAGGGCCGCGCGATCGTCCGCCACGATGTCATAGGCAATCATCTCCGCGCCCCATTGCGCGAAATAGGCGCCCAGCATAAGCGAGTTCGTCTGCACGTTCTGCCCACGCTCGGGCACAGTGCCCACGGGCACCAGCTCCGTGCCGGTAGGAAGGTAGGCCACCTTCAAGCGCGCAACCACGGGCACCTCGGCCCAGCCGCCGGCCGCCAGAATAGCCAGGGCCTCGGGCCCGAGCAGCGTGCCCGCCTCGTAGAGCAGCTCGCCCTTGCCCATCGTGGCGCCCGCGCGCTTGATAGCGTTGCCCACCTTGACCTCGAGGGCAGAATTGAGCATGAGCCGCCCTGCCTCGTCGTATCCCACGTCCTCCGCCGCTATGATCGTGTCGAACTCGTCGGGGAAGTCATCGCCGGTATCGGCCTGGGTGAAGTGCACGCCACGCACCCATTCGCAGGTGTCGGGGACGCCCTGCGCAAAGTCAGCCGCCCGCACGGCGATGCCGTCGAACGACGACACGCGATGCCGCGGCAGATCGTACGCCGCATGGCAATCCTGCGCAAGCACGCGCCCGCATGCCTCGCCCACCGGCACGCGCTCGGTACGCTTCTCGAACTCCCAGCGCGCTTTCAGCGCCTTCAGCACCTCGGCGCGCGTCAGCGCCTTCTCATGATCGAATTTCATCGTCGTCCTCCTTGTTGTCTGCCGGTATGAACCTAGAGCCTCCGCACGATATCGTCAACGAAGTAGCGTGGCACCTCCTTGGCGAAAAGATCGCTGGATACGGCCGGGTGCGCCGT
>OLSJ01001862.1_pt1 | contig 11950 bp, 6 predicted proteins | sample 1672151 | NCBI WGS metagenome assembly OLSJ01 (sample SAMEA3136653, study PRJEB25190) | human gut metagenome | biome: human gut; feature: human-associated habitat; material: faeces | place: Austria | collected 2013 | reverse complement strand
CATAACATTTATCGCCAACGGCAAGGCTGTCTGCATAACAAATGCCCCAAACGCTCAAACCGTCCCTCATCGTCTCCGGAAACCATTCCCGGCAGACGCCGTCCCTGTTGCTCGCGATACCCATCTTCCCTTCGACATTGTCAATCTCAGCAACGGTACCGCTGTCCAAAAGCTCATAGTCTTTCGTAACAATCCGGCTGCACGACGCAAATGTCAATACCGCCAGCAAAAAAATAATTCTGTTCATACTAATTTATTTTTGGTAAAACAAAACCCAGAAGAGCGGTGAAACTCAACTGGGCTAAATATCTTACTTCGGTACTCTCGTACCTGCCAGTAAGAATTTAATGCTTGCATAGTCCTGTGCTAAAGCGGAACTAATGTGTGGTTGTTGTTCCACAACTTAAAATACTTTTAAATGTAGATTTCGGTGATTTGTGATTATTCCATAATCTTCTTTTGAGGTAATATCTCTTATCTATTGTTCTATTGTCCATCCATGTGACATCTATCCAATACCATTTTCCACTGACCTTAACTCTGTTCCAACCATGGAACCCATTTGCATAACCTGTGTAGTATTTACATGGAATATTACAAATCTTGCACATTGACCAGAATGCATCGGAATAGTCCCTACAGACTCCTGTTCCTTTTTTAAAGAGGGTGCCTGCTTCAGAGTTGTCGTAATTACCTTCTTTGTATTTTGTATGCTTACAAATCCACATTGCAATTTTATGAACTGCTACTTTGTCTGTATCGCCATTGTGTACACCCACCTTACGGACAGCTTTCTTGGCTAAAGCCCAGTATCTGCTGCGGCTTTTGACTGTGTCTCCTTTTGTACTGGAAAGGGTAAGATAGCAGAGTGTATTACCTATTCGTCGTTTTTGCATATCTTTACAGCTGTTATCTGGATTGCCTGGTATATTTAGGAATTGCTTATAGTAGCTTTGTGCGCGATTAATCTCGATGAATCTTATAGTTGTAAGTTTTGTTCCTGCCATTTGATTGATTTGATTTATCATTGGTTTTATTTCTTCGTATTTACCTACGTAACCGATTTTTCCTTGTAGTACTCGGTTGAGGACTGTATTGAGAGGTGTGCCATGGGTGTTGTAGGTGTTGCGATGTAATTTAGTGTTTAACTCTTTTTGGTAAATCTTTGTTTGTATTTTGACTCTGTTTTTGTATTTTTTATTCTTATGTTTGTTCTTTTTATTCTTATGTTTGTTCTTTTGTTTCTTATTATTGGAATGTGTGGTTGCTTTGGAAGATGTGGGGGTAATGTTAAGGCGAGTAGTTGTTTTGGCATATGTGGGTTGCGTGATGAGAAATGCCATTGTGAGTAGTGCTATTGTGAATAATGCTATGGCTACTCTAAGATGTGTTGCTGCTTTTAGGTGTGTTGCTGTTGCTTTTAGGTGTATTGCTGTTACTTTTAGATGTGCTGCTGCTTTTGATTTCATTGTGTTATTCCTTTGCTAAATTGGTTTTAGATTACTTGGCTAAAGCTGTTGAATTGTTTGGAGTACTGTGCTAAACTAGAGATTCGTCTCTGACGTGACTGCCATCTCTAGTAGTGCTGGGTTAATTATCTTAATTCCACATAATGCACATTGGCTATTAATGCATTCTTTTGACCTAATTCAGTTATTTTGTGATTTTTCCATAGTTTACGTTTTAAGTAATAATTTTTGTTGATTGATTTACCGCAGTCCATCCATGTTACATCAATCCAATACCATTTACCTTCAATCTTGACTCTGTTCCAACCATGTCTTCCTCCTCCGGTAACTGTACCAGCGTAGTATTCACATTGTATTCCACTTACTTTGCACATTGCCCAGAAAGCGTCTGAGTAGTCCCTACACACTCCTCTTCCTTTGCTAAATAGGGTTCCGGCTTCCGCATTGTCGTATTGGCCGGATGCGTATTTAGTGTGCTTGCAAATCCAATATGCAATTTTTCTAACAGCTTCTCTATCGGAATCGCTATTCTTCACTTTAGCCTTTCGGGTAGCTTGCTTGGCTAAAGCCCAGTAGTTCATTCTTTGTTTAGCGAGATTACCTTCTTTATCGTATAGTCGTAAGCAATAGATTAGGTCAGACGTTTTATAGTGTACAAATTTATTGTTGTATGTAGCATTGTATGTGATTTCATCGTCAGTCACAGTTTTATACTTTGCTTGTAGGAATGGTTTGTAATAATTTTCATCCTGTCCTGGTTTGACTTGTCTCCATACGACAAATGTGGTTCCGCTTTTTGAATTGATTTCGTCTTTGATTCTTTTTACATCTTTGAATTTACCTACATAGCCAATTTGTCCATTAGTGACTAATTTTACTATGGTGCGTAACTCTTTATCTTTAAATCTTTTGTTTAATTCGTTTTGGTAAATGTTGGATTGTCTTGTGTGTTTGGAATGTGTTGGAATGCTTTGACCTCTTCTTGGACTTCTGCTTGGATCTCTTCTTGGATTTCTTCTTGGACTTCTTTCGGATTGTAGTGGAGTTTTTTCTGGATTTCTTCTGGATTGTAGTGGAGTTTTTTCTGGATTTCTTCCGGATTGTAGTGAAGTGCTTGGACCTTTTCTTGGACCTCTTTTTAAGTTGTGTTGTTGTTGCTGCTGTTGTTTTATGTCCTTTACTAACTGTTTTAGCTTGCGTTGCTAAAGGTGTTAATAATACTAAGGTCATTAGTATTATTGCTGTTAAAATTAAATGCTTTTTTAAATGTGTTATTAAGTTTTGTTGCAATTCTTTCATAATCTCTTCTCCTTATTAAAAATAAAATCCCAGAGAATAATTAAATCCTCTGGGATTGCGTTGCCTGATGTTTGCTATTAATTTGCTAGAGAGTTTGCTTTGCTAAAGCTGTATAATCAACTAAAATAACTGCCATTTTAAATCCCTCCTTGTTTTTATTATTTTATAAGGGATACTTGGCTAAAGCTGGATTTACATAACTCCGATCTGTAATTATTAGGAAATGATTAATTGATTAATGTCTGAGCTAAAGTGAAGGCTATTACCTGTGCATGATAGACATTTAAGAGTCTTGGCTAAAGTGTGTGAATTCTCACTTCTTTAGTAAAAATAAAAAAGTCCCAGAGAACGACGAAATTCTCTGGGACTGTGTGATTGATTAATTTGTTTTATTAAATTTTAGAATTATTACTCAGTTAACGCTGGCTCGACTTTGCTAAAGCAGTTAGGACTTTGCTAAAGCTGTAATGTTTGTTGTCAGATAATGCTTGGGCGGTAGCATTGCTAAAGCTGTAGTCCGCAGTGGTCTTGACTAAAGCATTGAATACTCCCAGTCGAGGAAACTACTAATGTGAAATGATCTGATATCTTTCCTCTCCGCTTCCATCAGAAACGAAATTTCATCATCCACAAAGATAACGTCTTCTAAATTAATGTTATGTTCGTTACAGTATTTTAAGATGGCAGTTGTTTTGGATTTGTCTCTAGAAAGAAATAAATGTTCAGAAATCATTGGATAATTCTTAGCAAGCCAGATTCCTTTATCCTGCATTTCTTTCTTTGCTAAACAATGCCCTACCACGATGTTCTGTTTTGATTCACAAGTTTTCAGAACTTTTTGCATGTGTTTAGATGGTTTTCTATGTAGAAATACACCATTTTTTATTTCTTTTAAACTTAGACTATTCATAGAACCATCTGGGTCTGATACATGATCGTTAAAGCGATACGGAGCTAGAGTTCCATCAATGTCCCAGAATACATATTTATCTTTTAAATCCATTTTGATTATACTTCCACTGGTTACGATTCCGTTAGTCATGCTAATCCTCCTGTTAATGTAATGAGTTTAGTTAGGGTTGTAATCTTGGTTAGAGCTGTGATCTTGATTAGAGCTTTTCTTGTAAAAAATAAAAATCCCAGAGAACGATGAAATTCCCTGGGATTGCGTTTGTTCTTGCATGCTGTTTGTCTAGGCTAAAACGTTTGCTAAGATTTAGTTGTGTTGTTTGACTTGGCTAAAGCGGAGCAATGCCTAGCTCTTAACTGATTAGAATAAGAGCTTGGCTAAAGTGGAATGCTATTTATTCCAACCATTGCTAAAGTAGCCTGGGTTACCATTCTCATCAATGTGCGCCATTCTTGAGTCAATCAAATCTCCATTGTAGGTAGTTCCATTTTCACCAATCAATGCAGAATCTTTGTAGAACATCTGTGAATCTAAGAATGGTCTTTGAATAAATCCACCAATCTTTCGCTGCCACTGTGCATACAACATTGCATTTGGAGTCTGGTTGTCATAGATATCACCATCTCTGTACGAAGCTTTATCTGGGTACTTTTCTAAGGACCAACCTCTAAAGACATAACCTTTTCGTGTGAAGGTATTTGTTGGTAATGTAAATGATTCAAAACCTTTATGCGTTATAGAGGCAATAGAGCCGGTACCACCATTAGAATTGAAACTTACAGTAAAATCATCAATGTTCCAAATAGCGTACAAAGTCACAGTACCGCCATTCTGTGTTGCTTGATAAATATTACCAGCTTTGTATACCTTACCAGTTCCATCTGGTTTTGTATTCCAATAGAAAAAAGTACTGTTGTTTTTCTCTGGGGCTAAAGAGTTTACATAAATATTATGATTACCATACTGCATACGATTAGGATAGTCCCTCTGATCTGCAGAAATAAGTTTGAATTTTTGTGCATTTGTATTGCTATTATAATTATACTGCTGTAGGAATGTACCATCTCTGTCTTGACTCTGCCCACCTTTAACATCGAGAACCTGTCCCGATGACTTGTTATAAATGTTTACTTTACCATTTCCGGCATCTTTTAAATACCATAAATAGTCATCAGCAGGTTGAGTCTGCTCCCACAATTCTACACTTTTACTAGTGAGTTTGTTGCTACTACTTGGACTACCACTTAAGTCCAGAGCTAAACCATTTAGATAACTTGTAATATAATAGTATTGAGTATCTTTGTATCTTTCGAAAATCCATTTAGTTTGTGAGCCTCCACAACCATTCCATATTACAATAGGGTCAATGCTTTTTTCCATTTTTTTATTGTAAACATGAATATACCTACCACCAGTCAAACCAGATTGAATGTAGTAAGTACCGTTTGGTACTATAACACACCCATTTAAGGTCGTTTGTGATTTTTTGCTAGATGGGAAATGCCCGCCCTGTAGATTGTAAACAACATTATGCGTATAAGCTGTCCAACTGGCAGTAAAAGTTCTGTTTTTACTACACACTGTAAATTTAGTACCACCAGCATAAAGCTTATTATCATTTTCATCTGTCCAACCATTAAATTTGTAACCTGTCAATGTTGGTTTTGGTAAAGTCTCTACTGTACCACAGTTATCAGACCTTTTAACAGCATTACTGCTAATCAAATCATCTTTAAGTTCATAAGTGTATTTCTTTATGCTGTCTTTTGTTGTAAGTACGGCATTGTAGTAATTACCTTCGCTAGTACTTAACATTCTAGCTTGCGATAAATTCAATCTAACAAGCAAGGTTATCTTACGATCTGCTGTCTTATGTCCAGCATTTGTTGAGAAATCATATATGATTTCATATGGTGCTAACTTTTCACCATTTACTGTAACGGATTTTTTTCTACTTGTTCCAGAAACAAATCCAAAAAATCCTCCTGTAGCAGATCCACCTGTTTTAACACTCCCTGATAAAGAATAATGAGCCTTAAGTGTAAAAGATATGTTAAATAGTACAGTGTTATATCTATCGCCACTACTATCTGGTACTGTTCCACAATCAACGTAATTTGCCGCTTTACCTTTAGAATTTAAAACAGTCAAGTTACTGACAGCAGTACCTTGCGTTATTGATCCCTCTGATACACGTACTGTATGACTACTTTTGGTAAAAGCTCTTTTTTTGTCTATATCGCCGTTTGTTTTAAACTCGTTTTCTGTTCCACTAAAAGCAACAGAAATAGGTAAAGTCGCATCACCAACTTTGATAGTACAACTACCCGACTTTTTGTAAGGTCTATCTTTAGCAAAAGCTGTATAAAAGAAAGTACCTACTGATGCTAAAACTAAAGTGATAGCTAACAGAATTAAAGCTAACTTTTTCTTTTTTGAATATGACTTTTTCTTTTCTTCCAAGAATATCACCTCTCTTAATTTGTAATTATTTAGTTACAAATGTTTTTAAGGTGGTATTCCAAATCTCTTCATAAAACTTCCCCCTTTCTTATTTCTTAATTTATTTTATTTTGGTACGTGGCTAAAGCTAGTCTGCTGGAGAGCTTTGCTTGTTAGGGAACTACTTGCCTAAAGCACTGCAGTTGAAGCCTTGGTTAAAGCTCTGTTATTGACTTTGCTAAAGCTGGGTAGCCTACTATGCTAAAGCTTTGGAATTGACTTTGTTAAAGCACTGTAGTTAAAGTCTTGGCTGTTGTCTTAGCTAAAGCATTGTACCAAAAATAAAACCCAGCTTACCGGTGAAAGCAAGCTGGGTTATGTTATCTATTAAGTTTTAATGAGGGTTATAGTAAGAGATTACTTTATAATCAATTTTCGTTATTATTTTTAATTTATTGTTTACTGAGCTAAAGCTCTGACACTTCTGTCTTTGCTAAAGCCAAGTTTAATAGTCTCAAGTGAATACTTTTTATACTGAGTTGTTTTTAACTACAATTAAAAAAGCTGTTAGTAGATACCAACAGCTTTAGCCCAGTTAACAAAGATTTACTAGAGTAACTTACCTAAGGCTAAACTAGTTACTTTGTATTAGTATTATAGTAAAAAGAAAAGAATTAGTCAATAGTTTTAGTCAGAATTCTGATTAGTATTTTTAAACATTTTGTGAATTAACTAAGAATGCAATTGACTATGTAATTTCTTATGTGATAAAGTGTATCATGTAGTAACTAAAAATGCCTTGTTCCAGACTTTACTGGAAGGAGGTAGCCCTATGAAAAATATTAATATTTGGATGTTGATCATTACCACTATTGGTGTTTTGTTTGCAGGTGCACAGTTCGCTTTGAGCGTATTGGCCTACATAAATTAGAATTAAGCCACAGTTAACCTAGATTTACGCGGAACATTACCATAAATTAGTTACTACAAAATACCTAAAATCCCGGAGAGCGATGAAACCCTCCGGGATTATTTTTTGTTTTGTTTTATCTTACTCTAAAGCCTTTAAAGATTTTAACGTATGCCCTTTTAACCTTTCTTGGCGATTTAATTACCATCCGCTTGTTCACTTTGCTAAAGCACTTCTTGCTTGCAGTTTTCTTAGTAAGCAGTGCTGTCTTAATTGTGACTGCTTTGAGTTTAGGGCAATTGTTGAAAGCTTTTGCTTTGATTACTTTTACGTTAGCTCCAATGGTAGCTTTGGTAAGTTTTTTACAGTTTTTGAAAGCGTTGGTTCCAATGCTGGTTACCTTGTAGGTAATACCTTTAGCTTTAATTGTACTTGGAACAGTGATGGCTCTTGCTTTAGCATTGGCTTTGCTAAAGCGTACCTCAGAACCGGCTTTTGTTACTGTGTACTGATTTCCACCAACGATTACTTTAGTTCCTGCCTTCGGCATTGGGAGCTTTGCTAAAGTGGTGGTCTTAGTTTTGCCACACTCACTGCAAGTCCAAGTCTTAACCCCAACCTTTGTGTAGCTAGGAGCTTGGGTTACTTTTCCATTGTCCCAGGAATGCTTTGCTAAAGGTAAGGACTCAATCTCCTCTTCTCCGCATACAGTACACTTACGACTCTGTTCTCCCTTTTCAGTACAAGTGGATTCCCTCTTGATAGTCCATTTTCCCCACTCATGGGAATCTGTTTTAGGAATTGTAGTTCCTTTGTTAAGAGTTTCGTGGCAAACCTTGCACACTTCATCTCCAGTGTAACCATCTTCTTTACAGGTTGGAGCTTTTGCCCCTACTGTCTCAGATTTGTGTCCTGTAGCCTTAAGAGTTCTCTCTTCCTTTTTGGAACACTTAGAGCAGATTCTCTCTTCCTTACCATCTGTGGTGCAAGTCTGGGCTAAAGTGGTCTGCCATTCTCCCCACTCATGTCCGGTAGCCTTAAGAGTTCTTTCTTCCTTTTCGGAACACTTAGCACAGGTTCTTTCTTCTTTACCATCTGTAGTACAGGTCTGGGCTAAAGTGGTCTGCCATTCTCCCCATTGGTGTCCGGTAGACTTTGTGATTTCTTTCTTAACGTAACCACACTCAGAGCAGGTGTAGTCGATCTCTTCATCCTGAGTACATGTTAACTCTTTAATGGTTGTGCCTTCACCAAAGGAATGCTTATGGCTTTCTCCGCATCGAGTACACTTACCGTTCTCGTTAGACCAGTCATGTCCAAGCTTTGGAATTACTTTTCCCTCTTTTAGGGTTTTTCTGCAGACTTCACAAACTGTGTTGCCTTCGTGCCCATCTTTTGTACAGGTTGCTGCGACACCTTCCTCTTTCTTAAGGGTGTGTCCTGTTGCAGGAATTGTTCTCTCTTCTGTTTTGGAACACTTAGAGCACTCTCTCACCTCTTTACCATCTGTGGTGCAGGTCTTGGCTAAAGTGGTACGCCATGCTCCCCACTGGTGTCCAGTGGCTGGAATGATTGTGCGTTCCTTAATGGTTGTGTTACAAACAGAACAGTATTCTCTACCCTCGTAGCCATTTTCTGTACAGGTTGCAGCTTTGTCGGCTTCTTTTACTATAGTGTGTGGAATTGTTGGGATAGCTCTTTCTTCTGTTTTGGAGCACTTGGAGCACTCTCTTACCTCTTTGCCTTTTGTAGAACACGTTGGTTTTGTAATGGTTGTCCACTCACCCCACTGGTGGTTATCAGTCTTGGCTAAAGCTTCGACCTTAGTCCCTTTACAGACAGAACAGGTGTAGAGAATTTCTCCTTCTTCTTTACAGCTAGGTTCTTTTATAACTCTTCCTTTGTCCCACTTGTGGCTATGATTTGGATCAACACGCCATTTAGCGTAGAGCGTCATATCACTTACGTTGTCAATAGTAATTTTAGTTAAGATTTTGCCTGTGCACTCTTCGTTATCATACCAAGCAACAAATTTGTAACCTGTTCTCATAACTTGACTAGTTGTTGGAAGTGAGTATGTAGTGCTGGCATTCTTAAATGTGCATGTCATTGTGTAGCTATTTGTATGGTTTACTCCGTTAATTTTTATTGTACCACCGGTGTAAACTAAATTAACTTTGTAGCTTGTTTTTGCCCACTGTGCGTACAATTTACTTGGAATAGTAGTAAGTGTAGCATTTGGTTTGTAGCTTTCTCCAGTTCCATCTGCTTTTGTATTCCATCCTTTAAAGATGTAATTAGTTTTTGAGAAACCACAGGAAGGCAAAGTTACCTTAGAACCTTCACTTACAAACATTGGTTCTGTGTCACCAATAGTTGCACCGTTTCCATAAAAATGTATTGTTTTCACATTTTCATCTGTGAACATTACTTTTCGATTTAACCAAGGAGATGTGGCTGCATCTTTGTAATTTACTTTATCTTTTAATGATGCTGGTAAAATTGTAGGCACTGCTCCATTACTCGTTGAAACGGAAAAAGCATGGGTTCCTATACTACTGATGCTATCTGGTAGTGAAAATTTGGTTGTTTCTCTCATCTGGTAAAGAGCATAGTTTTCTAACGTGGTTAAAGCTGTGTTAGATAAATCAAGCTGCGGAATACCATAGCATGCATAGAAAGCGTATCCACCAATCGTTGTTAATGTGTTTGGTAAAGTAATCTTGGCTAAAGCTGAACAGCCATTGAATGCTTTGGATGGCACATTAGTAAAGGTGGATTTGCTAAAGTCTAAGTTTTCCAACGCCTTACAGTTAGAGAAAGCCGCAGAACCAATAGACTTTAAATTACACTTATCAAGTCCTTCGATGTTTGTTAAAGACTGACAATTGTAGAAAGCCTCATCACCAATTGAGGTGATTGTGCTAGGTAACTTAATGGTCTTAAGATTTTTACAGTATGCAAAAGCTCCTTCAGGAATGCTTGTAAGTTTTGAGTTTGATAAATCCAGTTCCTCTATGTTAGAGCATCCTGAAAATGACCTCTCACCTAATTCATTAAGATTAGGTGCTCCTCCGTCTATTACTAAAGACTTTAGAGTATCCATAGAATTAAAAGCATCATCTTTAATTTTAATCAAAGAATTTGGAAGTTTAATGGACGTTAAATCCGCAGTAAGTCCTCTAACATACGTAACTGGAATTCCATCAATGTCGTTCGGAACAACAATGTCAGAACCATTAGATAAATCAAATTTCTGTAAATTTAATCCCCAATTTTCTATTTCGTCCCAAGTGTTTTTATCTGTATCACTATTTGGATTATTCTTGTCATAGTCTAAGGTAAAATAACAATTATCTTTTTTGAGATAACTGTTATTATTAAATACCATATCTCGTTGATTTGCCCAAGAATGTACATCCCAGTCTGCTACATAGTTTATTGGGTCACTAAGTACCCATCTTTTATTTTCAGAATCATAAGAAAAAACGCAAGCATGCTTGGTACTTGAAACATAACTAGAAGGAATTCCTTCAATTTGACATAATCTTTCTAGAACACTAGAATACTGTCCGCATGCACCAATTTTCTGTTTCCACGCCTTTTCAAGAGATAAACCATCATATTTAATATCAGTAGTCATTACACTATGTACATACCTATCCAAAGTAATTATCTTATCATACTCAGTCTTACAATCCTTGATGGCTTCATCAGCACAGGATTTCATGTCTAAGTACAACTCTGATGTTTTATCCACGTTCTCTGGCAGCATACTCTTACTTGGGTCTTTGTATTTCTGTATCAAGTCATTTACTTTTTTGGTTGCTGTGAGTGCTGGAAAATAAGTTTCGGGTACTGCCGACACACGAAATTTCTGTGTAGATTTATCTTTTGAGTCATACCCAATATTTTCAATAAAACCACAATTTTTAGATATTTGAAAATTTTCAAATTGAAAGTCTTCTCCATCGTAATGAATTCTACCTTTGAGGAATTCTCCTTTAGTATCAAAAATTTCAATATCATAAAACTCCAATGTCTTTCCATTCTTAAGGGTTCTTTTAGTCAAAAAATGCTCCCCATTTGGGAGCACATAATAATCGTTATTTTCCTCTTCAGCCTGAGTAGTCGGTGTAGCTGCTTTGACTAACTTTGGTGTAAAAAGTCCTCCGAAAGTTAGTGTCGTGGCTAAAGCTCCGACCAATAAAAATCTTTTTTTCATAATTATTACTCTCCTTTTGTTTTTAGAAGTTTATAGTGAAGACTTGGCTAAAGCGTGGTTTGCTATTACCATTTTAGCACACGAGTTATTCTGCGTAAAGAGTTATTAAGTCTTTATTGAAGAGTTATTTAAAATAGAAAATCCCGAAGAGCTTCACTACTCTTCGGATCTAAAGACACTCTTCAGGACTTGGTGTTAATATTTAAAAAGAATCTGGGAAAGTCACTTCTCCTTTTAGTTTTAATGCTCAATATTTCCTCTCTCATAATTTACCTCCATTTTATCATGTTTTGTTATTTTAGTAAATTATAAGTGCTGCTAGGCTAAAGTGTGATTTACTACTACACTATTACACTTTAGTTTGTGAGAGATACTTTGCTAAAGGCTTAAATACTGGACTAAGGCCATTAAGGAGTTCGCTTAGCCAAAGCTGGATAAGAAAATCCCAGAGTACCTAGCACCACACTGGAACTAAAGGCTCTCTGGGCTAAAGCTGGATAAAGAAAAATCCCAAAAGACTTTGACATCTTCTGGGATTGTTTCTTAATTAAGGCTCCGACACTTTCGTCTTTACTAAAGTCTGATTTTAATTATAATTAAAAAAGCTGTCAGTAACCACTAACAGCTTTAGCCAAGCTAATAAGTAAACAGAATAGATTTTAGCCACATCAATTCAATCACTTATTATTTATATA
>OLSJ01001846.1_pt1 | contig 12016 bp, 9 predicted proteins | sample 1672151 | NCBI WGS metagenome assembly OLSJ01 (sample SAMEA3136653, study PRJEB25190) | human gut metagenome | biome: human gut; feature: human-associated habitat; material: faeces | place: Austria | collected 2013 | reverse complement strand
ATCTCGCACATATAGGCCTCGTCATGCGACTTTCCCAAATCGGTCTTGAGCGCATGGGCAATATCGGCCTCGTGGGCCCGCACCACATCGCGTAAACTCGCGAGCGCGCGACGTCGAGCATCGACATCAAACGTGGCATGCGTCTTAAAATAGGCGCGCTGATCGCCGACGATGCGCACAATTTCCTCGGTGTTCATGGCACCCTCCTAGTTCTCGTCCTCAAACATACCACCTGCGATAACTTCGTACATCTGCTCGAGCTCCAAACGGTCCATCAAAAGTGGAACGGGGTATAGCGGATTGGCCTCGGCATCGGCATGGGCCGCCATTTGCGGAATATCGGAGCGGCGAATACCCGAGACATATTTGGGGATTCCCAGGGCCTCGTTCATGCGGTCGACCCAATCGATAAAGGCCTCGGCCGCAAGACTATCCTGCGCGGTAGCCGGCGCAATGCCCGCCATGCGAGCAAGATCGGCAAGCTTGGGGGCGGCGGCGTCACCATAAGCGCGAAGCATGTGCGGCAGGATGATCGCGTTGGCCAAACCGTGCGGAATTCCGTATCGGCCGCCCAGACTGTGCGCGATGGCATGCACATATCCGACATAGGAGCGGGTAAACGCAACGCCCGCCTTATACGCCGCCGAAAGCATATTGCGACGAGCGCGCATGTCGTCACCATGCTCATAGGCCTCGAGCAAATTGTCGTGGATAAGCTGCACCGCCTGTCGCGCCATCTTGCGCGTATAGGGCGTGGTGCTTCGCCCGATAAAGGCCTCAACGGCATGCGTCAGGGCGTCCATGCCCGTCTGCCCCGTAATGGAGGCGGGCAAGCCGCACGTAAACTCGGGGTCGTGGACTGCAAAACGCGGGATGAGCACAAAGTCGTTAATGGGGTATTTGTAGTGCGTCCCGTCATCGGTAATTACCGCCGCAAGCGTGACTTCGCTTCCCGTACCGGCGGTAGTGGGAACGGCGATGAGCAGCGGCAGGCGACGATAAATCCGCAGCAGGCCGCGCATCTTGTTGATGGGCTTGTTTGGCTGCGCAATGCGTGCGCCCACGCCCTTGGCACAGTCCATGGCCGAGCCACCGCCAAAGCCGATAATGGCCTGGCAGGCGCTCTCTCGATACAGGGACGCCGCTTCTTCCACGTTTGAAACCGTGGGGTTCGCACGCGTTTCGGCATAGACCGTAACGCCAATCCCCCTGGATGCGAGCGCCGTCTCGAGCGGTGCCGTGAGCCCCAGACGGGCAATGCCGGGATCCGTCACGATAAGGACCTTCTGAATCGAGCGCTTTTGAAGCACCGCGGGCACATCCTCGGCATGCTCTAAAATGCGCGGCTCGGTATAGGGCAGGATCGGCAATGCAATGCGAAAAACCGTCTGATATGTTCGGCACCAGGCACGACGGGCTAGATGCATAAAGGAAACTCCTTCATTTGTTGATAGGTCAACATTTGCTCGCCCGATTGTACTCAGCAAAGATCGCAGACGGCCTCCCAATCGTTAATCAATCAACATCTTCATATCTCGAAATTGTTTTATTAAAAATCATTCCTAATAGGCTTCACATTTGGTTGCATTTATGGATAATAGGACTCGTCAAGACGCACGTCCGGAGAGGGCCCTTACGGGACCGGACGAGCGCACAATCGCCATCGATCGAAAGGATCGAATCATGAAGTTTGTTTGCCCCGTTTGCGGTTATGTGGAAGAGTTCGACGGCGACCAGCTGCCCGAGGATTTTAAGTGCCCCCAGTGCGGCGTTCCCGGTTCTCGTTTCCTGAAGCAGGAGGAGGGTCAGCTCGAGTGGGCTGCCGAGCACGTCGTGGGCGTCGCCAAGATGGAGGGCGTCTCCGAGGACATCGTTGCCGACCTGCGCGCCAACTTTGAGGGCGAGTGCTCCGAGGTCGGTATGTACCTGGCCATGGCTCGCGTCGCTCATCGCGAGGGTTATCCCGAGATCGGCCTGTACTGGGAGAAGGCTGCCCACGAGGAGGCCGAGCATGCCGCCAAGTTCGCCGAGCTCCTGGGCGAGGTCGTGACCGACTCCACCAAGAAGAACCTCGAGATGCGCGTTGAGGCCGAGAACGGCGCCACCGCCGGCAAGACCGATCTTGCCAAGCGTGCCAAGGCCGCCGGCCTCGATGCCATCCACGACACCGTGCACGAGATGGCTCGCGACGAGGCCCGCCACGGCAAGGCTTTCGCCGGCCTGCTCAAGCGCTACTTTGGCTAAGCCAACCGCCTGAGACATAACCTCAAGCTCGATGAGGCCCGGACCGTATTGGTTCGGGCCTTTTTCGTGCCTCACGAACTTGTTAACGCCCTGAAATAGGACCGCCTTCGGCATCGGCTTCTCGTCAAAAACTAAGTGAGTAGACTTTTTGGAACTTGCCGAGCAGACCATCCATATCACTTTATAAAGCCGCAGGTAAATGCCTTGTTGCAAAACGACCTAGTCGCCAAAGTGCCAAAAGTCTACTCACTTAGATTCGCAGCCGTCCACGATCGAGCCATTTTGTGTCTAACGGGCATCTTTCCGTCAATTACTCCCAATTTTGTCCAGTCAACGAATAGTTCAGACCGGAGTAATGTCTCAGCCCTTTGCTCATCCAAGCTTTTATCACGATATTCAGCATCGAGCATCCTGCATATGGCCTTAACGATCGCGCGGAATCTATCCTCATCCGATATCTGTCTGTGTGTCAGGAGAAGCACATCGTAGCCCATGGCCTGAAGGGCCGTCATGCGGTCAGCGTCACGCAAGCCATCCCCTGCGCGTCCGTGCGAGGCCTTTCCCTGACATTCAATGGCCACCTGTCGCCTGCCGTCCGGCGAAGAAAGAAGTAGGTCGATATATACACGGGACTTTCCCACAATCGCTCGAGCACTTGTGCTTAGCATCACTTCAACATTAAGCTCTATGCCGCAAAAACCTTCGCCTCCCAGGGCTCGCGGCAGTCCAAGCAACAAATACGCCTCGACCTCAAAAGGCGACGCGGCACCCAATGGAACGAGTTGCGATACCGCCATAAATCTATTGCCGTAACGCATCCCGCAAACATCTGAACAAAAACGGTCAAGGTCTCCGCCCAAAACCAAAGCGTCTCGACGCCATAAATTTGAGGCGGTGCCGTCCTCGGACGGGCAGCGCACCCAACCGACCGTTGTCGAAATCGCGCCCGAATCAATTGCACGCGAAAGCTCCGCCTCAAGTGCCGCCGGCAGGGCACACACCGCAAACAAGCCACACATCTCCGCCAATACCAAAAGAAGCTGAAGATCCGTCAGATGCCGCGACATGATGAATGTCGTCAGTAGAGGAGACGTAACCAAAAACCCATGCTCCGTTTCCAGCACGGATTCCCTGGGGAGCTCACCAAGAAACAGCCGCTGCCTAATGCTGGCAGGACAAGTCCGTTTGTTTCTCGTCCGAACCAATGTATACAACGGAAAACCGAGCGCGACCGCAGCCGTCGGGTTGCGGGCGAGATCATATCGCTGCCGGTCTTCTTCCGGTCGTGGAAGCGGCGGACACAAAGCGCGGACTTGAGGAGGCAAACGCCAGTACCTAAAAGCCGATATGTCACAAAGTAGATCCTTCATAGGCACAGGAGAACACGAATTTCAACCCAGTCAGTCACGCATTGGCGCGAACGCACCAAAAATGGCGCCGAACGGACTGCAAAGTTTTCAACAGCCCTCCCCAACTGGCCAAAAGCTTGCCGAGAGCTGGACGAAGTTCTGTTGAAAACCCCATTTTTTCGCATGCAAAAGCTTTGCGCGGCAAGTGAGTAGACTTTTTTGAACATCCCGAGCAGGCCGGTCATCCTGCTTTTCAAAACCGCAGGTAGATGGCTTGTTACAAAACTGCCTGGTCGCCAAAGTGCTAAAAGTCTACTCACTTAGGTTGCAGAGTGCCCCCCATTAGCTGCAATTCCAAGGTTGTTAGTACTTTTGGACTCAGATCGTCATACTGAACAAGAATTTGAGTTGAGTTTTCAGGGACAGATGCGCCATCGGCACACCAAAAACAGTCACCGATATCGATAAAAGGGATGCTCGAGCGCGTGAGGGCCCGTGCAAAAGTGCTTCTGCCCGTTCCACGCTCCGCAACCACGGTACAGTAAAGGCCCGCATCTGCCTGCTCGATCGAGACCTCCCCTGCCGGAAACGCTTTCCGCACAAGCGCCATCAGGCCATCACGCGCCTCACGAGCACGAACGCGCACGCGGTTCACATGCCGCTCGTAATCACCCGATTCCAGCAAACGAGCCAAAGCGACCTGGTCGACAGAACTCACCGACGAGGCATAGAAACCAAGGTTGCACCTAAACCGCTCCATCAGCTCATCGGGCAGCACCATGTACGCTAGACGCAACGCCGATGAAAGGCTCTTCGAAAACGTGTTGGTGTAGATAACCGACTGGGCGGCATCAATCGACGCGAGCGCGGGAATCGGCTTCCCGGCAAGGCGAAACTCACAATCAAAGTCATCTTCGATGAGATACCGACCTGGTCGCTCAGCGGCCCAGCTCAGAAGCGCATAGCGACGCGCAATGCTCGTCACAAGGCCGGTCGGATACTGATGGGACGGCATCAGGTGAAGGACATCGGTCCCGCTTTTCTGCAGAGTGCTCAAGTCCACGCCCTCATCATCCAACGGGATATGTCGAACTTTGCAGCCCATAGCCTGATAGATACGCGTCAGACGCAAATAGCCCGGATCCTCAACCGCATACACCTTGTCCGCGCCAAGCAACTGAACCAACATGGTATCGAGCAGCTGGGCGCCCGCACCGATAACGATGTTGTTGGGGTCGACATTCATACCCCTTGTCCCGTGCAGATGGTGAGCAATTGCGCGTCGCAGCCGAGCAGTGCCCTGCGCCGGTGCGGGCGAAAAGATTTCGCGCTCGTCTTCGGATGCCAGCGTCGCCCGTAGCGCGCTTTGCCAAAGCCGCGCCGCCTCCAAAGCAGAAGGAGAAAGCGCATCGAATCGCTCGACCTGTCCGTTGACATCATGCACGCTGGGGCCCACAGAGACGGCATCTCGGTCGATGCCCTCCGCAGCCGAAGCCAAAACCGGTGCATCCGGAAGCTCGCAAGCGTAGTAGCCACGACGTGGTATTGAGCAAATATAGCCCTCAGCGAGTAACTGGCTATATGCATTCTCGATGGTAATAACACTGATTCCCAGATGACTGGCAAAGGCGCGCTTAGACGGCAAATGCTCCCCCGCCACAATGCGTCCAGCTACGATATCATCTCGAATTTGCTGGTAAACATACTCATAGAGCGATGCTTCGCCGCGTTTTTCCAAATTGTAGTCAAGCATGAGCCTATCACCTGACCTTATTAAGTCATTCAATCTGGTATTAGTCTGACCTTGTAATTATCTCGAAAACTGAGTATTTTGTCATACCCAGCTCCCCGATAGGATGTTCCGTCAAACAATGTACATGCCAACCAAGGGAGCAACCATGGCAGAACAGAACAGCAAGGCCGACCGCGTCAAACTCAATCGCGAGCTCGCGCAGATGCTCAAGGGCGGCGTCATCATGGACGTCACCACGCCCGAGCAGGCGCGCATCGCCGAAGAGGCAGGCGCCTGCGCCGTCATGGCACTCGAGCGCATCCCGGCCGATATCCGTGCCGCAGGCGGCGTCTCGCGCATGAGCGACCCCAAGATGATCAAGGGCATCCAGGAGGCCGTCTCCATCCCCGTCATGGCCAAGTGCCGCATCGGTCACATCGTCGAGGCGCAGGTCCTGCAGGCCATCGAGATCGACTACATCGATGAGTCCGAGGTTCTCTCCCCTGCCGATGACGTCTATCACATCGACAAGACCCAGTTTGACGTGCCGTTTGTCTGCGGCGCCCGTGATCTGGGCGAGGCGCTGCGCCGTGTTGCCGAGGGCGCCACGATGATTCGCACCAAGGGTGAGCCGGGTACGGGCGACGTCGTTCAGGCCGTGCGCCACATGCGCAAGATCCAAAAGCAAATCCGCGACGTTGTTGCCCTGCGCGACGACGAACTCTTTGAGGCAGCCAAGCAACTGCAGGTTCCGGTCGAGCTGGTGCGCGAGGTCCATGCTACGGGTAAGCTTCCCGTTGTGAACTTTGCCGCCGGCGGCGTAGCGACCCCCGCCGACGCCGCGCTGATGATGCAGCTGGGCGCCGAAGGCGTCTTTGTCGGCTCGGGCATCTTTAAGAGCGGCGACCCCGCCAAGCGCGCAGCCGCCATCGTCAAGGCCGTGGCAAACTTCACCGATGCCAAACTCATTGCCGAGCTTTCGGAGGACCTGGGCGAGGCCATGGTGGGCATCAACGCCGACGAGATCGAGATCATCATGGAGGAGCGCGGGCGCTAGTCCAGCAGAAAGGATCGCACATGAGCGATTATGCAGACCAAACGGTCGCCGTGCTGGCGGTCCAAGGCGCTTTTGCCGAGCACGAGGCAAGACTATCCGAGCTTGGCGCACACTGTATTGAGCTGAGGCAGGCGGCCGATTTGAAGCAGAACTTTGACCGTCTGGTACTTCCCGGCGGCGAGTCCACCGTTCAAGGGAAGCTGCTTGATGAGTTGGGCATGCTCGAGGAGCTTCGTGCCCGTATCGCTGAAGGCATGCCCGTCCTGGGCACCTGCGCCGGCCTGATTCTACTGGCTCACGATCTTGCCGCCCATGACGATAAGGGCACGCCGCGTTTGGCAACCATGGATGTACTTGTCGAGCGCAATGCCTACGGCAGGCAGCTCGGCAGCTTTCGAACCAAGGGGCAGGTAGCCGGCATCGACGGTGAAGTGCCGCTGACGTTTATCCGCGCGCCCCGCATCGTTGAGGTGCACGGCGATGCCGAGGCCCTGGCCGAAGTCGATGGCCGCATCGTCGCCGCCCGCCAAGACAACCAGCTCGGCGTAACCTTCCACCCCGAACTCGATGAAGACACCCACCTCCACGAGCTCTTCCTCCAAATGTAGGCAGAAAACAAACGAGCGTGGATTTTCGGACGCATAGCAAATGAGAGTGGATAATCTCCCACTTTGAGCTTGAATGCAAACTCAAACCGGGAGATTATCCACTCTCATGCTATGTAGTCGTTTAAGAACGTCCCCAATGACTACCTTGGATCATGGCAATGCCGATGTTTTGGCACCGACAGCGAGCGCCCACCAGAGCGAACAAATTGGCATGAAAAGAGGACGGCATAGACCTTCTGGTCATGCCGTCCTCTTTGAATGACAAGTTGTCGCTCTGGTGGGCGCGCAGCGTCAACTAGTTACGCGGTTCGTAGAACCGCGTAACCCCTAAAAGCGGTTACCGCGGAAGCCGCCACCGTTGCGGCCGCCACGGTCGCCACCGCGACCGCCGCGGTCGTTACCACGGTTGCCGCCGAAGCCGCCACGGTTGCCACCGCGATCGCCATAGCCACCACGGTTGCCGCCAAAGCCGCCGCGACCGCCACGGTCGCCGCCACGGTCACCAAAGCCGCCACGGCCGCCGCGATCACCAAAGCCGCCACGGCCGCCTCGATCGCCACCGCGACCGCCACGGTCGTCACGGCCGCCGCGAGGACCGCGGTCCTCGTCCAGGCCCATGGCGACAAGCGGAGCGATAACCTTATCGAGAGCGGCCATCAGCTCGGTGGCCTCCTCGTAAGAAAGCTCGGGCAGGAGCTTCTCCTTCTTGTTGGCAAGCTCGACCAGGCCCTCAGCGGCATCCTCGGCAGCGAAGACGACAATCTTGCGCATATCGCCCTCGGCGTCGTCGATGCGGCCGACCAGATCGGCAGCCTCGGCCTCGGCCATCAGGCCATCGAGCTCACGAAGGCGCATGCCCAGCAGGTCGGACATTTCCTTCTGCTCCATCTTAGGCTTGAGGTCAAGAAGCTTGATGGCGCGCTCGATGTTCGCCATGCGCTCGGCCTTGGCCTCCTCCTCCTTGGAAATAGCAAAGCGACGGCTACGCAGCAGGCGGGCGGCCTTCTGCATCTTGTCCATCAGCACTTCGTCATCGTAATCAACGGCGGCCTCGACAACCTCGGCCTCCTCCTCGGCGGAAACCTCGTCAGCAGCCTCAACCTCGGCAGCTTCGGTCTCCACGGTCTCGACTGCCTCGACCTCGGCAGTCATGGTCTCGTTCTCGGTCTCGTTCATGATCTCTTCGTTCTCGGACATGAGACTCCTTCTTGGCCCTCTCGGGCATCATCGCCCCATTCGCGGGGCCCGTCGCGCACTCTTTGCGCTTTAAACATTCATGCCTCTCGGCAAAACGTCCATTAGTTTATGGTGTCGCCATCCAATCTAGCTGCAGAATCTATGTGCACACATTAATGCGACATGTGTGACTCGCGACGAGCGTACACCAGCGACGCCACGAACCCGACCACGGCAATTACAGCCGCCACACGCACGGCAGCTGCAAATCCAATCGCCTGGGCAACGTCTGTCGCAGCACCAGCGGCGCCGGCGGTCGCAGCAGAACTCGAAAGCAGACCGATAAACAGCGACGGGCCAAACGATGCGGCAATCATATTCCACGTGTTAAGCAATGCCGTTCCGTGAGGATGTTCAGCGGCGGGTAGCGTCTCCAAGCCGGCCGTTTGCGAGGGGCTCAGCACCAAACCGACTCCGGCATACACCACAACGGTCAGCGCCACGACGACGCCGATGTTCATGCTTGCCGCCGTCATCGAGATGGCAGTCTGCCCCACGGCAATCAGGGCAAAACCGACCGGCAGCAGCGGCCATGCGCCACGGGCGTCCATCACGCGTCCGCCCACAATCGAGGTCACAGCGTTGCAGGCAATTGCCGGCAAAATGAGCAAGCCAGCAATAAGTGCGGTCATGCCGTATGCGCCCTCAAAATAGAGGGGCAACAAAACGCTCATCGAGAACGTTGTCATCATCGACACCACCACAAGCAAACACGCAGGCCAAAAACGAACGCTCGCCATGGGACGCACGTTAAGCACCGGATGCTCGAGTTTGAGCTGACGGGCCGCAAACAGGCCGAGCAGCACAATGGCGGCGAAAAGCGCCACAATGCCGGCAATCAGATTGGTCGAGAACTCGCCTACGGAATACACAAATGCCGTAATGTCGGCGGCGAGCAAAACAACCGACAGAATATCAAGCGTGGTGTTCGAGCGCTCTCCGACATTCTGAACAAGCTTAACGCCCGCCGCAGCGACCACAATGCCGCCCACCAGCGGCACTACGAACACCGCCCTCCAGCCAAATAACGTGCACATAAGACCGCTAATCACGGGTCCAAACGCCGGTCCTAGCGTAATGCAGGCGCCGCCCAGGCTCAGATACAAACCGAGCTTCTCGCGCGGGGCGCAAGACAGCACCACGTTCATCATGAGCGGAAACAAGATGCCCGATCCCGCAGCCTGCAAAATACGGCTTGGCAGCAAAACGCTAAACGACGGAGCGACCAGACACAGAACTTCGCCGGCGACCATGCATCCGCATGCGAAAAACAACAGCTTGCGCGTCGAGAAACGGCCGGACAGGAAGGCCATGATGGCCGTAAAGATCGACGTCACAATCATGTAGCCCGAGACGAGCCACTGCGCCGTGGTGGCACTCACCGAAAAGGCTGCCATAATGTCGTGCAACGCCACGTTAATGATGTTCTCGTTAAACGCGGCAACAAAGGCTGCAATATACATTACGACGAGAATCGCCGCAGTAGCCGATGGCGTTGCTTGAACTTGTTGTTGAGATTTGCTCCCCATGCATTTCCTTCCTCTTGGAACGACAGTCGCATCGCCCCAGAGGAACAGTCCAGGGCGAAAAATGAGCCCTAGACTTACGCCAAACGCCGTACACGACGAATCTGGCAACATGGTCCAACGTCGAAAGATTGTAACGCGGACGCACAGCCTTCCTTCCGCGCTATTATTAAAAGTCCACGAAAGCATAAGACATGAGGAGCCCGCCATGATTAAGCCCATCATGAAATCCGAGTTCTTTTTGCGCCTGCCTTCCGAAGACGCGGGACCCGACGATGCCGTGACCGGGCAGGATCTCCTGGATACACTCCACGAGCATGAGCACGAGTGCGTGGGACTCGCCGCCAACATGATCGGCGTGCGCAAGCGCATCATCTGCGTAAAGGACGGCAACAGGACACTCCTGATGTACAACCCTCAAATTCTTGAGCAGGTCAACGCCTATCAGACGAGCGAAGGATGCCTCTCGCTGATCGGCGAGCGCCCCTGTACCCGCTATCGCCGCATTAAGGTTGAGTATTTGGACGAGAACTTTGTCCACTGCATCAAAAACTTCTCGGGCTACACCGCCGAGATCATCCAGCACGAAATCGACCACTGCAACGGCGTCGTGATCTAGTTCCGCCGTTCTACCGAACGGCGGACCACTTGACGCTGCGCGAGCCGCATTCACGCCAATCTGACGTTCAATTTCGAGGGCGCGACCAGAAGGTCAGCGCCCTCTCATTTCACGTCACCTTGGCATGAATGCGGCTCGCTCGCTGTCGTATGTCTATCCTGCGACGCCTCGATTCTTGCGGCGGCAGATACCTAATCCCCTACGCTTGGCGGTAATGGTCAAAGAAGTCGGCGAGGTCTTCGAGGGACTCTTTGAGTACTTCCATGCGCGGCAGGTACACGATGCGGAAGTGGTCGGGCTCAGCCCAGTTGAAGCCGCCGCCGCGCGTAATCAGGATCTTCTTCTCGTGCAGCAGGTCAAGGGCGAATTGCTCGTCATCGGTGATGTTGAACTTTTTAACATCCATCTTGGGGAAGATGTAGAACGCCGCACGCGGCTTAACCACCGAGATGCCGTCAATCTTGTTGAGCGCCTCATACACAAAGTTGCGCTGCTCGTAGACACGGCCGCCGGGACGGATGTAGTCGTTAACGGACTGATGACCACCGAGTGCCGTCTGAACGATCGACTGAGCCGGCACGTTGGAGCACAGGCGCATGTTCGAGAGCATGTTGACGCCCATGATGAAGTCGCTCATGCAGCGCTGGTTGCCCGAAAGCACCATCCAGCCAATACGATAGCCCGCAATCATGTGAGACTTGGACAGACCGCTAAAGGTAACGCAGGGCAGGTCGGGGGCGAGCGAGGCAATCGAGACGTGCTCGTAGCCGTCCATGCACAGGCGGTCGTAGATCTCATCGGCAAAGATCATCAGCTGATGCCTGCGCGCAATCTCGACGATGCCCTCGAGCACCTCGCGCGGATAGACAGAACCCGTGGGGTTGTTGGGGTTGATGATGACGAGGGCTTTGGTCGCACTCGTAATCTTGGACTCCATATCCTCCAGGTCGGGATACCAATCCGCCTGCTCATCACACAGATAATGTACGGGATGACCGCCGGCAAGGGTTGCGCACGCCGTCCAGAGCGGATAGTCGGGGCTGGGGATCAGAATCTCGTCGCCGTTGTCGAGCAGCGCGTTCATCGAAAGCTGAATGAGCTCGGACACGCCGTTGCCCGTGTAGATATGCTCCATCTGAACATTGGGCAGGCCCTTGATCTGCGAATACTGCATGATCGCCTTGCGCGCGGAGAACAGGCCGCGCGAATTGGAATAGCCTTCGCAGTCGGGCAGCTGCTGGCGCATGTCCTTGATGACCTCATCGGGCGTGCGGAAACCGAAGGGCGCCGGGTTACCGATATTGAGCTTGAGGATGCGCTCGCCTTCGTCCTCCATACGGGCTGCCTCGTCGACGACGGGACCGCGCACGTCATACAGGACGTTATCGAGTTTGGTGGATTTAGAAAAAGTACGCATGGTGGTGCTCCTTGGAATTTGAGCTGAGGGATGGGGTTCGGGCTTGGAATCGTTGAGAGGCGATGATGTCTCGCCTTGATCGGCGTCACCGGCAAGCAGCCAGGTAACATCGACCTCCAAAATGCGGGCGAGCAGCTCTGCCACATCGCGCCGCGGAATCGTCTTGCCACTCACATATTGGCTCATCTGACTCTTGCCGAGTTTTTTGCCGAGCATCTCCGATGCGCG
>OLSJ01001829.1_pt1 | contig 12120 bp, 10 predicted proteins | sample 1672151 | NCBI WGS metagenome assembly OLSJ01 (sample SAMEA3136653, study PRJEB25190) | human gut metagenome | biome: human gut; feature: human-associated habitat; material: faeces | place: Austria | collected 2013 | reverse complement strand
GCCTTATTCGATCGGAGCCTTTCCCAAGCCTTCCAGCAGGTAGTTCAGCTGGTCGTGGGCTTCTCCGGCTTCGGGCTGGTCGGTTTCGGCCTGCTTGCAGAAGTACGCCAGCAAACCGCGAATGGAGTGCTTGCGGTTCTCGGCTTCGTCCCAGCAGATGGACTGCGGGCCGTCGATCACCGCGTCGGTCACTTCCTCGCCGCGCGAGGCGGGCAGGCAGTGCATGAACTTGGCGTCCGGGGCGGCCATATCCATGAGCTCTTCGGTCACCTGGTACGTCGGGTAGAAGATGGCCATGCGCTCGTCCTTCGACAGCTCCTTGTCGTACAGGCCGTACCACACATCGGTGTACACGAAGTCGGCGTCCTTCATGGCTTCCTCGCGGTTGTCGGTGACGGTGACGCTGCCGCCGGACTCCTCGCAGTTCTTGCGACCGATGGCCAGCAGGTCCTCGCGGATCTGGTGCCCCTCGGGGCCGTACTGCACGAAGTCCATGCCCATCTTCGAGCAGATGAACATCTCGGACACGCACACCTGCGTGGCGTCGCCCACGAACACCATCTTGCAGTTCTCGATGCGCTTGCCCTCGGGCAAATGCTCGATCATGGTGAGGAGGTCGCCCATCTCCTGCGTGGGGTGGTTGTAGTCGGACATGCCGTTGATTACAGGCACCTGCGAGTACTTCGCCAGCTCGACGAGGTCCTCGTGACGGTCGACACGCGCCATGATGACGTCGAGCAGGCGCCCCATCACGCGCGCGGAGTCCTCGATGGTCTCGTGGCCGCCCAGCTGGATGGTGCCGGGCGCGTAGAACTGCGCGTCGCCGCCGAGGTCGGCCATGGCGCCCTCGAACGACAGGCGCGTGCGGGTGGACACCTGCTGGAAGATCATGCCGAGCGCCTTGTGCCTCAACAGTTCGGGAAAGTAGCCGGCCTTCACGCAGCGCTTGAGCACGCGGGAAAGCTCTATCATGTCGAGCAGCTGGTCTTTGGTGAAATCGTTGGTGTCGAGAAAATCTTTGGCAGTCATAGCGACGGGCCTCCTTCAAGCCGAATGGTCTAGAGAGAACGGGAACGATTCTGCCGGACGGCGCACCGCCTCCCGGGGAGCCAGCCCCGTTTGCAACACCGCCGTTGCCGCGCAATCAACCAACCGTTGCGCAGGCGGGAACGCGCGCAAAGCGCGACGTCGGGTGGGCGGTCGGTCCGACAAAAGAAGCGGTGCTGCCGGATTGCAGCACGGCCGCGCCATGGGTGTCGGTATGGAGGCGCTATGCAGCGCGGCTCGACAGGGACGGGAAGTCATGCGAGAATCGAGGGCGAACCGAAACCGAATCGCGACAAAGGATCGATCATGAACCTACCCGGACTCGAAACCCTGCGCCCCGAGCAAACCGACGAGCTTGACGCCCTCGCCCAGATGGTGGGCACGTGCTTCCTCGAGGAGATGTGGTACGTCACCTGGCTCGACGTGCCCGGCATGAGCGATGAGCGCAAGCTGGCCGTCACGCAGGCCGCCATCCGGTCGGACTATGCCGTCACCGCACCGTACCAGTGCGTCTACGCACTGGCCGACCGTGCGGGGGCCGCGAACGTCTACCTGCGCAGCGAGCTTCCCGAAGGCGGCTGGGAGCGGCTGGAGGAGAAGTCGGCACTGCTCATGGCCGCCACGCTCACGCCTGAGGAAGGTGCGGTCCTCGGGCCGCGCGCCGAAGCGATGGACCTCGCCTCCTCCACCAGCTGGCCGCTCGAGCGCGCACGGGCCGACGAGGATTTCATCTACTTCATCTCGGCCGGCGTCGATCCCGCCCGTCGCGGCACGGGCGCGTTCCGCCGCCTGTTCACGCCGTTTCTGGACGAGGCCGATCGGCGCGGCTTGCGCTGCTACCTCGATTGCTACACCGACCGCCTCGAGCAGATCTACGGCCACTTCGGCTTCGAGACGGTCGAGCGCCGAGGCGCGCCGGGATTCAACCTGGTGGAGCGCTGCATGGTGCGTGCGCCGCGCCCATAGCCGGGGGGGCGTCCTGTGAAGTCGAGCGAGATTGCGAAACTGGCCGGTTGCACGGTGCGCACGCTGCGCCACTACCACGCCATCGGCCTTCTGCCCGAGCCGCCGCGCGGACAGAACGGCTACCGCGACTACGGCGCGGAGGACCTCGCGCGCGTGCTGCGCGTGAAACGGCTCGCGTCGCTCGGATTCTCGCTCGACCGCATCGGCGAGGTGCTCGAGCAGATGGACGCGAGCCCTGCCCACGCGGCCGGCGCGAGTGCCGACGACGCCCTCGACGAGCTCGACCGCGAGCTCGAGCTGCAGATCGAGCGATTGCAGGAGCGGCGCCGCACGATCGCGCTGCTGAAGACCGAGCGGCTCGACCCCGACCTACCGGTGCGGTTCGCGCAAGCGGTGCGGACGCTCATCGACTACAAAGAGGGAGCCATCACCAGCGGCGAGCGCGAAGCCCTGCTCATCACGGGGCATCTCTACACCGAGTCCGACACCGCCGAGCTCGAGCGCGTGATGGAGAAAATCCACCAACTCGGCTTGTTCGGGGAGATGAAGGCGATGGGCGATCGGTTCGACAAGCTGCCCGCCGATACGCCACGCGAGGAGCTCGACCAGCTCGTCGAGGAAGCGCTGGATATGATCGGCCCGTTCATCGACTGCCTCGATTCCGCCAACTGGGAAGACGTGACCAATCCGGAAGACATCGAGCTGGAACGCTTCGTCGACGAGCTTATGCGCAAGGGTCTGAACCCCGCTCAACTCTATGCGGAAGATCGCCTGGAAGAGGAGATGAAATCCCGCATCCTCGCCCGCAAAGAAGGCCAACGGTCCCACGTGCTGAAAAGCGACCCTTTACTGTAAAGGGTCGCTTTAACGGCAAAGGGCGCCTACCCACAATTGGACTCCGGCCGGACGCGGTTCTTCGCGTTTTCGGGGTCTCGGATGCACAGAAATCACCGCTGTGAAGCTCGCAAGGAGCGTTTGACCCATCCTTGCCTTTCCCGAACAGGGGAAACGCTCTTGCGAAAGCCGCGAGTGCACGCGCGGGAGCACTGAAACCCGCCAAAACGCTTCACAGCGGTGATTACTGTGACTCGGAGAGGGGCTTTCGACGAAGGGCCGTCCTCGGCGATCGTCATCGGGGGAGCGGGCGTCATCCCACGGGCGAAGATGGCGAAGCCGCACGGGATCTTTCGATTCGCTAACGACAGCCTCAAGGTGTTCCCCGTAGGCGAGTCTTCGTTCCCTCGCAAGCGCGGACCTCCCTCATAATTCCACCACAGCTCGCTTGACCCCGACGCAACGTCGTAGTTTTTACTTCCTTTCTGACTGAACAGAAAGGAACCTCCCATGCACACGAACCCGCACCCGACCCGCATCGCGCCGCGCTTTTTGGCATCGAACGCGCTCTCGCTCCTCGGCAACTCCATCGCCGCGGTGGCGCTGCCGCTCATCCTGCTGGCCACCACCGGCGACGCGCTGGCCGCCGGCACGCTGGCGCTCATCTGCGCCGTGCCGCAGATGATCATCGGTATCGTGGGCGGCGCGGCCCTCGACCGCTTCAACCGCCGCGACATCTCCATCCTGTCCGACCTCGTCTCTGCGTCGAGCGTCGCGCTCATCCCCGTGGTCGATATGCTGTGGGGCCTCAACTTCGGCTGGTTCGTGGCGCTCGGCCTGCTGGGAGCCATCGGCGACATCCCCGGCATGACGGCTGCCCGCCGTGGTGGCCCGCGACAAGGCCGACCTGCAGCGTTTCATGGGACTCACCCAGTCGCTCGACTCGCTCACCACCATCGTGGGGCCGGCCGTCGCGGCGTTCCTCATCGGCACGGTGGGCGGCGTGACGTCGCTGTGGTTCACGGCCGCGCTGTCGTTCGCAGCCGCCGTCGTCACCTGCACGGTGCCGCGCTCGGTGGGCGCGGAGGGCCTGCGCCGGGACGGAGGTGCGTCGGAGGGCCGCAGCGCCGTGGCGTCCGCGCTCGACGCCCTGCGCACCGGCGCGCGCGTGCTCTTCCGCACCGACGGCGTGCTCACGGCCTCCACGCTGCTCTCCTTCGGCATCATCATGGTGATGGGATCGTTCCAGGGGCTCGTGCTGCCGGTGCACTTCACCGAGCTCGGCCGGCCGGAGCTTCTGGGCTACGTGCTGTCGGCCATGTCGCTGGGCCTCTTGGCCAGCTCGCTCGGCTACGCCGCCCTCGCCCCGCGCCTCGCGCGCCGCACGTGGTACCTGCTCTCGCTCGCCGGCATGGCGGCCGGCGTGGCGGTACTCGGCACGCTGCCCGACTTCCCCGTCATGCTGCTCGGCGCGGTGCTCCTGGGCGTGAGCGCCGGGCCCGCCTCGGCGCTCCTCGGGTTCTTCATGCTCGACCGCATCCCCGAGCAGGACCGCGGCAGCGCGCTCGGCACGCAGAACTCGCTCGTGGTGGTAGCGGCGCCCATGGCCGTGTTCGCCACCTCGGCAGCTGTGACGGCCTTCGGCGAGGCGCCAGCCGCTTACGGCCTGGTGGCGTGCTGGCTCGTCATCACCGTGCTGGCCGTGGGCGCGAAGGGCATGCGGCACCTCGACGAGGCGTCCCCTTCCGCAGCCGAGGCAGAGGCGCCCAGCGCGCAAGCCTGACCCGCGCACCGAGCATTTCGCGGCGGTGGCGCGCGCGTCGCGCCTTCGCAACGCCCAGCCGACGTCCGGAACGGACCGGCTGGGCGCTTTTATGATGCGAGGGCAAACGTCCGGACGCCGGGCAGACCGCGGCATGCGGCTCCCGCCGCCCCGATCGAAAGGAGCACCACTATGTCCCAAACCGCTTTGGTAACCGGCGCGACGAGCGGCATCGGCGAATCCCTGTGCCTGCTGTTCGCCAGCGACGGATACGATCTCGTAACCGTAGCCCGCGACGAGGAGGCTCTCGAGAAGCAGGCCGAGGAGCTGCGCATCCTCGGCGTCGACGTGCTGCCCGTAGCCTGCGACCTGTCCGACCCGGATTCCGCGCGCACCATCTTCAAGCGCGTGTGCAAGGCGGGCAAGGATATCGACATCCTCGTGAACGACGCGGGGTACAGCCCCGCCGGCCAGTTCTCGGACCTGCCAGTCGCGGACATCCGCGCCATGATCCAGGTGAGCGTCACGAGCCTGGCCGAGCTCACGCGCGTGTTCCTGCAGCCCATGCTCGAACGCGGCCACGGCCGCATCCTCAACATGAGCTCCATGATGGCGAAGACCCCCTGCCCCTACAACGCGCTCTACGGCGCCGCCAAGGTGTTCGTGCTGTCATTCTCCACCGCGCTCGCCCGCGAGCTGCGCGGCACGGGCGTGAGCGTGACCACCGCCTGCCCCGGCGCCACGCGCACGAACTTCGCGAAGAACGCCGGGATCCAGAACGCACCCGCTTGGAAGTACTTCTCCATGGATGCCGACGAGACGGCCATCCGCGTGTACCGCGCGCTCATGCGCGGCGAGCTGTGCGCCGTGACCGGCTGGTACAACAAGGTGGGGGCCGTCTCCGTGCGCTTCATGCCCATGGGCGTGCAGCTCTCCGCCGGCGAATGGCTCATGGGCAAGCGGAAGCACCCGCTTGACCACAAGGGAACCGAGGCTTCCGGCACGCGCAACGGCAAGGGCAAGGAGCAGGGCGAAGGCAAGGACGGCCGCGACGGAAGCGACGGCAAGAAGAAGGCGGAGCAGCGGAAAGGCGGCGCATCCGGAAAGGGCGGCAAGCGCTACGAGCGCAAGCACCCGCTCGGACGCGACGGCAAGCGCGGCTTCTACCGCGGCGGCGATTCCGGAACCGACCACGAGCCCGAGCCATGGCCCGAGACGGCGCGCCCGCAGGATCCCTGCGGAGGAGGCCGCGGCTGGCGCGCGGCCACGCTCGGGTGCGCGATGTTCCGCCAGCACGGCTCGTCCGCAGCCCACGGAGCATCGGATGGGCGGCGCGAGCAAAACGGGCAGGGAGCGCAAGCGCGCCAAGGCCGCCAAGAGGCTCGGCAGGCGCAGGACCCGCAGCGCGGGCAGGCGCGCGGCAAGGGCTTCCATCCCGCCCCCGGACACCACCACGGCCCCACCCGCGACGGGCTGCCCGCGAACCTCGGCCGCTTCGCCTGGCACGGCCCCTTCGCCAAGTAGACGCATCTGACCTGCACGTTCAAGAACATCTGCCCTCCTCATACCGATGGTATGAGGAGGGCAGACATACATAAATCACCTCTCGAAACCCCTCTTTACGCCCCGCACCCGATTTTCCGCCACGCGCCGCTGTGGGATGGTGTGCCCGAAGGCTTCGGCCTGGCGCATCCCGCCTCGGGCGGACGCCGAGCCCGAAGCCGCAGGCATGGGGAGACGGAAGGAGAGGGAGTGTGATGGCAGAGAAAAAAGACTACACCACCGTCGAGCACAAGAAACCTTATCGCTACGAAGAAGACGGGCTCCACGTGACCAGGGGGTGCGGCTGGTCGGCACCGGGATGCCACCTGGGGTGCGGGGTCCTGCTGTACACCGACGACGACGGCAAGCTCGTCAAAGTGGAGGGAGATCCGGAGAACCCCTTCAACCAGGGACGCCTGTGCGTCCGCTGTCTCGACCTGCCCGAGGTCGTCTATTCCCCGGACCGCATCCTGCATCCCCTGAAGCGCGACCCCGAGAATCGCGGCAAGAACCAGTGGGAGCAAATAGGCTGGGACGAGGCGCTCGACGAGATCGCCGGGAAGATCCTTGCCGCCAAGGAGGAATACGGCCCGGAATCCGTGGCGTTCTACTCCGGCACCGGCCGTGACATCGGGCAGTACATCACGCGTTTGTGCTGGGGGTTCAACAGCCCCAACTTCGTGTTCATGATGTCGGGGCAGTCGTGCTATTCGCCCCGCGTCGCCGGCTGCTTCTCCACCTCGGGGTCGTTTTGGGTCGGCGACTACGCGCAACAGTTCCCCGACCGCTACGACAACCCGCAGTGGGAGCGTCCCGACCTCATCGTCATATGGGGCAACAATCCCGTCGTCTCGAATTCCGACGGCCTGTACGGGCACTGGGTCGTGGACTGCATGAAGCGGGGCACGAAGGCCATCGTCGTCGATCCTCGCCTCACCTGGCTCGCCGCGCGGGCCGAGCTCTTCCTGCAGATCCGTCCCGGCACCGACGGCGCGCTGGCCCTCGGCATGGTGAACTACCTTGTGGAGAACAACCTGTACGACCGCGAGTTCGTGGACCTGTGGTGCTACGGCTTCGAGGAGCTGGCGGAACGCGCGCGGGACTACCCGCTTGACGAGGTCGCCGAGATCACGGAGATCCCGGCAGAGGAGATAGCCGCCGCAGCCCGTCGCATCGGAGCGGCCGAGCGAGCCATCCTCCAGTGGGGCGTGGCCATCGACCAGATCAAGGAAACCATCCCCACGGCGCAGGCCGTGCTCTCCCTGTTCGAGATTACCGGCAACATCGGCAAGCCCGGCACGATGCAGCAGCCTGCGAGCATCCTCAACTACGCCGCCGGCTGGGGCTCCGAGTTCCTCACGCCAGAACAGGAGGCGAAGCGCATCGGACAGGAGGCGCACCCGCTTATCAAGATGGGCTTCCAGGAATGCGTGACCGACGACTACATCAGGTGCCTGGAAACGGGCGAACCCTACCCCATCAAGGTCGCCTGGATGCAGACCACCAACCCGCTGGCCTGCACCGGCGTCGATGCGAAACGCACCCTCGCCGCGCATATGAACATCGACACCATCGTGTGCGTCGACCTGTTCATGACGCCGACGGCCATGGCGCTGGCCGACTACTTCCTGCCCGCCTGCACGTACGCGGAGCGCAACGGCCTGCGCATCGGCGATGGGGCGCAGCGCGCCGAGACCATCAACAAGGCCATAGAGCCCCTGGGCGAGTCGAGGTCCGACATGCAGATCACCCTGGACATCGGCAAGCGCATCTCGCCTGAAGCCTGGCCATGGGAAACCGTGGAGGATATGTACTCCGATATCCTGGAGGAGACGGGGCATTCCTTCGAGGAGATGCAGGAGCTGGCACCCGGCTACCCGCCGTTCGACTACCGCATGCACGAGAAGGGCCTGCTGCGCACCGACAGCAACCCCGGTTTCCAGACCGCAACCGGGCGCATCGAGCTGTGGAGCACCCTGTACAACTCCCTGGGCCTCGACCCGCTTCCCTCGTACGAGGAGCCCGTTCCCAGCCCCCGGTCGACACCGGAGCTCGCCGAGGAATACCCGCTCGTGCTCACCACGGGCGCCCGCGTTTGGAGCATGTTCCACTCGGAGCACCGCCAGATACCGCGCCTGCGCGCCCTTCATCCCGAGCCGCTCGTGTACGTCAACCCGAACACGGCTGCGCGGCACGGCGTGAAAGACGGGGACTGGGTGTGGCTGGAGAACCAGCACGGACGCTGCAAGCGCCAGGTCTGCGAGACCCCCATCGTGAACGAGCGCACCGTGAGCACCGACCACGCCTGGTGGCGCCCGGAGGCGCCCTGCGAGCTGGACGAGGGGCTTTACGACCTGTGGGACCTCACCGTGGAGAACCTCCTGCCCTACGACTGCGGCACCTCCGGCTTCGGCGCGAACTACAAGAACACCATCTGCAAGATGTATCCGGCAGGGGAAGGAGAATAGGCAATGGGAGCAAAAGGATTGCTCGTCGATTACGAGTGGTGCTCGGGCTGCCACACCTGCGAGGTGGCCTGCCAGCTCGAGCATGGCTACCCGAGCGACCAGTGGGGCATCAAGGTGCACGAGGTGGGCCCGTGGGAATACGCCCCGAAGACGTGGCAGTACAGCTATCTGCCCGCCCCCACCGACCAGTGCGACCTGTGCGCCGGCCGCGTTGCGAAGGGGCATGAGCCCACCTGCGTTAAGCATTGCCAGGCGCAGGTTCTGAAGTACGGGGACCTCGAGGACTTGGCAAAGGAGCTTGCCCGCAAGCCGAAGCAGACCCTGTTCTCCTGCGAGGTAGCGGACTAAACCAACGATGCTCGTGCCGGCGCCCGACACGAGGGGAAACGACCGCCAGGCGCCGGCACCATCAAGAAAGGGGACACAATGAGTAAGAAAAACCGGGCATGGATTCCCGTATGGGCCATCATCATAGCCAGCGTGCTCATCGCGTTCGAGTACGGCAAGGTGCCGCCCGCCGCACCCAACATGATGGAGGTGCTCGGCATCTCCTACACCACCCAGGGCCTCATGATGACGATGTTCTCCATCGCGGCCGTGGTCATGGCGCTGTTCGGCGGCGCGCTCATGGACCGCTTCGGCGCGCGCAAGGTGGTGAGCATCGCCCTGCTCGTCTCCATCGTGGGCAACGTCGCAGGCCTGTTCTGGACCAGCGACTTGGGAATTCTCGTAACCCGTGCGCTCGAGGGCTGCGGGTACGGAGCGGCCATGACCGCCGGACCGGGCATCATCGCCATGTGGTACGAGCCGAAGAAGCGCGGCCTCGCCAACGGCGTGTGGGGCGCGAACGTCGGCTTCGCCATGATGATCGTAACGCTTTCCGCCACCCCCATCATGGAAAACGGCAACTGGACCGGCATGTGGGTGTTCGGCCTCATCGGCGCCGTGCTGGCATTCCTGCTGGTGGTCGTATGCGTGAAGGCCCCCGCCGAATCCGAGCGCAAAGATCTGGAGGAGTCTGCCGGCGTCAAGGAAGATCCCGAGAAGCACGGGGTCCTGTGGGGCTACCTTGCACCGCTGTCCCTCCTAAGCGCCGTCATGTTCTTCCTCGTCGGCGGTTCGACCGACGCGTTCAACTCCTTCACCATCCCGTTCCTGAGCGTCGAGAACGGCTGGACCGAGGGCGCGGCGAACCTGTGCGCGACCATCGCGGCAGCCGGTATGCTGGTCGGCGGCACGGCCATGGGCCTCGTCCTCGCACGGACGAAGGACAAGGGCCTGCTGCTGTTCGTTGACATGCTGGTGTGCGCCATCGGCCTCTTCCTGTGGTTCAACCTGGACATCGGCGTGGTGGGAACGTACGTCATTGCCTTCGTCCTCGGGTGCTTCCTCGGGGCGGCCCCGACCGTCTTCTTCGCAATGGCCCCCGAAGTCGCGCGCTCGCCGAAGACGGTGGGCGCCGCAACCGCCGTCGTGGTGCTCGGGCAGAACGGCGGCACGCTGGCGGTACCCGCGATCGTCGGCATGATCCTCGACAGCGCCGGCTACGGAGCGGCGGCTATGACCATGGGCGCGCTGTCCCTGGCGGCGTGCGCGATCTGCCTTCTCGTGTTCCGCCGCATCTACAATAAGAGCATCCGCAGCACGCGCGAATAGCGACAGGCCGCATACGCGCGTTAAAACGGTGGGCGTCGGTTTCGGCCGGCGCCCACCTCGAGGATTCGAGATGGGGTACCGTTGTGAGGGAACATTGCTTTCCGTGCCGTAACTGCGGGAAATGCCATCCCCCTTACCGCCAGGGGTTGTGCCCTGTTTGCCTGGGCATGAGCAGGAGCGGTGCGAAGATCTGCGAAACCTGCGGCTTCGTATTCCCCGAACCGCCGGGGATGAAAGGAGGCTTGGGCAGCTTTAGCCGCACTGCACAGCATGACGAGGTTTAGCCGAGACCACAGGAGAAGACCGTTGACTGCTCAAGAGAGGCAACTGCTCCCCGTTACCAAGAGCGCCGCGCCCGCCGAAGGCGACGCCCGCGACCTGCTCATCGGCAACAGCTCGAGACGCGTGATCTTGGGCATCGTCGCGCTGGCCGCCTACTGGGCCTGGATCTTCTCGATATTCCACGCGAACGTGCTGAACCCGTTCGCCACGGCGGATTTCAGCGCCTACCTTCTGCTCTGCGTGATCGTTGCGGGCGCCTCCGCGCTCAGCATGGTCGTCTTCGCCTTGGTCGGCTGGTACCTGCAGCACGTGGTCGACCGCCTTTGGTTCGGAATCGGCGTCGCCCTGTTGTCGATTTTGGCGGAGGTTCCGGCATTTCTGGGGCAGATGGGAAGCGAGCTCGGTTTCCTGCAGGCAGGCGTGCTCTTCGCCCTCGGGGGGCTAGCTTCCTCGTTCGTCTATTTGAAGACCGGCCCCTTTTTCGTATGGCTGCGGCGCGCCAAGCTCATGCGCAGCATTGCACTTGCATTCCTGCTGGCCTCGCTTTTGTATGTTCTTCCGCTGTTCATGGACCCCGTCGTGGGCATTGTCATGATAGCCTTCTTCCCCGCCGTCTCCGTCGCGTGCTCGCACTTGGCGGGCAAGGGCGTCGGCCCGAAACGGCTCGAAGAAGCCGCGTCCTACCGAGCCTACCTCGAGGCGGTACTCGACCGGTTCCGGGAGTTCGTCCCCACGTTGCCGCGCACCCTCCTGTACACGCTCGTATTCGGCGTGACCTCCTATACCGTGCTTAGCCTTGCCGTGGGGAACGGGCTGGTGGTGGTGATTGCCGCCTCGATCGCCGTATCGTCTTTGGCGTTCGCGGTGTACGTGCTGTCGAAGAAGGTTGAGGCCGACTCCGATCTGTACCGCATGCTCCTGCTTCCGCTCATCGCCCTGGCGGTGCTGCCGTTTCCCTACGTGCCGGAGATGCTGAAGGTCTTCTTCCTGGCGCTGATCATCTTCGGGTTCACCTGCTACGATGCCATTACCTGGGGCGATTTGGCCGACGAGATAAGCGACCGACAGCTGCCCGTGTACGCATCGTACGCGCCTCCCACCATCGGCAATTTCGCGGGTATCTTCATCGGGTGGTCGGTCGGGGCGTTGCTGTACGCCGGACTGGGAAAGGAGGGGTTCGACACCGGGTACGCCATCTTCTCTATCATCATCGTGATCGCCCTGGTCATGCTGCTGGTGTGGGATCTCGTGAAAAGCCGCAAGGAGGAATCCGGCGAGCCGCAGGCGGACGCGTTTTTGGACAAGTGGAAGGCAGCGTGCGCCGAGATTGCGGAGGCGTACGAGCTGACCAACCAGGAGACGCGGATCCACACGATGCTGGCGCGCGGGCGAAACCAGCACTACATTGCGGAAGAGCTGGTCATATCGCCACACACCATAAAGACCCACACCTACCATATCTACAAGAAGCTGGACGTGCATTCGCAGCAGGAATTGATCGACATGGTGGAGGCCAAGCTGTAAGGGGCACGGAGTGAGACAGGGGGACGGGGATGACGTCTC
>OLSJ01001827.1_pt1 | contig 12129 bp, 10 predicted proteins | sample 1672151 | NCBI WGS metagenome assembly OLSJ01 (sample SAMEA3136653, study PRJEB25190) | human gut metagenome | biome: human gut; feature: human-associated habitat; material: faeces | place: Austria | collected 2013 | reverse complement strand
TAAATAATTAAAATCAACTAATTAGTGCATATTTTGTATTATCATGAAACTATAAAACAAATATGTGAGGCTGTAAATATTCCCGTTATTGCTATCGGTGGAATTACACATGACAATGTAATGGAGCTGGCTGGAAGCGGTATCTGCGGAATTGCAGTTGTAAGTGCCATCTTTGCAGCTGAAGATATTACAAAAGCAACCAGAGAGCTTAAAGAGCTTACTCTCAAAATGAAAGATTCTACTTGTATTTCCAAAGACAATGCATCTTCCAGGAAAGGAATTTCATGTTAAGGGGTGCCATCTGGGATCTGGATGGTACGATTCTGGATTCTATGTCAGCCTGGGATCATGTAGGCGAAAATTACCTGCGAAGCCAGGGAATTGAACCTGAACCGAATCTGGATGAAGCAATCGCCACTATGAGTCTCCACCAGGCAGCTGACTATTTTATTGAGCACTATGGTGTAAAACAGACCCGAGATGAATTGATCAAGAGTGCTGTAGCAATTGTAGATGATTTCTACCGCTATGAAGCTCAGCTGAAGCCTCATCTGAAAGAATTTCTGGCTCAGCTTCATGAGACCGGAGTCAAAATGTGTATTGCCACTGCTACAGAGCGCTCCCTCGTGGAAGCTGCCCTGGCACGTTGCGGAGCGCTTGATTATTTCAGCGAAATCTTTACCTGCTCTTCTGTGGGTGCCGGAAAGGACGAACCAACCATTTATCGGGAAGCCTTGAAATTTCTCGGCACTGACCGAACCAATACCATGGTCTTTGAAGATTCTCTTCATGCCCTTACTACAGCTAAGAAAGATGGCTTTTATACCACTGCTGTGTACGACTCTCATGAAGAAAATCAAGAGGAAATACAGCGTCTGGCAAACTGTCGGATTCATGATTACGGTGAGCCGGAAGAGTTTATTGATTTTACAAAAAATCTATAGAACTTTTTATTTGTCGGGAAGCTTAATTGCTTCCCGATATTCTTTATTCAACCAAGTATCTACTACATTGACGCAGGATGATTTCTTCATATGCAAGATGGAGGAAGGAGCCGTAGCGAGCTACGGCAACTGAATTCGGGCAAAATATACCGCAAAGTGGAGCGTACAGATTGCGGGAATGATTTTTCAAACAGATTCTAGTACATCGAAAATTAAGTTTCTGCTATATTGACGCAGCAGATGAAAAATCAGACAAGTCAATATGGCGGTTACTTAATATTCGCTGTACTAGAAAGCAAAAGCAGGAATTCAAAAAAGAAATCCTGCAGGAAAGGTGAAAGATAATGACAGTTGCAGAAGAAATCCAGAAATTAAAAAAAGAAAAAGACGCCATCATCCTGGCGCACTACTACGTGCGCCCCGAAGTACAGGACGTAGCAGACTATATAGGAGACTCCTTTTACCTTAGCAAAATTGCAGCCAGCGCAAAAGAAAAAACCATCGTATTCTGCGGCGTAGGCTTCATGGGAGAAAGCGCCAAGATCTTAAGCCCCGACAAAACTGTACTCATGCCCGCAATGGACGCAGACTGCCCCATGGCACACATGGCAACTGAAGAAGGAATCCGAAAAGTAAGAGAAGAATACGACGACGTAGCAGTTGTCTGTTACATCAACTCCACAGCAGCCTTAAAAGAACTCTCCGATGTCTGCGTAACCTCCGCAAACGCCGTAAAGATCGTAAAAGCACTCCCAAATAAAAATATCTTCTTCATCCCGGACAGAAACCTGGCCCACTTTATCGCAGAACAGGTACCGGAAAAACACTTCATCTATAACGAAGGCTTCTGCATCGTTCACGAATTTATGGATCCCGAAGAAGTAAAAGAAGCAAAAGAAGCCCATCCGGAAGCACTTGTGCTGGCCCATCCGGAATGTCCTCAGACAGTCCTGAAACAGGCAGATTATATCGGAAGCACATCCGGGATTATCAAATATGCCCAGGACAGCAACAACAAAGAATTTATCATCTGCACAGAATGCGGCGTACAGTACAAACTGGAAACCACCTGCCCGGACAAAAAATTCTACTTTACAGAAACCGTACCAGTCTGCAAAAACATGAAAAAAGTATTTCTGGAAAAAGTGCTCCATGTTCTGAAAACCGGAGAAAATGAAGTCCATGTAACTGATGAAACAAGAGAAAAAGCAAAGAAACCGCTGGAGCGGATGCTGGAACTGGCAAAATAAATAAAACACATTTGTATAAAAGATTTGTCTGAGTTGGCTGAAAAGAGAAATCAAGACAGAGAGGCGAAAAGCAATGAGAATTAAAACAGACGTAGTGATCGTGGGAACAGGTGTTGCAGGTATGTTCAGTGCCTTGAAGCTTCCGCGGGACAAAAAGATCGTGATCATCACAAAAGAGGATATGAGGAGCAGTGATTCTTTCCTGGCCCAGGGCGGGATCTGTGTGCTTCGTGATGAAAACGATTACGACAGCTATTTTGAAGACACCATGAAGGCAGGACATTACGAAAACAGAAAAGAATCCGTAGACATTATGATCCGGGGATCCAGAGATGTAATCAATGACCTGGTAGGCTACGGTGTGGATTTTAAGATGGATGGAGATGATTTTGCCTATACAAGAGAAGGCGCGCATTCCAAACCGAGGATCCTTTATCATGAAGATATTACAGGAAAAGAAATCTCCGAAAAACTTCTGGGACAGGTTCTGAAACTTGAAAATGTAACCGTTCTGGAATATACTTCCATGCAGGATATCCTTGTAAAAAACGGCAAATGTATCGGATTGAAGGCAGTTTCTGCAGAAGCAAACAAAACACGTCTGGAAGCAATGGAAGCAGGAGAAAACGTAAAAATTCAGGAAGAAATTCAGCCAGGCGGAGAGCTTCCGGTAGAAATCTATGCGGAGGATACCATCCTTGCAAGCGGCGGAATCGGCGGAAGATATCAGCATTCCACCAACTATCCACACCTTACCGGTGATGCCCTGGATATTGCGAAAAAACACAATGTACGTCTGGAACATCTGGACTATGTACAGATCCACCCCACAACACTGTATTCCAAGAAACCTGGCCGCAGATTTCTGATCTCCGAGTCCGTCCGCGGAGAGGGTGCAGTGCTTTATAACAGCAAAAAAGAACGCTTTGTCAACGAACTGCTTCCAAGAGATGTGGTAACAAAGGCAATCCAGGAAGAGATGAAAAAAGAAGGAACCGACCATGTATGGCTCTCCATGGAAAACATTGACAAAGATACCATCCTTCATCATTTTCCACATATTTACGAAAGATGCCTGGAGGAAGGCTACGACGTAACAAAAGAGTGTATCCCGGTAGTTCCTGCCCAGCATTATTTTATGGGCGGTATCTGGGTTGACTCTGACAGCAAGACCAGTATGGACCAGCTGTATGCAGTAGGCGAAACCAGCTGCAATGGAGTACATGGAGCCAACCGCCTGGCAAGTAATTCCCTGCTGGAAAGTCTTGTATTTGCCAAACGTGCCGCAAAAGCAATCTCCGCTGAAAAGAAAAGCGAGAAAAGTGCAGCAGGAGCTGCGTGAACGCAGATTGCAATGTAAAGTTCCGCATTATGAAAGATGGAAACAACCTTGATCTGAAGAACAGGGCTGCCATGATTATTGAGAAAGAGAAGGTACTGTATAATGAATAAGATCACAATGACACTCCAGGTAGACCACCTGATCCTGGAGGCTTTAAAAGAAGATATTTCAAGCGAAGACGTTACCACCAATTCCGTTATGAAAGAGGCAGTTCCTGGAGAAGTAGATCTGATCTGCAAAGAGGACGGGATCATTGCCGGACTGGAAATCTTCAGCCGTGTATTTACACTTCTGGATGCTGACACAAAAGTAGAATTATTCTGCAAGGATGGCGACGAAGTAAAAAAAGGCCAGAAGATGGGAAAAGTTACCGGTGATATCCGTGTGCTTCTCTCCGGGGAGCGTGTAGCCCTTAATTATCTTCAGAGAATGAGCGGAATTGCAACATACACGCATTCCGTAGCATCTCTTCTTGAGGGAACCGGCATCACACTTCTTGACACAAGAAAAACCACACCGAACATGCGTATTTTTGAAAAATATGCAGTACGTGTAGGCGGCGGCCAGAACCACAGATATAATCTTTCTGACGGAGTCCTTCTGAAAGATAACCACATCGGAGCAGCAGGAAGCGTTGCGAAAGCTGTAAAAATGGCACAGGAGTATGCGCCTTTTGTCCGTAAGATCGAAGTGGAAGTAGAGAGCCTTGCACAGGTAAAAGAAGCAGTTGAAGCAGGTGCAGATATCATCATGCTTGATAATATGACTCCGGAAATGATGAAAGAAGCCGTACAGCTGATCGACGGAAGAGCCAAAACCGAGTGTTCCGGAAATGTTACAAAAGAAAATATTGCAAAGATCAGGGATGTTGGTGTAGACTATGTATCAAGTGGTGCATTAACACATTCTGCACCGATCCTTGATATTTCCCTGAAGAACCTTCATCCGCTTTTCTGAAGATCACGGAATTTTACAGAATACCGAGTGCTGTGACAGAAATACCCGGAACATCAGAAAAACAGAAGTACGTATTGTGCCGAACACAGAAACATAATTGACAGTATCTGAAACGGGTGGGGGATATCGCAGGAATGAGGAAAACAGATATCAGGACCAAAAGTACAGGCACAGCCAGGAAAGGGGAAGCTTAAATGACTGGTTCAGAACGCAGGACAGCGATCATGGATCAAATTAAAAACAGTGACCGGCCGGTCTCGGGAAGCGCTCTGGCCAAAACATTTCAGGTCAGTAGACAGGTGATCGTGCAGGATATTGCACTGATACGTGCAGAGGGGAATAATGTGATCTCCACCAACCGGGGATATATCCTCAACGCCCCGCATACAGTGAGCCGGATCTTTAAGGTGCATCATACAGATGCGGATCTGGAGAATGAACTCTGCGGAATTGTGGATCTTGGCGGAAAAGTGATCAACGTAATGGTCAATCACAGAGTTTACGGACACATCGAGGCAGAACTGAATATCGGCTCCAGGCGCCAGGTGGAGAATTTTATGGAGGACATTCGAAACGGTAAGTCCAGTCCTCTGAAGAATATTACATCGGATTACCATTACCATAAAGTAGAGGCAGAATCAGAAGAAATTCTGGATATGATCCAGGATATGCTGAAAAGACGAGGCTTTCTGATCGAAGCAGAATAATAGAAATCGGATACAAAAAGAAAAGATGTACAGAATAGGGAAATTCTGTTAGAATAAGAAAAGTGAAATGAAAGATAAGAGAAGGAATCCTGTGTGAACAGGGTTCCTTCTTGCACCCTGTAAAAAATGCACAGGTGGGGGAAAACAGGCTGCAAATATGGGACGAGAAAGAACAGCAGCCGGATATGTATGGAGGGGAAATGGATTCTCAGAGTTTATTTACATTTATTCTGGAAATGGCGGGAACGATTGCATTCGCTGCTTCCGGAGCAATGGTAGGAGCACAGAGAGGAATGGATATTTTCGGGATCTGTGTTCTGGGCGTGGTGACAGCCGTGGGAGGTGGAGCGACCAGAGATATCATTCTGGGAATCGTGCCGCCGGGAATGTTTCAGAATCCCATATATACCATTGTGGCAACTGTGACATCCTGTATTGTGTTCGCCATAATGTACTGGAAACAGGAACTGCTGGAAGGAGAGAACCGGCTGGTCTATGATAAGATAATGCTGGTGATGGACTCTGTGGGCCTGGGTGTGTTTACAGTTATGGGAGTGGATAAAGGGATCACGGAAGGATATATGGGAAGGACGTTTTTTCTTGTATTCCTTGGAACGGTTACAGGCGTTGGCGGCGGACTGATCCGTGATATGATGGCAGGCGTGCCGCCGTATATTTTTGTGCGCCATATCTATGCCTGCGCTTCCATTGTAGGTGCCATTGTATACGTGTGGATATACCGGTTGTGGGGCAGCGTTCCTGCCATGGTGATCGGAACTGTGGTGGTGATACTGATCCGGTATCTGGCAGCCCATTACCGGTGGAACTTGCCGAGGCTTCGGAGAGAATAAGAGTAGTAATACAGGAAAAGATCCGGAACATTTGAAAGATAATGTTCCGGATCTTTTCTGGCTTTCATTTGGTTTATATTGCGTAGAAAGATTTTTATATGTTTTTCTTATAAAAGGATCATGCGTCTGTATCCTGCAGAGCCAGGAAGCCTTCTTCACCGGTACGGATCTTGACAACGTTTTCGATGTCGTAAACGAAGACTTTACCATCACCGATCTGGCCGGTATGAAGAACTGCTTTTGCAGTGTCAATAACTTTCTGAACCGGTACAAGGCTTACAACGATCTCGATCTTAACCTTCGGGCGGAGGTTCATGTCTACTTCAACACCACGATAGTAGGTTGGAGCACCTTTCTGAACACCACATCCCATAACATTTGTAATAGTGATACCCGTTACGCCGATCCCGTTCATGGCCTGCATAAACTCATCCAGTTTGTTCTGGCGGGTGATGATAACAACTTTTGTCAGTTTGTGTACGCCGTCAGCAGGAATCTCAGGAACAGATTCAGCAGGAGCGGAAGGTGCGTGTTTGATAACCGGATCTTTTACGGAAGTTCCCATTGGAGCAGGAGCTTTTGTCATGGTATCCTGTACGAAGAATCCGTCGTATGCACTTGCAAGGCCATGCTCTTTCATATCCAGACCTGCGATCTCTTCCTCAGCGGAAACACGAAGTCCGATGGTGTGTTTGATCACCTGGAAGATGATTGTCATCGTAACAGCTACCCATGCGATGGTGATGGCCATACCAATGAACTGAACACCGAAGCCGTGGAAACCGCCGCCTGTGAGAAGTCCTTTCCATTCTGTACCTGCACCGTCGGAGAAAAGTCCTACAGCCAGTGTTCCGAAAGCACCGTTGAGGCCGTGTACACCAACAGCACCAACTGGATCATCAATTTTGAGAACTTTGTCAATAAACTCAATACCAAATACTACGATAAATCCGGAAATGATTCCGATGATAGCTGCAGAGGTAGGAGATACGGTATCACAGCCTGCTGTGATGGCTACCAGTCCTGCAAGGGAACCATTGAGGGACATGGAAACATCTGGTTTTTTGTAGCGGATCCATGTGATCAGCATAACGGTTACAGTTGCAACAGCAGCAGCAAGGTTGGTTGTCACGAAGATTTTTCCTGCGCTTACGATGGCATCGCCTTCCATGCTGACGGTAGATGCACCGTTGAAACCGAACCAGCAGAACCAGAGGATAAATACACCAAGTGCGCCGACAGTAAGGTTGTGGCCAGGAATCGCTCTGGATTTACCGGATTTGGAATATTTTCCGATACGGGGTCCAAGGATGATGGCGCCAATAAGTGCTGCAACACCACCGACCATATGAACGGCACAGGAACCTGCGAAATCATGAAATCCCATCTGGCTGATAAATCCGCCGCCCCAGATCCAGTGACCGGATACCGGATAAACAACGAGACTGATCAGAAGACTGTAGATACAGTAGGAGATGAACTTGGTACGTTCTGCCATGGCACCGGATACGATGGTGGCAGATGTTGCGCAGAATACAGTCTGGAAGATCAGGAATGCCCAGAATGGAACTCCGTCCGGAAGCATTGCGTTTCCGTAGTTTGCCTCTGAGGCGATTCCTCCGATCTTACCGAAGAACCCGTTTCCTGCACCGAACATGATACCGAAACCAACCAGCCAGAAGACCGGGGTACCGATACAGAAGTCCATCAGGTTTTTCATAATGATGTTACCTGCGTTTTTTGCTCTTGTGAATCCTGTTTCGACCATTGCGAATCCGGCCTGCATGAAGAAGACCAGTGCCGCACCGACGAGGACCCAGATTGTGTTTACTGAAGAATACATAGTAACACTCCCTTTCCCAATTTTTTTCTTCCTATTATATAAGGCATATACAGGAAGGATTTTTACAATACCGGATCATAAAACAGACAGAATTTATCCAGTATCAGTATAACGAAAAAGCGCGGGAGAGAGAAAATTCCCTTCCGCGCCTTTACGAAACAAAATTAATATATGTAAAACAGGGGATATCTGTATCGTGTGATTAATGGATGAGGAAATCGATAATGAATTATGAAGTAGAGTTCATAAGGGATATCCCCTGTATTTACCGTATGAAATTGTTTATCTGATCAAGTATCAGATGGAGAATAACAGCTCGTCGTATGTCGGATATGGAAGTAACTCATCCGGGATCAGAGCTTCTGCCTCATCTGCAGATTTTCTTAAAGTATCCATGTCTTCAAGAACAGTTTCCTGATAAGCTTTTGCGCAGGCAAGTACATCGTCGGAAGCGGCGAGAGCTTTTGCTGTGTCAGCTTTTAGTGTCTCCAGATCTTTAGTCATGGTGTCAGCAAGTGTGCTCAATTTGGAGATCAGAGCAGCTTCGCTTGCTACAGAAACATCAGCTACTACGGATTTCTTTACAGCAGCAGTGTCGGCAAGTTTTTCAACATATGTAAATACGGAAGGAATCACCTGTTTCTGGATTATCTCAGCAAGAGTGTTGGACTCGATGTTGATGGTCTTGTAGTAGTTCTCAAGCCAGATCTCATAACGGGAGAACAGTTCTTCCTTTGTAAAGATGCCGTGTTTTGTGAACAGCGCGATGTTTTTCTCATCAACGAAGTGAGGAAGAGCATCCGGAGTTGTCTTCAGGTTGTAGAGACCGCGTTTTTCAGCTTCTTCAACCCACTCGTCTGTATAACCGTTGCCGTTGAAGATGATACGTTTGTGATCCTCGATGGTTTTCTTGAGAAGTGCATGTACTGCGCTTTCCATTTCTTCTTCCGGAACATCTTTAAGAGCTGCGCTGAACTCGGAGAGAACTTCTGCAACGGCAGTGTTCAGTACGATGTTCGGGTTTGCAACGGATGCTGCGGAACCAAGCATACGGAATTCGAATTTGTTTCCGGTGAATGCAAACGGTGAAGTACGGTTTCTGTCGGTGGTATCTTTTGTGAAGTGTGGAAGTACTTTTGCACCGATATCCATCTGTACGGCATGTTTGTTGTTAAAGAAGGTATCATTCTCAATGGATTTGAGGATATCTGTCAGCTCATCTCCAAGGAAGATGGATACGATTGCTGGCGGTGCCTCGTTTGCTCCAAGACGGTGATCGTTTCCTGCACTTGCAACAGATACACGGAGAAGATCCGCATAATCGTCAACGGCTTTGATAACAGCTACCAGGAATACCAGGAACTGTGTATTCTCTGCCGGTGTTTTTCCAGGATCAAGAAGGTTTACACCTGTGTCTGTGATCATGGACCAGTTGTTGTGTTTACCGCTTCCGTTGATTCCCTCAAATGGTTTCTCATGAAGGAGGCAAACCATGTTGTGCTTGTCGGCAACTTTTTTCATGATCTCCATGGTCAGCTGGTTGTGGTCAACTGCAACGTTTGTGGTATCAAATACAGGAGCCAGCTCATGCTGTGCAGGAGCAACTTCGTTATGTTTTGTTTTTGCCGGAATACCAAGTTTCCAGAGCTCTTCGTCAAGATCATGCATGTAAGCGGCAACACGTGGCTTCAGGGCTCCGAAGTAATGATCTTCCATTTCCTGTCCTTTTGGTGCGGAAGCTCCCAGAAGAGTACGTCCGCAGAAGATCAGGTCTTTTCTCTTCTTGTAGAGATCTTTGTTAACCAGGAAATATTCCTGCTCAGGTCCTACAGTTGTGTCAATGTGACGGACATCTTTGTTTCCAAGGATGTGAAGGATACGAACCGCTTCTTTATTAAGAACATCCATGGAACGGAGAAGAGGAGTTTTCTTATCCAGTGCCTCTCCGCTGTAGGAGCAGAAAGCCGTTGGGATGTAAAGGGTTTTATCTTTGATGAATGCCGGTGAAGTAGGATCCCATGCTGTATATCCTCTTGCTTCGAAAGTGGCACGAAGTCCGCCTGACGGGAAGCTGGATGCGTCCGGCTCACCTTTTACCAGTTCTTTACCGGAGAAATCCATGATCACCTGTCCGTCTCCTGTTGGGGAGATGAAACTGTCATGCTTCTCGGCTGTTACGTTTGTCATCGGCTGGAACCAGTGTGTGTAATGGGTTGCACCGTTTTCAGTAGCCCATTCTTTCATTGCAACTGCTACGGAATTTGCAACATCCAGTTCCAGATGAGTTCCGTTTTCAATTGTTTTCTTTAATGCTTTGTACATGTCCTTTGGCAGTTTGCTGCGCATCACTTTGTCGTTGAATACAAGGCTGCCATACATTTCCGGGATACTCTGTGCCATATAGGTACACTCCTTTCGATTTCACTCATTCATTATAATTTTTAATTATCTTATAAGGACCGTCCTGCTTCTCTTATAAGAAAAACAGACCGGAAAAACAAAAAAAGCGCTTCAGATACTTGTCGTATCCAAAGCGCCTTTGCTTTATGTGATGCAGTATACACCAAAATAAAATATTGTCAAGAGCTTTTTTGAAAAAATCTAAAAAATTGATCCGGGAGAGGGGAGTGTCGGAAAATGGGCAGGGTTGACAAATCTTGTCCTTTTATTATAATCTGATATCATAGTTAATGATTACAAAGACAATGGAAAAACAGATGGAGGGAAATATGTCAGGAGTAAAGGAAGAATGTGGCGTATTCGGGATTTATGATCTGGATGGAGGAAATATTGCACCATCTATTTATTATGGTCTTACCTCGCTGCAGCACAGGGGACAGGAGTCCTGCGGAATGGCCGTTTCAAAGACGGACGGAGAGAGAGGAAACGTACAGTTTCATAAAGATCTCGGACTGGTAAGCGAAGTTTTGCGAAAAGATGTTGTACATAATATGAATGGTGACATCGGAATCGGACATGTTCGTTATTCCACCACCGGAGAGTCTGTTGCAGAGAATGCGCAGCCGCTGGTACTTTCTTATATCAAGGGAAGTCTGGCGCTTGCACATAATGGAAACCTGGTCAATACAGAAGCTCTGAAATGGGAACTGATCCAGACCGGAGCGATCTTCCATACAACTACCGACTCTGAGGTTATTGCGTTCCATATCGCAAGGGAGCGCGTGCATTCTGCCACTGTAGAAGAAGCCGTACATAAAACCGTAGAGAAGATCCACGGAGGATATGCCCTTGTGATCATGAGTCCCCGGAAACTGATCGGAGCCCGTGACCCTTACGGACTGAAACCTCTCTGCCTTGGAAAAAGGGACAATGCTTATGTACTGGCGTCTGAGAGCTGTGCACTCACATCTGTAGGCGCGGAGTTTATCCGTGATATTGAACCTGGCGAGATTGTTACCATTACCAGGGATGGCGTGAAATCCAGCAAGCTGGACGTGCAGAAAAAACATGCTCACTGTGTCTTTGAATACATTTATTTTGCCAGACTGGACAGCACCATGGATGGAGTAAAGATCTATGACGCAAGAATCCGTGGAGGAAAATCCCTCGCAAAATCCTATCCGGTAGAAGCAGATCTGGTAACCGGTGTACCGGAATCCGGACTTCCGGCAGCCAAAGGTTATTCTGAGGAATCTGGAATTCCATTTGGTTTTGCGTTCTATAAGAACAGTTACATTGGAAGAACCTTTATCAAACCGACCCAGCAGGAGCGAGAGTCCAGTGTTCATCTGAAGCTGAGTGTTCTGGAATCTGTAGTAAAGGGAAAGAGGATTGTTCTGGTAGATGACTCTATTGTTCGTGGAACTACCATTGCAAACCTGATTCATATGCTGAAAGAGGCCGGAGCAAAAGAAGTTCATGTACGTATCAGCTCCCCGCCATTTTTACATCCCTGTTATTTTGGCACCGATGTGCCGTCCAATGACCAGCTCATTGCTGCTCAGCACAGCACGGAGGAGATCCGTAAGATGATCGGAGCAGACTCCCTGGGTTATATGCAGATTGATTATCTGGAGGGCATGGCAGGCGGACTTCCGCTTTGCAAAGCATGTTTTGACGGCAATTATCCGATGGAGATACCGAAAGAAATCAAACAGGATTAAGGTCTGTGTGGAATTAATCTCACAGTGAACGTCGGTTGATTCGAAAATGAAAATATGAAAAATATACAATAAATAAGCAGAAAACCCGAATTTTGTTATATGAAATTCGGG
>OLSJ01001818.1_pt1 | contig 12166 bp, 8 predicted proteins | sample 1672151 | NCBI WGS metagenome assembly OLSJ01 (sample SAMEA3136653, study PRJEB25190) | human gut metagenome | biome: human gut; feature: human-associated habitat; material: faeces | place: Austria | collected 2013 | reverse complement strand
ACCGGCATCGCCCGCCTCGAGGCATCGCTAGTAGATGAACGACTCCACGCTCGTGCCCACACCGTACATGATGACGCGCAAGCACACCGCGCCCACCACCGAGCAGGCAAACGCCGCGAACATGAAGGCAGCCAGCTTCTTCGGGTCAGCCAAGCCGGAGCCCGCATCGCCCTTCGTGGACTTTACGCAGGCCAAAGCAGTGAGCGCCACAGGGGCCGCGAGCCCCACCAGCACCACGCCCAGCCAGAACATGATCGCCAGGTCGCCCGCCAACAAACGCTCGATGGAACGCGACGGTGCCTGGTACGGCGCGATGGCGATCCATACCACGTAGGCCACCGACGTCACTGCCATGATGACAACGGCCGCCAACGCAATGCGCAGGGCAAACCCGCCGTCTTCCTTGGCGTTGCCGCGAAGCAATACCAGACCGCACATCAAAAGCGCGCCCATGGCCAGGCCGGCACCCAGGTACATGAGCGGCAGCGCCGCGCTGTCCCAGGCAGGACGGGCTGCGATCAGGTACGAGGCGCCAGCCACCACCGGCAGCACCAGACCCAAAACCGCGCCCAGGATGCCGAACACCTTGCTGGCACCGGGGTAGTCCTTCTTCGCCAAGACGACGTACACCAAAGACACGATGCCCATGAGCGCCACCACCAGCAGCTCCTTGGACAAGCCGGAGCCGAAGTTGCCCAGCAGGTGCGTCGCGCGCTCCGGATGCCCCATGTGCAGCACCGACACGCAGCCGCCCACCGCCAGGCACGCCAGCGCGATGAGCGCGCCTATGAAGCGAACTTCCTTGAACTTGCCCTTGAGCTCGCCTGCGCCCAAGAACACGAAGATGCCGCCGGTAATGCCCAAGAGCACGCTGAAGATCAGCAGAGGCCACTGAATTGCCATGGCTACTCACCGCCTTTCCAAGTGAACTTGTCCAAGCCGTAGTCCACTCCCGGATGGTTCCCCACGTCGGTGAGCTTATGCGTCTTCTTGGACGCCCTCATCTTCGAAGGCGCGGACTCGGGATCGTCCAAGTCGCCGAACAGGCGCGCCTGGCCGGGGCAGTGGCGCACGCACGCCGGCTGCTCGCCCTTGTCGATGAGGTGGGCGCACATGGTGCACTTCTCGATAACGCCCTTGTCGCGGCCCTCGTCGTAGGCGCGCACGCCGTAAGGGCAGGCCATGACGCAGTACTGGCACCCGATGCACTTGCTGTGGTCCACCAGGACCACGCCGTCCTCGCGCTTGTAGCTGGCGCCGGTGGGGCACACGCTCACGCACTCGGGGTTGTCGCAGTGCTGGCACGCCACGGGCAGGTAGTACATCTCCAGGTCGGGGTAGGTTCCCGAGGGACCTACGGTGAGCACCTTGTTGTAATAGGTGCCCAGGCCCACGCCGTTTTCTTGCTTGCAGACCACCGCGCAGGAATGGCACCCGATGCAGCTGTCCAGATCGATTGAGATAATGTTGCGGGTCATGCTACTTCGCACCTCCCTTCACCGTCACCTGCGCCACGCCGTTCTCCTGGCTGTCGGAAGCCAGGGCCTCGGCGCTCATGGGCAGGAATATCTTCAGGTCTTCCTCGTTCATGCAGATGTTTGCCGGCGCGCCCTCCTCGGCCTTGTAGATCCTGCAGAGGCCGCCGTAGTTGTCGGTGCCGACCGCCGGGTCGTAGGGGCCGTTGTTCTCGAACAGCACGTTGCAGTTCGAGTCGAAAGCGCCGTGCAGGTCGTCCGTGGCCTCGCGCTCGGGGAACCACCAGTCGTGCTCCACGTGGATCATGCCCGGCTTGATGGCCTCGGTGAGGTTCGCACGCTGGCGAATCTTGTCCACGTACGTCTCGATGACCACCCAGTCGTCCTGCTCGATGCCGTGCTCGGCAGCGGTGGCGGGGTTGATGTCCACGGTCGGGAACATGTGCACCTCGCGCATCCACGGGCTGTTGCGGTACTCGGTGTGGAAGAACGCATGGGAGCGCCCTCCCGTGATAAGCGTGTACGGGAAGTCCTCCAGCATGTCGGGGCGGGCCAGCGGCGTGATGGGCGGCTCGATGTACAGCGGCAGCGGGCCGTTGCCGTACAGCAGCAGGTCTTCGGACCACATTTCCATCTTGCCGTTGTCCGACTGCGGGTGCGCAGGAATTACCTTGCCATCCGGCGTCTTCGTGCCGGGGAAGCGGTACACCGTCCCCATCTTGTTGCCACGGTACATGGTGTTGAAACCGGGGCGGAAGTCGCTCGTCTTGCGCATGAAGCCCGTCTCGTACTTCGGCGCGCCCTTTACGGTGGCCATCTCGACGCCGGTCACGCTGATGCGCTCGCGGAATTCCTCGAAGCTTGCACAGCTCAACTGCGGAGGCAGCGTTTCGGGGCCCTTCACCATGTAATCGAAGAACTCGTACTTGTCCTTCCAGTACATGTCCACGTCCATGTACTTCGCGAACTCGAAGCAGATGTCCATGTCGTCTTTGCTCTCGCCCAGCGGCTCGTGGAACGGCTGGCGAATGAGGTAGGTGTGGCTGGTGGGATAGCCGTGGCCCGAGTGAGCCCACTCCACGCGGTCCACCTCGTTGGGGTGCGCGGCCGGCAGGATGATGTCGGCGAGCTCGCCCGAGGGGGTCATGTAGATGTCCACGTTCACGAAGAAGTCCAGGTTCTTGAAGCCCTCCACGATCTCGCGGCCGCCCTCGATGGAGAGGATGGGCTCGGACGTCTGCTGCCAGTAACCGTGGATCTGGAACGGGTCGCCCTTTGCCATGGCCTTCGTGGTGGCCGCGCCGAATCCGCCCTGCTGGCCGTAGATGACCTGGCCGCCGGAGTTCTGCGTGGTTTCGCGCAGCTCGCCCGTGGCATCGTCGGCAACGAGAATCTGCTGGTAACCGGTGTTCTGGCACACGGAGAGCTTCTTGATGTTCTTCGCCGTTTCCAAACGGCGCTTGCCCATCCGGCCTTCCTTGTTCGGCACGACGTCGAACATGAACGAGTCGTAGCCGGTGGCGGGCTCGCGGCCGATGTTCTGGCCGCCCTTCGAGTCGAAGTTGCCGGCGAGCGCCATCATGATGGTGAACGCCTGCGAGATGCCCGATGTGTTGATGGAGAACTCCACCTTCTGGCCGCGGCAGAAGCACGCCGAGGGACTGGCCTCGATGTAGATATCGATAGCCTCGCGAATCTTGTCTTCGGGCAGTTCGCAGAACTCGGCAGCGCGCTCCACGGTCCACGGCGTGACGTGCTCGACCAGGATATCCCAGGAAGTGCGGTACGTCTTGCCGTTGATCTCGCGGCTACCGGAAAGCGCCGGCTTCGCGTCCGCCACGATGCTGCCCTCGGCATCGAGCCACTGGAAGGCCTTCGGGCCGCCCACGCCCTGCTTGTTCTGCCAGTCGCCGGACCAGAAGATCAGCTGGTCGTGCGCCTCGTCCCAAGCGGGGTACAGCTCCTCGTTGCCGCCTTCTTTGATCATTGACTCGCGCAGCTGGTAGCCGGTGCCCTCCTCGTCGATGAAGAACGGGGCGTTGGTGTAGAAGCGCGCGAAGTCTTCGGCGCACTTGTCCGAGTGAATGATCTCGTTGATGAACGCCAACACCAGCGCCATGTCGGAACCGGGGCGGATGGGCAGCCACAGGTCTGCCTTGCTGGCCGTGCAGGTATAGCGCGGATCCACGCAGATAACCTTGGCGCCGCGCTCCTGGGCGCGCTTGACGGTGAGCCAGTCGTAGTAGCCGCGGCTGCGCTCCTGGCGACACCAGATAAGGATGCAGTTCGTATTGTTGCCGTCCCAACCGGTGTACTGCGTCTCGTCGCCGTACAGGCGCTGGCTGGTGAAGTACGAGCCCACCCAGCACAGGTTGCCCACGCCGAACGTGGCCGTGGAGCCCAGCTCCAGCCATAGCTTGTTGATGGCCTGGAACTGCAGCATGTCGCGACCTGTGCCGTACTGGTGCGCGATGGTGTGCCAGCCGTGCTCCTCGCCTATCTTGGTGAAGCGGTCGGCGGCCTCCTGGTAGGCTTCCTCCCACGTGATGCGCTTCCACTGGCCGGAGCCCTTCTCGCCCACGCGCTTCTGCGGGTAGCGCACGCGCAGCGGGTTGTACAGCTCCTGCGGAATGGCAAATGCGCGCGAGCACAGCGTTCCCTCGCTGAACAGATCGGGGTTGCCCTCGATCTTCACCACGCGGCCGTCCTTGACGTGACCGAACAGCGCGCAGCGGCCGTAACATTGGCGGCACGCACTGGGGATCTTCTTCACGTCGTCGGATGCGGTCGCCCCTGCGGCGCCCGCTGCATCGTCCGCAAAGGCCGTGGCAGCCTGCGAACCCAGCAGCAGCGTCGATGCGGTCGCGGCGGCGGTTGCCTTCACGAAGCCGCGGCGGCTCATCTTAAGTGACATCTCTCCTCCTCCTTTTGCCTCTCGTGGCCAAGATCTGCTTCAGGAGGAAGGCCGCGGGCGGATCCCGCTGGGACTGGCGACGGTTCATGCACAACGCTGGCCGCTCCCCTTGGCGAATCGAGCGCGTGCACCACTCCAATGCGCACGGCCCCTCGTTCACCCGGCGCGTCCCCACGCGCCCTCCCATCCTTGGCAAATTACTTGCAATGCTAATTATATTAACCACAACTATTAGCGCAACAGGTATTTGCAAAGAATAGTCCTGAACTGCTACAAGCGTGCGTAGAGCAACCGATTCGCACGGCAATGAAAGAGGAGATTCGACCGATAATCTTCCGCGTTCTTGACGGGGCCCAGCCGCTTATGGTTTCTTGTAGGCGAGAGAATGCGAAACGCCGCGACCGAACGATCCTGCCACTTCCCTTGCATGGTCGCCTTCCCGTCGCCCGGCGCGATACGCCCCACCGCACGCGACAACGCAAAAGCCGCCCTGCGCATATCGGAAGGGTTCAACATGGAGAGCAAGCACAACCGTCTCATAGGTTATCTGGTGTACGACGCGCAGAAGCACATCACGAAATCGCTCGAGGTCACGCTTAAGCCCTACGATATCACCCCTGGCCAGTGGAACCTCATCAACCAGCTCGATCAGGCGGGCGAGCTGTCACAGAAAGAGCTGGCTACCATCACGCACAAAGAGCAGGCAACCATCACGCGGTACCTGGACACGCTCGAGCGCAAGGGGCTCGTGGTGCGCAACAAGCACAAGACCGACCGTCGCTCGCATGTGGTGAGCACCACCGACAAGGCCCACGAGCTCATCCGCACCGTGCTGCCCCTTACCGCCATCACGGCGAACCGGCTGATAGAGGGCATCGACCAGCAGGACATCGACACGTTCGTGGCCGTGCTGGCCGCCCTTAGGCAGAACGCGGAGGCCATTTCCGGGGAGTGAGAGACCGCCCCACCGCCAGCATACCGGCGGGCGCCCCCTTCGGAGACGCCCGCCGCCTATAAGCCGATCGATCGAGGAAGATTGCCCTACCGCCGCCTGCGGCGAAGCGACAGCATGCTGGCACCGCCCACCGCCACCGCCAGCGATACCACGGCCGCACCTGCGACGAGCGCCACCGACGCGCCATCGCCCGTGCCTGCGAGAGAAACCGGCTTCGCGCCGCCCGCCGACGGGGTGCTGGGTTTCTCGGGCTCATTCGGCACGACCGGCTCCTCGGGATCGGGCGGCACGGGAGCGTTCTTCATGGCAAGCTCGACCTGCGCCGGCTGCCCCACTGCCACGGAGAACTCCACCGGCGTCCCATCGAGCACGTAGCCGTCGGGGGCGGCCGTCTCCACGAAGCGGTAGGAGCCTACCGGCAGGTCGCGCACCTCGATGATGCCCTGGCCGTCGGTGACCAGCTCTTCGTAGCCGTCCACCACGGACCACGTGCCGTCGGCTAAAAACTGCTCCAGCTTGAACGACGCGCCTGAGAGCACCTTGGACTCATCGTCGGCGTCGACTTTCGTGAGCACGGCGCCGCCCAACACCGGGGTCTTCTTGTTCACAGCCGTCACGGCCGCCGTGTAATCGGGCACGGTCTCGTCAAGCGCGAACTCGATCGGCTCGGTTTCCAGCTCATAGCCCTCCGGTGCCGACACCTCGACGAAGCGGTAGGAGCCCACAACCAGATCCTCGACCGTGATCAACCCGCTCGCATCGGTCGTGAGCGCCTCGTGCCCGGTCAGGCCGGACCACGTGCCGTCGGCCGCGCGTTCCTCCAACTTGAACACCGCATCCGGCAGTCTCACCGATTCGTCGTCCGCATCTACCTTGGTGAGCACCACCTTGCCAAGCACGGGACTCTTCGTGTTCTCGGCCGTAACCGTTGCGGTATGGTCCGGCATGGATGACGCGATGGCAAACTCTATCGGCTGCGATTCCATGATATAGCCAGCGGGCGGCTCTACCTCCACGAAACGGTACCGCCCTAAAAGCAGCCCGGTTACCGTGATCTGGCCGCTGGCGTTCGTGGTCAGGCGCTCGGCACCCGCAACCACCGTCCATGAGTTGTCGGGCTGCATCTTCTCCAGCTTGAACACAGCGCCCGAAAGCGCGATGCCGGCATTGCCCGCATCGACCTTCGTCAGAACGGCCTTTCCGTCGCGCACCTCCACGCCGCCTGAAATCTCGGTGAAGTGAGCGCTGCCCGTCGACGTCTCGGACGACGAGTCGCCGTACGTGAGCGTGGCGGAGTTCTCGTAGCGGCCCGTCTCGGACGCATCGGCTCGCAACTCGACGATAAACGAGGTGAAATCGCCCTGGTTAGGGCCCTTAACCCCGAAGTATTTCATGATGATAGCTTTTTGGGCAGGCGATACGCCCTTGCTGTCAATCAGTTGCTCCAAGAGGGCCTCGCCCTGGCCATTGAACGTATTGGCTATATTGAGCCTGCTCGTGCCATTTCCAGAGGGCACGTTGCCGAACCCGATATACACTGCGCTCCCCTCCCAAACGCCGATAGTGGGCAAGGCGGCATCGCGCACTTTGGCGGCGAACTCGTCCTGGCTCATACCGCTAGAAGCCGAGCCCTCCATTTTGGAGAACAGATCGGTTATAGGATAGGCACCGTACTGTTCGGTCTGGGCTTCGCCTGAATCGGTCGTTGCAAACACCGGCACGTACACGACGACGTCGTCGACCGTGATGGCCTGACCGCCTTGGAGCTCGTCGGACAGCAGCAGTTTGCGCTGCTGTGCAGAGGGCGCCGACCCGCCGGCCGCATAGTCGGCGTAGGCATCCGTAACCCGATCCAGGTTCACGCCCATGTTCCACACGATCTGGTTCTGGCCGGCTACTTGGGAGCCGTACTTCAGCAGGGGCGTGCCAGGCAGCGGGCCCGTGGTGGGCGGATCGATGCTGATGGACGGAAGCGCCTCGCCGTTCACAGTGAACACGATATCGTCGCCCGTGCCTCTCACGTACCCTTCGAGCGAAAAGAACCCGTTGCCCAGCGAGGGGAACTGAGCTCCTTCGGCGGACAGCGTGGTGATGATGGAGATATCCTGGCCGGGTATGAGCGCTCCGTCGGCATCGCGGTTGCCGCTTACCACGTACGAGCCGATAACGGTGCCGGTTCCCGGATCGACCAGATCGGCGGGCCCGAAATCGCTGGCGAGCAAGTGGTCGTCGCCATCAATGGTAATGGTGAACGTGCTGCCCGCCTCGGCGTTCGACATGTCGGCAATGCTCCAGTTCAAATAGATGCGCACGTAGGAACCGCTCGTCAGATGCGTGCCGGCGGGAACGTCGCGCCATGTTCCGTCACCCAGTCGCTGCTGCAGCTTTATGCTGTCAAGCGACACATTGTTCGACAAGTCGGAGGCACGCGGCGCCGGATCTGCATCGACGCCGGCTCCACCGCCCTCGTCTCCTTCGGCGGCGAACGCCGGCAGGCGAAGCGCCAGGAGAAAAAAGGCGAACAAGGCAACGATTCCTGCAAGTCGCCGTGCACGAGCAAGATGACGGGAGGAAGGGGCGGCAGTTAAACGGAACGGTGCGGACACAGAGACCTCCTCGAAACGAATAGGGCTTCACCGGTACACCTTAGGCGTTGGCGGCATTGAATTACGTTTACGGACCTACGCAGTTTTCCGCACGTTGCCGTTCGGAAAAAGGGCCGTTGCCCGCGCATACGTTCCCTGCTACAATATGCCGGCACAATTTCATAGCATCACCCCGTTGATACGTCCTGGATCGCACGAGACTGGACGAGGAGGGGCCTCTGGAGAATCCCGATCGTCGGGTGCCGAAGGGGCAAGGCGGAAGGCCGAAGGCCGCATCGCCGAAACTCTCAGGCAAAAGGACAGAGCAAAGCTGCAGCTTGTTGCGCGCACGCGCCTTCCCTTTTTCCCGCATATATCCTCCAGAGTGCCGCGTCCATGGACGGGGTTCGCCGAAATTGCACGTACATGCTTGTATCGAGGAGGAAACTGGTGGAAGGCTTTTTCAGCGTTATTAACGATGGGCTCGTCGCTATCGACGACTTCATCTGGGGGGTGCCGCTCATGGTGCTCATCCTGTTCGGCGGCATCCTGCTGACGGTACGGTTGCGCGCCGTGCAGTTCCGGCAGCTGCCGCGCGCCCTGCGCTACATGGTGAAGAACGAGAAGGGCGGCGCCGGCGAGGTGTCGAGCTTCGGCGCGCTGTGCACGGCCCTGTCGGCTACCATCGGCACGGGCAACATAGTCGGCGTGGCCACGGCCATCGTCGCCGGAGGCCCGGGCGCGCTGTTCTGGATGTGGCTGGCCGCCTTGTTCGGCATGGCCACGAAGTTCTCCGAGGGCCTGCTGGCCGTGAAGTACCGTCGCGTCGACAAGAAGACGGGGCACGTTCTGGGCGGCCCGTTCTACTACATCGAGCGCGGCATGGGCATGAGGTGGCGCTGGCTGGCGAAGGTGTTCGCGTTCTTCGGCATGTGCGTGGGCCTGTTCGGCATCGGCACGTTCACGCAGGTCAACTCTATTTCCAGCGCTATCACCGGCTTCTTCGACCCCGAGAAGAACGCCACCGTGAGCATTCTGGGCATGGACTACTCCATCTTCACCGTCATCGGCTCGCTGCTGCTGGCCCTGCTGGTGGGCCTCGTGGTCATCGGCGGCCTGAAGCGCATCGCCAAGGTGTCCGAGCGCGTGATCCCCGCCATGGTGGTGCTGTACGTGGGCTTCTCGCTCGTGCTCATCTTCACGAACCTGGACAAGGTGCCCGGTGCGTTCGCCGTCATCTTCCAGAGCGCGTTCGGCCTGCAGGCTGCGGCCGGCGGCATGCTCGGCGCCATCATCGTGGCCATGCAGAAGGGCATTGCGCGCGGCATCTTCTCGAACGAGGCGGGCCTTGGTTCCGCGCCCATCGCCGCTGCGGCCGCGCAGACGAAGGAGCCGGTGCGCCAGGGCCTCGTGTCCATGACCGGCACGTTCCTGGATACCATCGTGGTGTGCTCCATGACCGGCCTGGCGCTGGTCATGACCGGCGCGTACCAGATCCCCGGCCTCGAGGGCGCCGCCGTGACCACGGCCGCGTTCCAGGCGGGCCTGCCGTTCCTGCCGCCCGAGGTGGTGTCGTTCGTGCTCATGGCATGCCTGGTGCTGTTCGGGTTCACCACGATCCTCGGTTGGGACTACTATGGCGAGCGTTGCCTGGAGTATTTCAGCAACGGCAACATGAAGGCCGTGAAGGTGTACCGCTGGCTTTACATCTTCTGCGTGTTCATCGGCCCTTACATGACCGTGGCGGCCGTGTGGACCATCGCCGACATCTTCAACGGGCTCATGGCGTTGCCGAACATGATCGCGCTCATCGCGCTGTCCGGCGTGGTGGTGAAGGAGACGAAGGACTACTTCGAGCGCTTGAAGGCTGCCGGCGACGAGGATGCCATGGAGCCGCACCTTCCCGGTGACAACTGGGACATCCCGCCCATCGACCCGCTGAACGCCCCTGACTCCGATACGGCCGGCGCGCGGGCATAGCGACCGCAGGGGCATATGCGCCCATAGCTTTTCCATCGCGCGCCGAGCCTTCCCGCTCGGCGCGCGGCGTTTGGCGCCCGGCGCGCAGCCCGGAAGGAGCGGTGTTAGCCGAGTGCGGCGTTGAGCTTCAGCACGATGGCCGCCAGCTGCCGCTTTTCCGCATCGTCAAGCACCGCCAGTGTCTCGCGCGCGAACGCGCGCTGGTGGTCGCGAGCTTCCTGCGCCTGATCGCGGCCGTGATCGGTGAGCGCGACCCGCCGGGCACGGCGGTCCTGCTCGCCGGCGGCGCGCTCGATGCAGCCGTCGGCTTCCAGCCGGGCCAGCAGCGCCCCGAGCGACTGCGGGCGGATGCCCACGATATCGGCCAGCTCCACCTGCGACAGCGGACGCGGTGCGAACCCCTCGGCCATCGCCTCCTCATGGCTCGCCAGCACCGCCAGCACGAACGAGGCCCCTGTCGCGCCGCCCGCCTGGCGCGATCGGCGCGCGATCACCTGGCTCATATGCGTCATCTCGCGCATGATGGAGTCGTCGCTTAGAGGCTCCATGGCCCATCCCCTCCCTTCGCCCGGCGCCCGCTACGCCTGTTGCGCGGCAGCCTCGCCCAGCTCGCCCGCCGCAACGGCGGGACGCGCTGCGCCACCCGAGGCTTCGCGCAGGCCGCGCAGCTTGCGCACCTCGCGGACCACGAACACCGTCGTCATGAGCGTGGCCAGGCCGTCTGAAACAGGCGCGCTCACCACCACGCCCTGCAGCCCCGTGAGCCCGAACACGGACGTCAGCACCGGAGGCAACAGCAGATACAGCGGGATGAGGAAGATCACCTGGCGCGTCATCTCCAGGATGGCGGCCTTGAACGGCTGGCCGCTGGACTGGAAGTAGCTCGACCCCACGATCTGGAACCCGACCAGCGGATACAGCAGCGTGTAGATCTGCAGCGCCGTGACCGCGAACGACTCCAGGTCGCCCGTCACGCCGAACAGCGCCACGATCTGCACCGGTATCGCGTGCGAGAGCACGAGGAAGAACGCCCCGATGGCCACGCCCGCAACCGACGCCCACTTGAGCGCGTCGAGCACGCGCTGCCACGAGCGGGCCCCGTAGTTGTACCCGATGATGGGCTGCGCTCCCATGATCAGGCCGATGAGCGGCGTGATGGCGAACAACGTGGCCTTCTGCGCCACGCCGATGGCCGCAAGCGCGCCCGTCACGCCGATGGGATCCTGCGCGCCGTAAATGCCGATGACCTGGTTCAGCACCACGCTCACCACCGTGGAGGCCACCTGCATGACGAACGACGCCAGACCCAACGTGAGGATGCGCCCCATGAGACGCGCATCGGGGCGGCAACACGACAGGCGCAGGCGGAACGGCGCGCCCTTGCACATCGTGAAGTACCACACCACCGGCACCATGCCGCACGCCTGCCCCAGCACGGTGGCGCCGGCGCTGCCCGCAACGCCCCAGCCGAGCACGAGCACGAACAGGTAGTTCAGCACGATGCACATCACGGTGCCGAACACCATGGTGCCCAGCGCCAGGTTCGGCTTGCCTGCCGTGCGCAGGAAGTTGTTCAGGCCCATGCCGAGCGACTGGAAGGCGAAACCCACGCAGATGATCTGCACGAACGTCTTGGTAGGCTCCCACAGCTCGTTGCTCGTGCCGATAAGCGCGAGGATGGGGTCGATGGCCGTGACCGCTGCCACCGCCACCAGCACGGCCAGCCCGAACAACAGCACAGCCGAGTTCCCCAGCGTCTTCTCCACCTGCGCCTTGCGGCCCTCGCCCAGCTGGATGGCCGCGAGCGCGTTGCCGCCCTGGCCGGCGACCATGGAGAAGCCCATGAGGATGGTCATGACCGGCAGCGCCAGCGTGGTGACGGCCACGCCCGTGCCGTCGGGGAACGCCTGGCCGAGGAAGGCGGTGTCCACCACGTTGTAAAGCGAGTTGAACACCATGCTGATAATGGCTGGGATGGAGAACTCCAGCAACAGCCTGCCGATCCGCTCCGTCCCCAACCGGTCCGTCCCTTTCGCCGCCCCGGCGCCGCCCACCGCTTCAACCTCGTTCGCCATGCACTGCCTCTTTCGTGCTTCCGTGATACCTGATGTACGTCCCCTCCAGTTTATCCCGATTCAATGGCGACGGGAGAAAATAATAAGTTAACTTATTATTTTCTCCATAAGACAGCCCAGAGCGCATGATATCGTTTTTGATGCATTGCGCTCTTTTCCCACATCAACCTGTGGCGCCGGCG
>OLSJ01001784.1_pt1 | contig 12332 bp, 13 predicted proteins | sample 1672151 | NCBI WGS metagenome assembly OLSJ01 (sample SAMEA3136653, study PRJEB25190) | human gut metagenome | biome: human gut; feature: human-associated habitat; material: faeces | place: Austria | collected 2013 | reverse complement strand
GACAAAGCAGTTAATTTATTTATGAAACATTTTGAAAATAGAAATAAAATAGAGATATTAGTTGACTCTGATCCAGATGGTTATTGTTCCGCTGCAATGATATATTCATATATAAAACAATTGGATAATAATTATCCAGTGGAATATATATTACACAAAAGGGCAAAATCTCATGGGCTTGATGATGATGTTACAGTTCCAGAAGATATCCCAGATGCAGGAACAAATGACGTAACACAATGTAAGACTTTAAATGAAAATGGAATTGATATTTTAATTCTTGACCATCATGAATCAGAAGAAAAAAATCCCTATGCATTAATTGTAAACAATCAAATGAGTGCTAATTATACTAATAAGAGTTTTTGCGGAGCAGGTGTTGTTTATAAATTTTTGCAAGCATTAGATTCTGAAAATTGGAATGAATTTGCAGACGATTATTTGGATTTATGTGCTTTAGCAAATATTAGTGATGTTATGGATATGAGATCATTTGAAACACGATACTTAACAGATGTGGGGTTGTCAAATATTACAAATAAATGTTTTAAGGCACTTATTAAATCACAAGATTATAGTATAAATGACAAAATCAATATTCACAATATCCAGTGGTATATTACACCAATTCTAAATGGAATGATTCGTATTGGTTCATTCGAAGACAAAGAACTATTATTTAAAGCATTTATCGAGCAAGATGAAGTCTTTGAATATAAGAAACGTGCTACAAAAAATAAACCTGCGGAAACTATTCAAGAGAATATTTACGATAGGGCTGCAAGATTATGTAAAAATGCAAAGTCAAGACAAGACAAATTAAAAGAAAAAGGTGTAAAAATTATCTCTGAAATTGTAAGCCAACTACCAGATACAGATAAAGTAATTATGCTTGATACAACAGAATATCTTGACGGTGGGTTAACTGGTGTAGCTGCTATTAAAATCGCAGAACGATATAATAAACCATGTATTTTACTAAAAAAATACTATGATAAAAAAACAGATAGCACAGTATATGGTGGAAGTGCAAGAAACGTAAACCATAGTCCTATTGATAGTTTTAAAGATATTGTTAATTCAACAGAAATTATTCAAGGCAAAGGACATCCAAATGCGTTTGGTATAGTAGATTTACCATTAGATAATATTGAGAAAGCCATGAAACAGCTAAATATACTTCTTAAAGATATTGAATATGATTCTACATATAAAGTTGATTTTATCTTAGACATAAATCATGTCACAATTCCGTTAATTATAGAATTATCAAAATTTGAAAATATTGTTGGTCAAGGAATTGAAGAACCGATGATTGCGGTAGAAAATATTTCATTAACAAGAGATTGTTTTGAAGTCTTTGGCAAAAATGAAGATGCAATAAGCTTTATGATTAATGGTATAAAATATGTTCAGTTTAAATGTAAAGAAGGAAATAGATTATATGATTTTTTACAAAACGCATGGGATAACAATGATGGGATTATATTTACAATAGTTGGAAAACCAACAATTAATGAATATAACGGTATTAGAACACCACAAATTATTATCGAAGATGTAAATGTAATTAATACAATTAGTCAAGATGATAGTGGTGACGACTGGTAGGAGAAAAATATGTATAGTGCATTACACAATCATGATTATTATTCACTTCTTGATGGATATGGAAGTCCAAAGGAAATGCTTGATAGAGCAAAAGAGATAGGATTAAAAGCATATGCAATCACAAATCATGGAAATGCTTATGCATTTATTTACTATGATCTTATTAAAAAAGAATATCCTGATATTAAGATGATTTATGGATGTGAATTATATGAATGTGAAGACATTACAATTAAAAACAAAGAAAGTAAATATTTTCATTTAATTTGTCTTGTTAGAAATGAACAGGGAAGAAAAGATTTAAATAAAGTTATTACAAAAAGTAATTTTGAAGGATTTTACTTCAAGCCAAGATGTGCAATTGAAGATTTAAAGCCTTATGCAGAAAATTTTGTTATTTCATCTGCTTGTTTAGCAAGTAAATTAGCAAGAGAATCAGATTTTAAAAAGTGTATTGAATATGTAAATGAATATAAATCTATTTTCCCATATTTTTATCTTGAGATGCAATCTCATAGTCATCAAGATCAGTGTCTATATAATCAAAAAATCTTAGAATTATCAAGAATAACAAATACTCCGTTTATTATTACAACTGATAGTCATGCCCCAAGAAAAGAAGATTTATATTATCAGGATAAACTTATCCAAATTGGTAGAAGAAGTACAAATAATGATAAAAATGCTATTGAGAATAGCGAAATCTATGAAGGTTGTTATATGCAGACCGAAGAAGAAATTCATGAATGTATGGATGGTCAAATCGGGTATGAAAATGTTTGTATTGGATTAGAAAATACAAATAAGGTGGCAGATTTAATTGAAGAAGTTAATATGCCGTTTCAAAAACCTCAATTACCAACATTTCCACTACCAGATGGTTATAAAGATAATAATGAATTTTTATGGCATTTAATAAAACAAGGATGGAAAGATAGAGGGTATGACAAGTTAGATGAAGAATCGCAACAAATAAGAAAGAATAGACTCAACTATGAAATGGGTGTTATTCATTCAATGGGATTCGATGGATATTTCTTGTTTGTGTGGGATTTTATTAAAGCTGCTGAAAAGTTAGGTATTGAAGTTGGCAAAGGTAGAGGTAGTGCCGCAGGTTCTCTTGTATGTTATTGCTGTCATATTACAGATATTGATCCTATTAAATATGGGTTAATTTTTGAGCGTTTCTTAAATCCAGAACGTGTAGGACTTCCAGATATTGATACAGACGTTGGTGATAGAGATGCGATTATTAAATATCTTGTAGATAAATATGGAGAAGATAGAGTATGTCAGATTATCAACTATTCATATATTACTCCAACAGTAGCCATTACTGATGTAGGTAAGATTCTTGGATTCCCATATAACCAGATGCAAAAACTTTCTCAAAAATTTACATCTGATAAATGGGACGAATGTATGAAAACAAATCCCAAATTGCTTATAGATAATCCACAATATGCAGAACTGTTTGATATTGCGAAACATTTAAGTGGTCGTGTAAAAACAGTATCTATTCATGCTGGTGGTATTGGTATTGTTGATACATCTGTTAATGACTATATGCCAATGAAAATTGGTACAAATGGTGAGCATGTAATCCAAGTAGATAAACACTATATTGAAGACATAGGCATTGTAAAATTTGACCTTTTAGGCGTAGCAACTCTTAATCTTGTAAAAGAGATTAAAGATGACTTACATTTAAATCCTTGGGACTATGATATTAACAATCCTGCGTTTGAAAATGATCGACTAACATATGAGCTTCTAGCAAGTGGCAAAACAAATGGAGTATTCCAGGTTGAATCAGCAGGAATGAAAGACTTGCTTATTAGGTTAAAACCAAAATTAGAACAATTAGACTTTGAAGTTATTTCTGTTATTTTAGCACTGTATAGACCAGATAGTATGGGCGCACTTGATGAATATGTTGAGATGGCTACAGGAGGAAGTAGACCACTATCAATTCATCCTGATATGGACGAAATTCTTAAAGATACAAATTACTGTATGATTTATCAGGAGCAATTACTTGATATTGTAAAAAAGTTTGGTGGAAGAACATATGGCGGTGCGGATTTGTTCCGTAAGGCGATTGGAAAGAAGATTGTAGAATTAGTTAAAAAAGAGTCTGAAATTCTTAGAAATGAAATAGTTGACAATGGCTATTCAAAAGAAATTGCTAATAAAATTGCAGATGAACTTTCTTCTAAAGGGGGCTATCTTTTTAACAAAAGTCATTCATATAGTTATGCGGTACTTTGCTTTGAAACTGCATGGTTTAAAGCACATTATCCTACATACTTTTTTAAAGCATTATTTAATCAAAACAAAGATAAAGCAGGTGCGATCAACAAATATATTCTTGATGCAAAATATTTTAAAGTAAGTGTTAAACCACCAAATATAAATCATTCTGGAATGAATTTTACAGTCGATAATGGAAAAGTATTATTTGGATTATCTGCAATCAGTGGTATTGGAGAATCACTTTCTAAGCAGATTATTGAAGAAAGAGAGAATAATGGAATATATAAATCATTTAGTGATTTGCTTACAAGACTGTCTCTAGGTAAAGCTTCTGTTATTGCGTTAATTAAATCTGGGGCAATTCCATGTAAAAATAAAAAAGAAAAACTTATATCATATCTAAAATCTCAATATCAACCTTTAAAATTTTCAAATGTACAATCATTACCAACATACAAAAAACTTGAAGAAGACTGGGGAATAAATTTAAAAAATTATATTATTTCTCAATCTGGTAAGAGAATTGTATACGATAAAGAAGCTTTATTATCTGAATATAATAGGTTAAAAAAAGAACAGTTTAATGAAACTCAAAAAAATAGATTCAAAAAATATATTAATGATAACAAAAAATATCTTGAAGATGAGCAATTTTGGGAATTTCAGACATTACAAGTGTTTATTAATGACAATCCATTTGACGTAGCGTATACATTTTTAACACCATTCGAAGATATTATTGATGGAGAAAAATGCACATTGGTTGGTATTATAGCGAAAGTTCAAAAAAAGAAAGATAAAAATGGTAAGCAATTTGCGTATATTAATATTTATTCAAGTTTTGGACTGGTAGAAGGAATTGTTTGGCATAGCCAATTAAAAGAATATGAAGACATTATAAAGAAAGGACAACAGGTAGCAATTCTTTGTAAGAAAGATAGTGAAGAAAAAGTAATTGTAGAGAAATTAAAACCATACAACAAATGGTTAGAATATGTGAGAAAACAAGGGGTGAAAGTATAAATGAATGAAGATAATATTTTACAGTTTAACATACTTGTGCTAAATGAAACGTATTATTCTGATGAAACAACATGGGGATGTTTTAATTTCTCTACAAAAGATGATATTCCATATTTTGTAGAACCATCTAAAACATTTGATCCATTTAAAGAAAACCATTCAGATAAGAATGTAAAAATAAGTAAGTTAGTAGGTAAAATGCAACATCTAGTTGTTGGTGGAGAGTATATCGTTAAAGCGCAATATAAGCGTGACAAAAAATATGGTGATCAGTACACTCCGATTGCAATTTATGCGGTTATCCCACAAACGAGAGAAATGCAGTTGCTATTTTTAAAATCAATGATTTCTAAAAATATTGCTGAAAATTTAATAAATGCTTATCCAAATATAGTAAATGATGTTGCAAATGGAACTTTAAAGGATATTGATTATAGTTTAGTAAAAGGTGTAAGAGAATTAACATGGAAAAGGATTAAAGAAAAAATTATTAATAATTATTTGATTTCGGATATTATTGTGATGCTTAAACCTTTGGGGATAACATATACAATGATTAAAAAGCTTCTTTCTGATGAACCAAATCCTGTGTTATTAAAGCAAGAAATTGAAAAAAATCCATGGATTTTAACAAAAATTAACGGACTAGGGTTCAAACGTGTCGATGACTTAGCTTTGAGATTACATCCAGACAAAATTGATTCTATAGATAGATTAGTTGCATTTGTAAAATATTATTTTATAGAACTTGGAGAAAGTAATGGTCATACATGGTGTTCTGAATCTATTTTAAAGTCTGCAATTAGCAATAATGTTCCTGAATGTGTAGATGAAATAGATTGGTTATTAACCAATGATGAATTTTTGTATATTGAGAATGAACGTGTAGGACTAAAATATTATCATGATATTGAATTAAAAATATTTGATATTATAAAAAGAAAAGCAGATACATTGACTTTTGATGTTCCTCAAGATGTAGTTGACAATGCAATTAATCAAGCCGAAGAAGAACAAGGTTTTCAGTATACAACTGAACAAAATTATGTAATCAGACAATCACTTCAAAGAAGTGTTAGCTTTATTACAGGAAAAGCAGGTACGGGAAAATCGTCAATTATGAGAGGAATTATAAAAGCATATCAATTGGCGAATAAAAATATAGCAGCATCCGCTTTATCAGCAATGGCTTCACAACGAATTACAGAAGCAACAGATTTTCCTGCCGCTACAATACACAGAACATTAGGATGTGTTGGATTGGATAAGTTTACATTTAATAAAGATAATCATTTACTTACTAATGTGGCGTTCATGGATGAAGGAAGTATGGTCAATGCAAGTTTGTTTTTAAATTGGTTAGAAGCAATTGATAATAATACTAAAATTGTAATTTGCGGTGATCATAAACAGCTACCACCAATAGGATTTGGTAATATATTCTCAGATTTAATTGAAGTATTTGATAACTCGGTTGTAAGTAAATTAACAAAACCGATGCGACAAGCTGAAAAATCTGGAATCCTCGTTGATGCTAATAAAATTCGTGAAAACATTAATCCTATTACAGAAACATTACAACCTAGAATTATTCATGGAGAATTGCATGATATGTATTATATGTTCCGTACAAATAGACAATCACTATTTAATATTGCAATTAAAACATTTTTACAATCAGTTAAAACGGATGGTATTGATAATGTCGTTATTGCAGTACCTCGAAAACAAGGATGTCTTAATAGTTCACGAGAAATAAATAAAGTTATCCAGGAAAAAATACTAGGTGAAGAACTGAAAAGCATTGATGGTTTTGAAGTGACATTTAAACTTGGGGCAAAAGTTATGCAAACAATAAATGATTATGATAAAAATGTTTTCAATGGAGAAATAGGTTATATAACAGATATTGGAGAAAGAGAAAATGAAAACAAGAAAAAAGAAGAATATTGTGTTGTGACATATAAAGATAATTTCGGAAAGGATAAACAAATTGAATACATTAAAAAAGAGCTTAGTGCGTTAGATCTTGCTTATGCTATGACAGTACATAAACTACAAGGAGCAGGTAGAAAAACGGTAATAGGTATTATTGATAATACACATTATCAACTATTGGATAACTGTATGTTATATACGTTGATAACTAGGGCAAAAAAGCGTTGCTTATTACTTGCTGAACCACAAGCTTTTTTACAATGTATTAGGACAAGTCATAACAGGAGAAATACTTGGATGGCGTTAATGTAACTAAATGAAAGCAGAATTTCAATTAATCCAATTATAAATTTTACATATAAAAGGAGATTAAAAAGATAAAACAAGATAGTATTTTTTATGATGATTATGATATGAAACTAAAAGAATTATTAGAATCAATGAGAACGTATCCTTCTCTTAGCGAAGCTCTGGATGAGATTTGTAATAAAGTCCAATCAAAACAAGATACAATTTCATCTCTTAAAAAGAGAATAAAATATTGTAAAAATCCAATAGAAAAGAAAAACTTAGAACGAGAATTAAATGATTTATATAAGAAACGTAAAAAGTGAACGTATTAAAATAGGAGAATTGAATAGTGTTAATTCCTAGAGTAAAAGCAAAAGAATTTATTAAATATGGATTCAAGAAATGTAAAGGTGTTCCATCAGATGCAGACTGCTATTATCTTTGCATTGCAAGAGGACGAAAAATGTTATTCGTAAGTAATATTTTCTTTGATGTATTTGATTGGAGTAGGGATGACCCACGAATACATAAAAATCCTAATTGTAAATATAGTGACAAGCGAGATTATCTGGATATAGTTTATGAATTAATTAAAAATGGTATGTTAACGAGTATTTACAGTAAAGACGAAGAGAAAATATTGGGCGAGAAGGATGTAATTAAAGTAGTAGATAATCATACCAATGATGATGGAACATTAGACAATGATATTTCTTGTATTTTGGAAGAAGTGAAAGGTTATTAGGAGAGGAGAATAAATACATATGGAAATTTTAAATAATCCTAGAGGAACTGGTAAAACTACAATTATTGTTAATAAAGCGATTAAAACAGGATATCCAATCTTAGTAGAAACAAAAAATAAAAAACATTTTCTTGAAGGTATAACAGAAAAATACATTAAAGTATATACTGTTGAAGAATTTATTCACTTAAAGGAAAAGCCAAAACATATTTTAATTGATGAATTACCTCGTGTTTTATATGAATTATTGGAGACAGATGTTGAATTAGCAACTATGACAAGTAAGTCACTTGAAATGTATGATATTGTAAATAAATGAAACCGTTGTTTCATAAGGAAATGGAGATAATAATAAATAATGTAAGGAAAAGATATATGAGATTAAGTAAAATAGCAGAATATGTACTATACAATAATCCAGATTGACGTGTTAGATGCATGGCATAAGCGAGGTATAGAAATTGAGGAAAGAAAAAAGAAAAGATAAAATTTTTTATAGCGTATTTATTGTTGCGGTGATTATTTTTGTTTCATTTTTAATATATTATTGGACTCATCCAAAATTAAGAAATGTCTCTTATTATAATAATGATAATTATTATATGGTTAATGCCATAACAGGAAACAATGAAAGTTCCCCTGATAATTGGCACTTTGGAGCAATTAAAAAAGAGGATTATAATTCGTGGAAAGATGGAACAGCAACCACTGTTTGGGTTGTTAGTCCAAAAGATATAACTAGAGGATGGAGACTTAGATGTAATACAATTTCTACTATTATTATTTACGATAGAGAACACTTACCGTTAAGATTTTGAAGTATAAAAGGAGAATAATACAATGGCAAGAATAAAAGTATTTAACAAAGAATATTTAACAAAGGAACTAGGTTTACCATATGATTGTAAGTTAATTGAAGATGATATCATTGACACTACTCGATGGTCAATCGTTCATGAGATTGTATTTGAAGATAAAGGAAAATTTTATATGACCACATATTCAGAAGGAGCAACAGAATATCAGGATGAAAGACCTTGGGAATATGAAGATGAAGTTAAATGTACAGAAGTAGAACTTAAAGAAGTCAAAGTTAAAAAATGGATTCCTGTAGATGACGAATAAGTATGTTAAATCATATCTACAGGCTTTAGAAAACATATTAATTAGAAAGTACGAAATTTCATCATATAAAGCAAAAATAATTATTCAAGATTCATATGTAATTGAATGTTTAAGAGACTATCCAGAAGAAAGTTTACATGAGTATATAGAAACTGTCGCAGATATTATATATGAGGATTATATAGAAAAGAGGTAAATAAATGCCAGTAAGTAATGAGAAGTTTTATAAACCAGAAGAAGCTTTGCACGAATTGCAAGTACAAGAAACTATTCTTAAAACAGCAATTGATGTACAAGTTGCATTGAGAATTTTAGTTGATAAAGAGATAGTAACTCGTGAAGAAGTACAAAAATATAGAGAAGAAGTAAGCAATAGTCCTAAATATAAAATCGTACTTGATGATATTAAAAGACAAAAAGCAGGATTCCAAGCTGCTAAAGATAATCCTCAAGAATATTTACAAGCATTATTGAGGGCAAAAATGAATGGTAATATAAAATGAAATTTTCCTTTTATCAGGATGTCAAAATATGAGAGATAAGAATAGAATACCAGAATTTATTACATATTTTATAAAAAGGAAGTGATTGTTTATTGCCAAAAGAACAGTATAAAAAATATTATATGTGTGAACCAATACATAAAAGTAATTTAGAGAATACCTATTATAAAGTGCGTTGTTATTATAATGCAAAAACTGAGTTATATGATAGAACACTTACTGATGAACGGGAGCCTTGGGATAATACAAGTGCTTTTATACATAACGGATATATAAGAAAATTGTCTAATGAATATGCTATTTATCTATATAGATTTTGTAAACATGTATTAAGTTCACAAGAGCCACATCAAAAGTTTGATTACAATATGTGGAAATCAACAAACAATAATAGATATAAAGCTCAATATTGGATTGATGAATATGAAAGATTAAAGTCTAATGGAGAATTAGATTTTATAGAGAAATATATATTTGGTGAAAAGGAGATTTAATGAACTACGAAGATTTTCTAAAACAAAAGGATTACGTTCTGGAAAGTAGCGGATTTAGTATTGATAAAGATAAATTAAATCCAATGTTATTTGACTTCCAGAAAGATGTAGTGAGATGGGCGTTAGCAAAAGGTAGAGCTTGTATTTTTGCAGAGTGTGGGCTTGGGAAGACTGCCATGCAACTTTCATGGGCGCATCAAGTACACCTACATACAGGTGGCAAAGTTTTAATTCTTGCGCCATTATCGGTTGCAGATCAAACGAAAAGAGAAGCGGAGAAATTTCATTATATTGCAAAAGTATGTGAGAAACAAGAAGATTGTATTGATGGAATCAATATTACAAACTATGAAAAGCTAGACAAATTCGTAGCAAATGAATTTGTTGGAGTAGTCTTAGACGAGAGTTCAATTCTTAAATCCTACACTGGTAAAGTGAGGACTTCTATTATCGAAAATTTCCAAAATGTTCCCTATAAATTAGCTTGTACTGCGACACCTGCTCCAAATGATTATATGGAGTTGGGAAATCATTCTGAATTTTGTGGAGTTATGACACGTTCAGAGATGCTATCAATGTTCTTTGTTCATGATGGTGGTCAAACATCTAAGTGGAGATTAAAAGGTCATGCAAAAGATGTATTTTGGCAATGGATGGCAAGTTGGTCTGTATTTATTGATAATCCATCAAATTTAGGATATGACGGTACAGATTATGAATTACCTAATTTGAATATTCATGAAATTATAGTTGATGGAGATGAACCATTTACTGAATCACTTACATTAACAGAACGTAGAAACGCAAGAAAAGAAACTCTTGAATTAAGATGTCAAAAGGCTGCGGAATTGGTAAATAGTTCAGATGAACAGTGGTTAGTTTGGTGTGATTTAAATGCAGAAGGCGATAGATTAAATGAGCTGATTGAAGAAAGTAAAAATGTACAAGGAAGTGATAAGAATAAATACAAGAGTGAAACAATGTTATCATTCTCAGATGAAACATTAAAATGTCTTATCAGCAAACCAAAATTAGCAGGCTATGGCATGAATTGGCAGAATTGTCACAATGTCATTTTTACAGGACTTTCTGATAGTTTTGAACAGTATTATCAGGCTGTAAGAAGATGTTGGCGTTTTGGTCAGACTCAAGAAGTTAATGTATACATAATCATTTCAGCAAAAGAAGGTTGTGTAAAAGAGAATATTGAAAGAAAACAGTTAGATTTTATCACTATGAGGGATGCAATGATTAATCTAACTAAAGAAATTACTAAGAAAGAGCTTAAATCAACGTGTAGGCTTACTACACCATATGAAGCAAATACAACAATGAAATTACCAAACTGGGAGGAATTTGAATAATGATGAACGTAATTGATCAAGCAGTAGCAAACAGATACGCACTATATCATGGAGATAGTGTAGAAATTACCAAAGAGATTCCAGATAATAGCATCCACTACACTATCTTTTCACCACCATTTTCACAATTATATGTGTACTCTAATTCAGATAGAGATATGGGCAACTGTAAAGGTGATGAAGAATTTTACAACCATTTTAAATATCTTGCAAAAGAATTATATAGAATTACAATGCCTGGACGACTTCTGAGTTTTCACTGCATGGATTTACCTCTCATGAAGTCAAGAGATGGTGTAATTGGACTGAAAGATTTTCCTGCGCTCATGCTTAAAATCTTTCAGGATTGTGGATTCATCTACCATAGTAAAGTAACTATTTGGAAGAATCCTGTTACAGAAATGCAAAGAACAAAAGCACTTGGGCTTTTACATAAACAGATTAAGAAAGATAGTAGTATGAGTCGTCAAGGACTTCCAGATTATGTGATTACGGTTAGGAAGCCTGGTGATAATCCAGAACGAGTTGAACATACAAATGAATCATTTCCTGTCAATGTATGGCAAAATTACGCTTCACCTGTATGGATGGACATTAGACAGAGTGATACATTACAGAGAAAATCAGCAAGGTCTGAACAGGATGAGAAACATATTTGTCCATTACAACTTGAAGTAATTCAGAGATGTATTGAATTATGGACGAATCCAAACGATATTGTATTTGATCCGTTTGGTGGAATTGGTTCTACTCCATATGTTGCACTTAAATTAGGAAGAAGAGGAATTACAAGTGAATTAAAAGATAGTTATTTTGAACAGTTAAAGAAAAATGTAGAGTCTGTGGCTGCCGAAGAACCAGAAGTATTTCCAGTTGGAGAAAAGAGTATTGAGGATGTAGTTGCATAAGCGGCTATATTCCTTAAATGAAATACGGATTTCATTAGAAAAATATTACTATATATTGTATATAAAATAATTAA
>OLSJ01001781.1_pt1 | contig 12357 bp, 9 predicted proteins | sample 1672151 | NCBI WGS metagenome assembly OLSJ01 (sample SAMEA3136653, study PRJEB25190) | human gut metagenome | biome: human gut; feature: human-associated habitat; material: faeces | place: Austria | collected 2013 | reverse complement strand
CCGGAAATCGGCAACCGCGCCCCTGTTTTCTATGGGCTATTCCTCGTCGGTCAAGATAAACTCCCTTTCGGAAAACTCGCTGTCCGTCATGGCTTGCAGCTTGTTCACCGCTGCGGCGGCAAGCTGGCGCATATCCTCGTCCATGTAGGGCATGGCGGCAAGGATATTTTCAAGCGTTGTTTCCCGGCTGTCCTCGGCGTAGATCGCAACAATGTTTTCTTCCTCAATGGTAAAGCGGGTATTCATGCTATCAAACCTCCAAATCCTTTTTATGCTCTTTCTGTTTATCTTTCGGCTGCTGCGCCGCCTGTTTCTTGTATTCGTCCAGCTTCTTCAAAATGGACGGTTTTTTCTGCGGCTGTTCCCGTTTCTCGGCTTTTACCGCTTTTGCAAGGTCGGTAACGGAAATCGCTTCCCCCGCCTTTGCCCGCTGCTCAAAATCTGCAACGGTGGGCGTTTGCGGCGTATTGTTGATAAGCCCGTCAAAATTGTTGTCGTTCTGCTCTATGGTGTCCTCGACGTGCTTTAAGGGATTATCCCGCTGCGGCTGCTCGGCGGCTATGGCATAAGCCTGTGTGCCATTCCCCATAATGAGATACTTCCCGTCCTCCGACGCATGGTGAAAACCAAATCCCGCCGCTTCGATCTGTTCACGGCTCATATCGGTAATATGAAAATTGCCCCTCGGCGTTCTGACGGTTTCACCCGTCAAAAGGCTGTCGGGGGTCGCTTCCGGCTGCTGCTTTTCAAGCTGCCCGTCCTTGTAGGAATATCCTTGCGCCGCGATTGCTTCAAGGGTCTTGCCCGTAACGTCGCCATAAATCCGCTTGTCTGCGTCAACCAGCATTTGCAAAGTGTCTTGTACGGTGTCGGACAAGGCTTGCTGCTGTTCGGGCGGCAGCTTGTCAAATACGGGGGTCTGCTGCTCCTGCAAAAACTCCGGCACTTGCTGAAAACCGATACTGTCTACATAGTGGGCGGTGTCCTCGTCGTTCTGATGAAGCACAACAATGTCGGAAACGGAAAGGCTATGCCCCTTGAAATCGGCGGGGTGGTCGATATTAAACCTTTCCCAAATGTCGCCCAGCGTCATATCCTTTGTAAGCGGTGCAGTATAGACGAGTTCATAATTTACCCGGTCAATGGTAAGTCCAGCCGCTTGCAGACGGTCATAAGGCTCAAAGCGCAAGTCCCTTGTTTCGTCCCCGCGCTTTAACTGATAAATGGAAAAGGTATCGCCCTGCTCCTGCTCGGCTTGCCGCTGCTGCTGCAACTCGGTAAAATGCCCCTCAATCTCGGTAATGAGTTCCTTTGCGGTGGTCTGTATTGTTTCAAGGGACGCTTTTAACTCGGTCATTTCCTTGCCGCTGCTCCAACCAGCCACATAGCCGAAAGAGTAATCGGAAGTATCAAGGCCGAAATGCTGGCAAACCGTATAAGCGACGCTTTCCGCTTCTACCTCGCAGGTATGGCGGTCAACGCGGTTTTGCTGCTCCGGCGGGGCGTTTAAGTCTACGTCGTGCAGCTTCGCATGGGCGATTTCGTGAATGGCGGTCTTTACCGCCTGTAATTCACTCACGCCCTCTTTGATTGCAATACGCTTGTCGGTCAAACTGAAATACCCATTTGCGCCGTTTGTGATCTGCTCAAATGCAATCGGGACGGGGGACGCTTTTTCAAGGGCGGCGAAAAAATCCTCGTACTGCTCCACATCGGCAAGCAGCGGTTTAACGGAAAGGTCGGGAAACTCCTTGCCCTCGGTCTGCGAAATATCAAAGACGGTTATAACCTTAAAGGCGGGGACGGTGATTTCCTTTTCTTCCTTTACCACTTTTCCCTCGCGGTCAAGCATGGGCTTTCTCGTTTCGGGGTCGATTTTATCAACCAGCTTTTTCACCTTGTAGGGCGCGGGGGCAAAGATTTTAATGCCTTTCTCGCCTTTCTTTACATGGCGGTCAAACTCTTTCTGCCATTGTGAATAGCCCTTTACCAAATTGCCGCCCTGCATGGCAATTAGGATAGTGTTATTCAAGCTGTAATCGTGAAACTTCGACATGGCAGTAAGAAACTCTTTGTAGCGGTCGCTGTCAAAAATCGCCTGTACGCCCTGTTCCAAACGCGCGGTGATCTCCTTTACCTTTTCGGCGGGCTTTTCGGAAGTAAGGATAATGGGGACGACGGGGCGGGGCTGCTGCGGCTCTGCGGCCTGTGCGTCTGCTTGCTGCGTTTCGGCTGCGTCCATATAGGCTTTGTCCTGTTCGCCGCGCTCCGGCTGCGGGTAACTCATAATGCGGTATTCTTCCGGCACTTCGCGCCCCTCAAACTGCCGTTCCCACTCGTCGCCGCTTTCCACGATATAGCCGTACTCGGTAAACGCGCCTTTTTCCTGCGCGGCAGCGTTCCTGCCAAAAGTAGAAAGGTCAATGCCGCCTTTCCATTCTTCGGGCATTTGTACCATGCCGGATTGATTTAAGTAATAGTCGCCCAAATCGTGGTAGTTATGTACTTCGGGGATATGGACGTAGAAATCCACGTTGTAGGTGAAGTCAATTACCTGTCCAATATTTGCAAGCCCGTTTTTCTGCTGCAAGGCTGCGTTCAGCTTGCCAACCTCGGCGGGGTCAAGCTGTTCGAGCCGCGCCGCAAGAAAATTGAGTTCGTCCACGTCGGCGGCGCATACCATTTCATAAGGCAAGGCAATATGTTTCTCCGGGTCGTCGGAATAGCCGCGAATGGAAAAATCCTGCGGGTTGTCGGCGGTAATGCCGACGTTCCGCATAGCTTCGTGCAACTGCTCCTTTGTGGCGGGCATATCCAGCCAATAGCCGCCGGGGTCGCCCGCGTCAAAGCGGCTGCGGTTGCCTATCATAATAGAAAACTGTTCGCTCATGTGTTCACGCTCCTTTTCCTGCCCGGTATTTTCGGGGATAGCTGCCGCCTGTTGCTGCTGCGGGGGTTCTTCGCCCTCTATGGTGTAGTCCGGCATGAGCATACCGTTTACTTTGAAATAGTCGGCGTACTCCTGCGGGATAGGCGGGGAGATTTCCGTAAACAGACGGTCATACGCTTTGATACGCCCATTCAGATACTTTTCCATAGCTGCCTTGTCGGTGAAAACCTTTCTATCTTGTCCGGCAATCTTCGCTTGGGTTCTGCTTGGGCTGTTGGTGCGCACGCTCCATGTAAGCGTCCATGAATACGGGATAGATTTCTGCGCTTCTTTGTCGTAGCGGGTATTCTCGTAAATGTAGTAATTCATCTGATATACCCGGTTGCTGCGAATATGGCGGTTATGCTCGGTGGTCTGCCACTCGTTAGCGGTGTGCTGGACGTGCGGCGTTCTCACATATTCAAGTGTTTTATCCAGCAAAAGCGTTCTTCCCGCCTGTTCTTCCCATGCGGCGGCGCGTTCTTTAAGGTCGTCAAAAATCGCCTGTTCTGCCGCCGCGCTTTCGCTGCGCATGGAAAGTAGCTGCGCAATCGGCAAGGAAGCATAAGGGGCAATCTCCCTGTCCTTTGCTTCAAAATACATCCGGCGTTCTATCCGCATGGTTTCGGCGGTTTCCAATTTGTCATGGTCGTATGAGGAATACGGCATATTCTTTCATCACGTCCTTTCTCGGTCATATAAGGGTTTGGGACTATCCCAACAAGCAAAATGCCCGCGCTCTCTATGGGAAGCGCGGGCATTTCTCGCAAACGGGTACTCGTTTGCTGTGCTTGCTATGTAGTTGTTTTTATCCGTAAACGCCTGTTTCTCTCGCTTTGGGCTTTCTGTCTGCGGCGTATCTTTGCCGCGCAATCGGGGCAGTATTTCGCCCGGTTGCTGCCCGCCGCAAACGTGCTGCCGCATACCGCGCAACGCTTCAAATCGGTTTCCCCGCTGCGGGTGATCTGTTCGCAAAGCTGCCTGTCGGCGGGTAATACCGCTTCGCGGAAATAGCGGCATAGCAGCGAATAGCTGATACTCTGCACACAAACGCAAGTTTCCCCGTCGTCCAGCAGCAGACAATTCCCGCAATCGTTGTTTGCACAAGCGGCGCGGGTCATTTTCTTTACGGCGCGGTATTGCTTTTCATCAAGCCTTATCATTTTCGGTTCTGCTCGACGCGGAAGTTTACATACTTGCCGCCTGTGTCGGCAAGCAGCACAACTCCGTCAAAGGTCTTTCCCGTCTTGGTCGAGTACATACCTTTGATTTTTACCTTTCCGTCTTTCAAAAGGGCGGCGGCAATCGCCTTTGTGAAAGCCTTTTTGCGCTGCTCAAAAAAGCGGTCATTCTTCCACATCACAAAGCTGCAAGCCCTGTCGGAGCAGTAAAAGTTTTTCTTGCCCTCGTAAACCGCCGCGCCGCAACGGGGGCAAGTGCCGATTGCTTCCCGCTGCGGGGTAAACAGCTTCGCTTTATCCTCGGAAATCGCGGAATAGGTCTTGACAAGCCCCGCTGTCATTTCCTCAATGCTGCGCATGAAATCGTCCGGGCTGTCGCTGCCTTTGGCAATCCCGGTAAGGCGGGTTTCCCATTCTGCCGTAAGCTGCGGGGACGTAAGGACTTCGGGCAGGATAGCGGCAAGGTTATACCCGTCCTTTGTGGGGATTAGCTTTTTGCCCTTGCGCTCGGCAAAGCCCGCGCTAATGAGTTTTTCAATGATACCCGCCCGCGTTGCGGTAGTGCCTAACCCTTTGCGCTCTGCGTCCTCCGGCGTTTCTTCCTTGCCCGCGTTCTCCATAGCGGACAGAAGCGTATCTTCGGTAAATGCCTTTGGGGGCTGCGTGTAACGCTCGGAGATCTCCGCTGCCGGATTGTCAAAGGTCTGCCCCTCGGCAAGCGGCGGCAAAACGGTTTCCGGCTCTGCGTCCTCGTCCTGTTCCTCGGACGCGGCGCGGGACAGCTTTTCAATCTCACGCCACCCCTCGCAAAGCGTCGTCTTTCCCTTTGCGGTAAAGGTATAACCGCCGCAAGAGATAACCGCCGTAACCGCTTCATATTCATAGGGCGCGGCTGCGGCGCAAAGCAGCTTCGCGCATACAAGGGTCATAAGTTTTGTTTCGCTGTCGGTAAGGGAAGAAAAGCCCGTTTTCAAAAACTCGGCTGTCGGCAAAATAGCGTGGTGGTCGGTTACTTTGCTGTTGTCGCAAACCCTTGTAAGGTCTGCTTGCAGCTTCACGTCCCGCATAAAGGGAAGCAGCGAACAAAGCCCGGTAATGAGTTCCTTTGTGCTGTCCTGCATATCGGAAGTGATATATTTGCTGTCGGTGCGGGGATAGGTCAAAAGCCGCTTTTCATAGAGGGCTTGCGCATAATCAAGGGTCTGTTTCGCCGTAAACCCGTACAGGCGGTTGGCTTCGCGCTGCAACGCGGTAAGGTCAAACAGCTTCGGCGGTGCAACGGTCTTTTTCTCTTTTTTGAGGGAAGTACAAACGGCTTGCGATTTCTCGCAAGCCGCTTTCATCTGCTGCGCCGCCGCTTCTTCGTTCAGCCTTTCGGACAAAGCCGAAACACCGCCCGCGTCCAGACGGACAACATGATATTTTTCTTTCTTAAAGCTGCTGATCGCATAGTCGCGGTTTACCAGCATGGTAAGGGTGGGCGTCTGCACTCTGCCGACATTCAGCGTTTTGTGATAGAGGATAGAGAAAAGGCGGGTCGCGTTAATCCCGACAAGCCAATCTGCCTTTGCTCTGCAAAGCGCGGATTGATAGAGGTTGTCATAGCTGCGCCCGTCTTTGAGGTTTGAAAAGCCCTCGCGGATTGCGCTTTCTTCCATGCTGCTAATCCAAAGGCGGGAAAAGGGCTTTTGGCAATTTACCTGTTCGTAGACAAATCGAAAAATGAGTTCTCCCTCGCGCCCGCTGTCGCACGCATTGACAATCTCGGAAACGTCGCTGCGCTGCATAAGGTCTTTGAGTACGGAAAACTGCTGCTCCTTGCCGCTGGCAACGGTAAACTGCCAATCCTGCGGGACAATGGGGAGATCGTCATACTTCCATTTTCGGTACTGCTCGTTGTAGGTTGCCGCGTCTGCAAGGCTAATCAAATGCCCGATACACCACGACACAAGGTAGCCGCTGCCCTCAAAATATCCGCTGCGCTTTTCATTCGCGCCAATAACGGCGGCAATCGCCGCCCCGACGCTCGGTTTCTCTGCAATTACAAGTTTCATACTTCCTCGTCCTCCTGCTCGGTTTCTAATTCTTCCTCGTCGTCCTCGTCAAAATCGAGATCGTCAAGGTTGCTGCTGCCTTTTGCCGCGTCCTTTTTGGGCTTCATAATCTTAAAGTAATAGAACGCGCCGCCGCTTACTGCGGCAAGAAGCAGCACGACAAGCAGAATAGCACCGCCCATGCCGCCGCCTTTATCTTCCTCCGGCTCCGGCTGCTCGGTTTCTTCCGGCTCCGGCTCGGCTTCCTTGCCCGCGCACTCGCTCATATTGACGCTGCAAACGGGGCAATCGGTGTTGACGCTTCCGGCAACGCATTTTTCAGTACAGCTACAAGCGGGGGCTTCGGTCTGTTCGTCCTCCATAAGCTGCAAAAGGTCTTTTTCATCAACTTGATTGAGGAAATGGACGGTGTTTTCTCCGTCCTCGGCGCGGTCAATGATGATGTAAAAATAGTTTCCGTTTTTCGTAACGACGGTAATAAACTGCTTATCGCCGGACGCTTCGCCCGTTATGTCGTCCACAAGGCTCATGTTGCCCTCCGGCGTTAAAGGCTGCGGCTCATAGCCGCCCGTCGTTTCTTCCGGCTCGGTTTCGGTTACGGGGGTAGGCGGCTCGTCGCTCACGTCACCGCCGCCCGCAAAAGCGGTAACAGAAAAGCCGCCCATGAGTACAAGGGCGGCAAGCAAAGCGGTAACGCTGCGGAACAGTTTTTTATGCTTCATCTTCGGTTTCCTCCTGTTCGTCGGTATAGTCTGCGTCCGGCTGCGGCAAAGCAATTTCGCCGCTGGCGTAAGCGGAGAGGAACGCGGCAAGCTGCGTCCCGTCAAGGTGTACCGCCTTTACCATTTGCACGATCTGCGCGTTTTCTTCCTCGACTTTCTGCGCTTCAAGGTCTTTCAGCTTCTTTTGCTGTTCAAGGATTTTTGCCCTCGTTTTCTCAATATCCCTTTCGATACGGTCAAGTTTCGTGTTCGCCATAGTCATTTACTCCTTTCCAAACTGTTCTTTCCATGAATAGCTGCGCCCCAATCCCTTAACGGTTTTAAGATAGGGCATAGCGTTTTCTTCCAAAGTCGCCGCCCGGTTAAATAGATCGGGATAGTGTTCTTTGAGATATAAAATCTCTTGTTTCTTCATGCTCGGACAAAAGAAACAGGACGATTTACCCGGCTGCGGCAATCCTGCCGCTTTGATTTCCCGGATACAATCGTCCCTGTTCCAGCCCCATTCTTCAATGAGGGGGTAGCGGTTATGATATTTTTTGTCGGCTTCGTTGTACTTGCGGGAATGTTCATACCGTTTCACTTCTCCCGCGTCATAGCCGATATAGCGGTTGACTTTCTCGCCGCGCTGCCATACTTCGCGGCAAGGCGCATAGTGGTTGCAAAACTTTTCCTGCGGTGCGATTTTGTGTTTCTGCGAACAACGCTTATGCCCGTAGGCAATCGACGGGAGCGTATGAGAGCGCAAGCACTCGGTTTCAAGAGATAGGCGGTTGCCGTAGCGGTCAACATACTGCACAACGGTAATCTGCGGCATACCGTGTTCCGCAAGCCATTGATTGATTATCTCGATAAATTGATAGGTATGCGGGTGTTCCGCGCCCGTATCGGCAAAGGTGATAAGGTCAATCGGGATTTTGTGCTTGTATAGGCCAATAAGTAAGGCGGCACTATTCGTGCCGCCGCCAAAAGATACAATATTCATTTTTCAACTCCTTTTAATTGTAATTTAACCGCCCGTAGGCGTAAAAGTGGGATTGCCAATAGCTGGTGTCCAGCTTTGAATACTGGATAGGGTCGCCACAATGCAGCATGACGGGGCTTCCGTCCCCGTCCTCGCCAACGTAGATACCCACATGAGATACGCCCGGTGTGTCGTATGTACCCGTAAAGAAAACCAAATCCCCCGGCTGCGGGTTGGAAACGCGGGTTGAAATGTTGTAAAGCCCCTGTGCCCCAAGTCTGCCCGTATTGTATAGGCCGCTGTTCGTCAGCACATAGCTAACAAAACCGCTGCAATCAAAAGAGGTTTCCGGGCTGCTGCCGCCCCACACATAAGGAAAACCGACATACTTTTCCGCTTCCTCAATGAGCCGCGCAAACTGTTCATCTTCCAGATAGGCGGGCGGGATTTCATAATCCGCTGGCGGGTTTTCATAGTATTTTGAAATATAGCCGGATTGCGGGAAAAGGTCGGGTCTGTTCCCAAGCGACGACATATACATAGCGTACATGGATAGCTGTTCCTCGCCCATAATGTAAACGGGAACATGGGAGAGGTTGAAGTTTTCCAAATCCACATTGAGAATGTAATAGTTATAGGCTACTTCAACGTCGTATTCGTTGCCCTCGCTGTCCGTCCGCGTTTCGGTGCGGTAGCGTACCTCGACTTCCTCCGTAACCGTCAAGATATACTGTTTATCAAAGAGCATTTCAAGGGTGCTTTGCGCTTCATCGAGAGTAAACACGCCCTCATGCCAAGCGGAGAGGATAGAGATTAGCACATACGGGTCATGCTCGATCTCGTCAGCCGTTACCCGGTATTCGTCATAGCCGGGGTATTCGCTTTCGATGTTATCCAGCATATCCTGTAACTCGGCTTCCATAGCGACATACGCGCTTTCTGCGCCTGTAATATCCGCGTCCTCGGAGAGATAGGACGACGCAATCAAGCCGCTTCCGCTGTTGCCGCCGAACAGGGAACAAGAGGACAAACCGCCGAAAAACAGAAGCACGATAAAGGCAATCCCGCCCACGATCAAACAGCCTTTCCAATGCCGGACGACAAAGAACGTCGCCCGTTTGGTTTCCTGCGCCGTTTTCTTTGCTGCCTTTGCGGTGGCTTCGGCGGTCTTTTTCACCTTGCCGCCCGTTTTCAACGCCTTTGCATACTGCTTTTTAATGCGCTGCTTTTGCCAAAAACGGGAAATCGGGTTAGAGTGCGCAAGGGCGGGGTTATCATGCAGCGCCTTTTGATAGAGAAAATCGGCGTTTGCCTTTGCTGCCTTTTTCTCGGCTGCTGCCGCCGCCCGGTAAGGTTTCAGCTTATGGCTGCGTATGCCGCGTTTTACTGCCCGCGTCGTCATGCCGCCCGCTTTCTCGCCCACAAGTTCTATCCTGTGTCCGCTTTCCACACCGACGTTTTCTTTCTCCACCTCATAGATTTTTCCATGTACGGCGGCGTCCAATTCCTGCGCCGGACGGGATAACGGGTTATGACGCAACTTGCCGTTTGGGGGCTTATCCGTTTTTTCAAAAGCAAGGCGCGTCTTTGCTTTGCCTTTGGCTTCGTCAAAAACGCGCTCTTTCTTGATTTTGGTCTGTTTGGGGATAGCTGCCCGCGCTTTGTCTAAACGGTCAGCCGCCGTATCGGATTTTTTGATTGCCTTTTGCAGGTCCGGCGTTGCCCGTTCCGCTTCGGAAAACTGCAAGCGGGAAGAATGGGTTTTAGGCTGCGCCGCGTCAAGGGCTTTTTTCTCCGCGCCTTTTGCTGCGTGTCGCTCAATCTCTGCGCCGATATGCTGCACAACCTTTTCCGCTGCCGCGCCTGCGGGGGCTGAATAGTTTTCCTCCTGCGGCCTTTCGCTGATACTGGACGTTTCGCCCGTCGTGAGGTTTTCCGCAACCGCACCGTCGCGGGTCATTTTCTGCGTTACCTTGTCCGGGGCTTTCCATTCCTTGCTCATGGGCTTTCACCTCCAATCCGCTGTTTCGCAAGGTTACAGTATTCGGGGTTGATCTCAATACCAATATAGCGGCGGTCAAGGCTTTTTGCCGCCGCTGCGGTGGTTCCGCTGCCTAAAAACGGGTCAAGGACAATCCCGCCGACGGGACAGCCCGCCAAAATGCACGTTTCCGCAAGTTTCGGCGGGAAAGCTGCGAAATGCCCGCCGCGATAGGAAGCTGTGTTGATCTGCCAAACGTTGCGGCGGCTGCGGACGGGGCATATCAACTCATCGGCGTATGCGCCCTTTTCGCGGGGGCGGTTGATTTTCTGCGGTTGGTTTTGCCCCGGAACAGTAACGTTATACTTGTTTCCTTTGCTAACTCCGCTTTTCAGCCGCCCCGCCGTTGTGAGGGCTATCGGCTCGGCTACCGCTTGCCAATCGTAAAAATACTTCTTTGACTTGGTAAGCAGAAACACATATTCATAGCAGCGGGTCGGCCTGTCCCGCGTGCTTTCCGGCATGGGGTTCCCCTTATGCCAAATGATAGAACTGCGCAAATACCAACCGTCGCCCCGCAAGGCAAGGGCTACAAGCCACGGAATACCGATTAGGTCTTTCGGCTTGCAGCCGGGGGCGCGGTGGTTTACCGCCACTTGCTGCCCGTTCCTGCCTTTGGGGTATTTCGGGTCTTGGTGGTCGGCTTTGCTGCCTGTGCCGCAATAAGTGTCCGCGATATTCAGCCAACAAGTACCCTCCGGCGTAAGCACCCGCTTTACCTCATGGAAAACCGCCGTAATGCGGGAAACATATTCCTCCGGCGTTGCTTCCCGCCCGATCTGCCCGTCTGTGCCGTAATCGCGCAAAGCATAGTAGGGCGGGGACGTTACGCAACAATCCATACAGTTATCCGGCAAGGTTTGAAGCACCTGCAAGCTGTCGCCGCAATAGATTTTGTCCGTTTCTATCCTCATGCCGACACCTCGCCGGGTTTGGTCGTCATGACGCGATAGAGTTCTGTATTTTGCGGGAAACGGTCAATAAAGGGCAAAATCACGTTGCCGTAGAAAATAAGCCCCTCGCCCGCTTCGGAATGGGTTACATAGGTCATTTGCTGCTGCGAAATGTTAAGCTGCTTTGCAAGGATTTCCCGGTCGCCCTGGGCTTGGTTGAGCATATAGACAAAATCGCTGTTTTCAAAAACATTTGAAACTTCTCTGCTCGTCAAAAGGTCTTTGACGTTCTGCGTGATACCTGTCGGAATACCGCCCCACTTCCTAAAACGCTTCCAAATCTCGACGCTGTATGCTGCGGTCTGTTCCTCTTTCAAGAGTAAATGAAATTCGTCGATGTAATACCGCGTCGCCTTGCCCTCGCTGCGGTTTACCGTTACTCTGTTCCATACTTGGTCTTGGACGATAAGCATACCGACTTTTTTAAGCTGCGTACCGAGTTCCTTAATATCAAAGCAGACAAGGCGATTATGAATGTCAACGTTTGTCCTGTGGTTAAAAATGTTCAAGCTGCCGTTTACATAGAGTTCCAATGCCGCCGCGATACGCTGCGCTTCCTTTTCCGGCTGCTTCTTGATCTCGTCGTAGAGGTCGCCCAAAATCGGCATATTCTCCGGCTTCGGGTCGGCAAGGTAGTTGCGGTACACGCTGATAACAGCGCGGTCAATCAAGGTCTTTTCGACAGCTTCCAGCCCGTTTTTGCCGCCCATAATCAACTCGCAAAAGGAAAGGATAAAATCGCTCTTTAAGGCTATGGGCGTGTCGCCCTCGCTGTAATTGAGGTTAATATCCATAGGGTTAATGTACTGCGTGCTGTTCTGCGAAACCTTGATAACCTGTCCTTTCAAACGTCCGACAAGGGGGTAATATTCGGCTTCGGGGTCGCAAATGATAATGTCGTCGGACGTGATAAGAAAAGCGTTTGTGATTTCGCGTTTTGCAGAAAAACTTTTGCCACTGCCCGGTGTGCCGAGTATCAAGCCGTTGGGATTTTTCAGCTTCTTTCGGTCGCACAAAATCATGTTGTTGGAAAGGGCGTTTAAGCCGTAATACAATGCTTCGCCGCTTTGGAACAGCTCTTGCACCGTAAAGGGAACGAAAACGGCGGTGCTGCTGGTCGTCAAGCCGCGCTGGATATGGATAAGGTTTTCCCCCAACGGGATAGAGGACATAAGCCCCTGTTCCTGCCGGTAGTCAAGGCGGGTCAAAATGCAGTTGTATTTCTGCGCGATTGCCGCCGCTCCAAATACTTCGTTATCCAATTTCTGCTTGGTATCTGCAAGGTTTAAGACAAGCAGCGTAAGCAGAAACATTCTTTCGTTGCGGCTCTGCAAATCGCGGAGTAGGTTTTTTGCTTCCCCGCCGTAGGTGGCAAGGTCGGACGGAATAATATCCATGTCGTAGCCGCTGCGGATTGCTTTTTTCTGTTCCTCGATTTTCATACGGTCAAGGTCGGTAATCTTGCGCTTAATCGTCTTGATTGCTTCGTTGTGGTCGATACTCTGAATGTGCA
>OLSJ01001774.1_pt1 | contig 12380 bp, 12 predicted proteins | sample 1672151 | NCBI WGS metagenome assembly OLSJ01 (sample SAMEA3136653, study PRJEB25190) | human gut metagenome | biome: human gut; feature: human-associated habitat; material: faeces | place: Austria | collected 2013 | reverse complement strand
CGCGCAGGTTTCTGCGCGCCGCCGTGGCCGAAAACCTATTCCCTGCCCGACCAGCAGTACGTGCATACCTTCTCGCGGTCGATGCCGATGGCCTCCAGCATGCCGTCGAGCGACTGGTAGCCCAGCGAGTCGAAGCCCATCTTCTCGCAGATGGACTTCAGCATGCACTGGCCGCGCTCGGTGGAGCTGTCGGCATACTCGTCGAGGTGCTTCTGCCCTTCGTCGCCTTCAAGCTCCTGCACCACGCGGCGCGCGATGAGCTCCATCTCGGAGCGGCTGCGCGAGAAGCTCAGGTACTTGCAGCCGAACATGATGGGCGGGCAGGCCGAGCGCATGTGCACCTCGGTGGCGCCGCATTCGTGCAGGTAGTTCACTGTGCCCTGCAGCTGCGTGCCGCGCACGATGGAGTCGTCCACGAACAGGAGCCGCTTGCCGTTGATGAGCTCGGGCACGGGGATGAGCTTCATCTTCGCCACGCGGTTGCGCACGTCCTGATTAGCGGGCATGAACGAGCGCGGCCAGGTGGGGGTGTACTTGATGAACGGGCGGCCGAAGGGGGCCTTGCTCTCGGTGGAGTAGCCGATGGCATGCGGCACGCCCGAGTCGGGCACGCCGGCCACGTAGTCCACGTCGGGCACGCCGCCCGCCGCCGCCTCGTCGCGCGCCATGATCGCGCCGTTGCGGTAGCGCATGACCTCTACGTTCACGCCCTCGTAGTTGGAGTTGGGGTAGCCATAGTAGACCCACAGGAAAGCGCAGATCTTCATCTGCGTGCCAGCGGGGGAGATGGTCTCGTAGCCGTCCGCGTCCACGCGCACGATCTCGCCCGGCCCCAGCTCGTACTCGTCGTGATAGCCCAGCTTGTGGTAGGCGAACGATTCGAACGAGATGCAGAAGCCCTCGCCGTCCTTTCCGATGAGCACCGGCAGGCGCCCCATGCTGTCGCGTGCGGCGATGATCGTCCCGTCGCTCGTCATGATGAGCAGGGTGAGCGAACCCTCTATCTCTTTCTGGGCGTGCTTGATGCCCTCCACGAAATTGTCCTTCTGGTTTATGAGCGCGGCCACCAGCTCCGTGGTGTTCACGGCTCCCGAGCTCATGGCCATGAACTGTCGGCTGCCGCTGGAGAAGTAGCGCTCCACCAGCTGCTCGGCATTGTTGATGGCGCCTACGGTGGTGATGCCGAACGTGCCCAGGTGCGAGCGCACGAGCAGCGGCTGCGGGTCGGTGTCGCTGATGCAGCCGATACCGCTCATGCCCTTGAATCCGGGAAGATCGTCCTCGAAGCGGGTGCGGAAGGGCGTGTTCTCGATCGAGTGGATCTCGCGCTGGAAGCCCACTTCCTCGTCGTGGAAGATCATGCCTGCGCGCCGTGTCCCCAGATGCGAGTGGTAGTCCACCCCGAAAAATACGTCCAGCACCACATCGTGATGCGATGCAGCCCCGAAGAATCCGCCCATTGGTTTGCCTTTCGTCTTGCCCGTAGCCTGCAGTGCCAACAAAGGTACCAGTATAAGGCTCCCGGCGCGCGTCTGGGGTGAGGCGGGCGGGCGATTCGCGGTTTCTGCACGAGAAGCCCCGAGAGCGGTCGGCTTCTGTTTGGCCGCCCGGCTTGCTTGCGGGGCGGCGCCCGCTTGCGGTGCTCGGGCTGCAGGCGCGTGTCGAAGGGGCGCGCGATGCAAGGGGCTGGTCGAGTGGGTGCGGCAGGTCGGCCGCGGCGTGGGCTGCCCGCTAGCCGCCGAGGTGCGTCGTGTGAAGGGGCTTGTAGACGGCGCCGGTGCGTTCGAGGGTACCCTTGCAGAGGGTGACGGCGGCGGCCCGGTCGTCGCGGGGGAAGGCGAGCGGCGGCAGGCTCGCCTTGGGGATGCGGGCGCGGCGGGCGAGGGTGATGTGCGGCTTGAAGGGCTTCGCGTCGAAGGGCACGCTGCGGGAGGCCAGCTCGTCGCGCAGGCGCTCGGCAAGATCGTCCAGCTCGCGGGTGGGGGCGATGCCGAGCCAGAGCGTCGCGTCGCTCGCGCGCCCGAACTTGCCCAGGCCGTCGCTCGCCAGCGCGACGGGGGCCGTGTTCGCGCACGCGGCGTCGAGGGCGTCAGCCGCGCGGGCCGCCTGCGACTCGTCGACCTCGCCGAGGAAGGCGAGCGTGAGGTGGTAGGTCGAGCGCGGCAGGAAGCGGCCCTCCACAGCGGCTCCCAGCTGGCGGGCAAGCGCGGCGACGTCGTCGGCGAAGTCCGGCGGCAAATCGAGCGCGACGAACGTCCTCATGAGGTTTCCTTTCCGAAGCCGTCGAGCAGCGGCGTGAGCGGGCCCCTCGCCAGCACGTCGACGCGGCGGGTGGCGCGCGAGATGGTGGTGTAGAGGCGGCGGCGCGAGAGGTCGTCGCCGGGGAAGACGCGCGCCGAGGCGTCCGGCACGACGACGTGGTCGAACTCGAGGCCCTTCGCCAGCTTGAGCGTGATGAGCACGACGCCGCTTGCGGGGAGCTCGTCGTGCTCGTCCAAGAGCGGCGGCGCGTCCTCGCCGAGCAGCTGCTGGAGCCGTTTGGCCTCGTGCTTCCACGGCACGATGACGGCGGCGAGCCCCTCGCCTGCGCGCGCCTTGGCCACGGCGGCGCGCAGGGCGTCCGCGTAGGCAGCGTCGTCGTCGAAGGCGCGGAGGGCCGGCGGCTCGTCGGCGCGCTGGATGGAGGAGACCTGGAGCTGCTCCTCGGGCGGCAGCAGGCTCGCGAACAGGGCGGTGATCTCGGGCGTCGAGCGGTAGCTCGTCATGAGGCGGCATTCCTCCACCTGCCCGCGCGCGGCCTGGAACACCTCGCGCACCTCGTCTAACGCAGCCGTGTCGGGCGCGATGGCCTGGTTCGGGTCGCCCAAGAGCAGGAAGTTCGCCCGCCGGAAGTAGCGCGCGAGCACGGCCAGCTGCGCGGCGGTGTAGTCCTGCACCTCGTCCACCATCACGTACTTCGCATCCGGGTTGCCGAGGCCCGTGAGCGCCATCTTCAGGTAGAGCCACTCGAGCGGCGCGAGGCCGTCGGTCTCGAGGAGGCGCATGCCGATGCGGTCGATGCGCAGCCAGTCGTCGTTCTCTACGGCGGCGAAGGCGTCGGCGTAGCGGTTGGTCAGGTAGCGCAGGGCGAGCGCGCGCTCCTCCTGCTCGTCGGTCGGCGCGATGAGCTCGCCGAAGATGCGTAGCTGCTCGTCGGCCTCGAGGGCCTCCAGCTCCTCGAGCGCCTCGTCGGTGCGGGACATCTGCGCAAGCCGGCTCTCCAGGCGCGCGTGCAGCTCCTCGCGCATGAGCGTGATGCGATGCGGGCCGGCGGGGATGCGGCCGAGCTTGTCGGCCAGCTTGCGGATCTGGTCGGCGGCGATGAGGCGCTTGTCCTTCACGCGGACGTCCTTGAAGTCGTTCGCGTCGAACTCGAACGATTCGACGGCCCTATCGATGCGCGCGAGCGCGGCGAGCGGCACGTCCACGCGGCCGCTGCCGCGGTCGGGCGGCAGCAGGCGGCGCGCGAACTCGTCCCAGGTGAGGCTTTCCGGGTTGCGCTCGCCCAGATCGGGGAGGACGCTCGCGATGTAGTGGCTGAACACCGGGTTCGGCGAGACGAGGAAGACCTCGCTCGGGTCCAGGCTGCCGCGCTGCTGGTAGAAGAGGTAGGCGATGCGTTGCAGCAGCACCGACGTCTTCCCGCTGCCCGCGATGCCGCTCACCAGCAGTACCGGCACGTCCTCGTGGCGCACGACGGTGTTCTGCTCCTTCTGGATGGTGGCCGTGATGGCCTTCATCTGCGCGGTGCGCTGCTTCGAGAGCGACGCGAGCAAGAGCGAGTCCTGGATGGCGACCGTGGTGTCGAAGTAGGCGTTCAGGCGGTCTTCCTCGATGTCGAACTGGCGGCGCAGCTTGAGGTCGGCCGTGATGGTGCGGCCGTCGGCCACGTAGGAGGTGCGGCCGTTGTCCTGGTTGTAGTAGGTCTCGGCCACGGGCGAGCGCCAGTCCACCACGAGGCGGCGGTAGTTCTCGTCCGAGATGCCGGCCGTGCCGATGTAGAGCTCCTTGGGTTCCTGGCCGGGCTTGAACTGCAGGGCGACCTTGGCGAAGTAGGGCTGCTTCAGGAGCAGCTCCACCTTGGCGAGCTCGGCGGCGTCGGCGTCCTGCGCGAGGTTGTACCCGTCGATCACGCGGTTCATGGCCGCGAAGTCCGCGTAGGTCTCCATCGCGTCGGCGTAGGTGGCGAAGTTGGGCGCGAGCTCCTCGGCCATCGCCTTCTTGTCGGCCGCCGCCTCGCGCTGCGCGCGCTCCATCTTGCGCACGAGGGCGCGCCCGATCTGCTGGAGCTTCGCGTAGGTGCCGGCGAGGTGCTGTTGCTCCTGGTCGAAAACGGGGTCGGCGCTGTTGTCGGCAGGGTTCTGGAAGGGTTCGGTCGGCACGGGTTCTCCTTGCGGCGCGCATCGGTCAGGTTGAAAAGTTCGCCGAAACATTCTACCGGATTCGGCCGCACGAATGCAGGCTGTCAGCGATTCGTGGAGAGGGGGAGGCTCGAGTGAGCGGAGCCGTCTCTGTCGCCTATGGGAGCGTCGGTCAGATCAAAATGCCGTCGCAGTGGTCGATCTCGTGCTGGATGATCTGCGCGGTGAAGCCGGTGAACGTTTGCTCGCGCGGTTGGAAGCTCCGGTCCTCGAAGCGCACCTTGATGGTGCGGTAGCGCGTTGCACGGCGGCTGCCAGGAAGCGACAGGCAGCCCTCCTCGGTCTCGTACGCGCCCGAGCGGCTGACGATCTCCGGGTTGAACATGACGCGCGGGGTGCCCTCGTCGTCGAAGACGATGATGCGCTTGGCCGTGCCGATCATGTTGGCCGCCATGCCGACGCACTCGTGGGCGTGCGCCGCGAGCGTGTCGATCAGGTCCTGCGCCGTCTGCGCGTCGGCCGCCGTGGCGGGCGACGAGGGCAGCGAGAGGAACATCCGGTTCGTCATGATGGGCCTGATCATCGAGGGTCTTCTTCCTGGTCGACGGATAGGGATAGGTCGAGCTCGCGTTCGCCCCAGGCTTTCATCTCCTCGAGGATGGGGACGAAGCTGTGCCCACGCGGGGTGAGGCGGTACTCCACGCGCGGCGGCACTTCGCCGTGGTCGATGCGCTCGATGAAGCCGTCGTCGGCGAGCTCGCGCAGCTGCTTGGACAGCGTCGACTCCGAGACGGTTCCGATGCATCGCCGCAGCTGGCCGAAGCGCGACACGCCTTTGAAGCCGATGTAGAACAGGATCTCGATCTTCCACTTGCCGCCGATCATCCGCTGCAATGTGGACACGGCGGGGCAGCGCTCCACCTCGTCGCCGGTTCGTTTCGCCATATGCCTACCTCTTCGATCAGCTCCATAAAAAGACAGTACTTCAAATTCCGTAGCACAAGGGACATAGTACAGCCGGACAACGAGGAAAGGAAGGCTCATCATGCATTTCACGGGAAACGTCTGGCGGCCGCCCTACGAGGCCGCATCAGCGCTGCTGCAGGTGACGGCAGGGTGCACCCACAACCGCTGCCGCTTCTGCAGCCTGTACGACGCGCCGTTCGCGCTGTCGCCGGCCGAGGAGGTGGATGCCGACATCGAGGAGCTCGCGCGGTACGCGTCGCGCGCTCGAAGGGTGTTCCTGACCGGCGCGAACCCCTTCGGCATGGCGAACGCGCGGCTCGAGCCCGTCCTCGAGCGGATTCGCGAGCGGCTTCCTCATGTGGAGAGCATCGGCGGCTTCGTGCGCATCGGCGACCTGCGGCACAAATCGGACGCGGACCTCGTCCAGTGGGCGCGCCTCGGTGTGGACGACCTGACCATCGGCGTGGAGACGGGCTACGATGCCGCGCTCGCGTTCATGGACAAGGGGCATACCGCTGCCGACGAGCTCGCGCAGTGCCATCGACTCGACGAGGCGGGCATCCGCTACAGCTTCTTCTACCTGGCGGGCATCGCCGGGGCGGGGCGCGGGGAGGAGGCGGCGCGGGCGTCGGCGGCGGTGTTCAGCCAGCTCAACCCCGTGCGCGTAGGTGTTCTCTCCATGACGCTGTTCCCCGATTCGCGTCTGGCCGAGGACGTGCGCGCGGGACGCTTCCGCATGGCGGGCGAGCGCGAGCTGCTCCGGGAGATCCGAACGCTCGTCGCCGAGCTCGCGTGCAAGACGCTCGTGTCTACCGCCCATGTCTCCGACGCCGTGCAGGTGGAAGGCGTGCTCCCGCGCGACCGCGCTCCGATGCTGGCGCGCCTCGACCGCGCCATCGCGGAGCTGGACGAAGGCACGCTTTCGCGGTATCGCCGCAGCGTGCGGTCGCTGTAGGGGCTGCGGTGGAGTTCTCCGGCCGCACCTGGCGGCCTCCGTACGAGCGGTTCACGCCCATCGTCGAGGCGACGGCGGGATGCGCGTGGGGCCGCTGCACGTTCTGCACGCTGTTTCGCGAGGAGCGGTTCGCGGTGGGCTCGCTTGAGCGCTTCGAGCGGGATCTCGACGAGGTCAAACGGCTCGTTCCCTATGCGCGCAGAATCTGGCTGACCGGCGGCAGCCCTTTCCAGATGAGCTTCCGGCAATTGGAGGAGCGCGCGATGGCGGTGTGGGACAGGCTCATCAAGTGCCAGAGCATCGCCATGTTCGCGTCGATCCGCGACATCGCCCGCAAGACCGACGGCGAGCTGCGGCGGCTGCGCGCGCTGCATGTGAACGGCCTGACGATAGGCATGGAGAGCGCGAGCGACGAGGCGCTCGCGCTGGCGGGGAAGGGGTATGGGGGCGCGGACGTGCTCGAGCAATGCCGTCGGCTCGATGAGGCGGGCATCGAGTACAACCTCATCTACCTGGCGGGACTTGCCGGACGTGGGCGCGGGCGACATAACGCGCGGATGACCGCCGCGGCGCTGAACCGCTTGAACCCGCGCATTCTCGAGGTGAGCTCGCTTGCGCTCGTCCCGGGAAGCGAGCTTTCACGCCGCGCCGAGGCAGGGGAGTTCGAGCCGGCAGGCGAGGCCGAGCTTCTCGACGAGGTGCGCGTGCTTCTGGAGGAGCTGCGGCTGCGCGTTCACCTGGAGGCGGCCTCGGGCACCAACCCGCTCCCTCTTGTGGGTATGCTGCCGTACGACAAGCCCCTGCTGCTGGCGGTGCTCGAGGAGGCGGCTTCGCGCACGGACTCGCCGATCCTTTAGACCAGCTTGCCCTTGCAGTGGTCGATCATGTGCTGGATGAGCTCGGCGGTCCAGCCGGTGAAGTCGCGCTTGCGGCTGACGAGGGCGCCTTCCACCAGCTCGTCATAGACCACCTTGACGCGCTCGTAGCGGGTGACCTTGGACTCTGACTCCAGGGTGAGGCAGCCCTCGACCGTCTTGTAAGCGCCGAGCGCCTGCTTGAGAACCGGGTTGTACATGACGTGCGGCTGCTCGTTCTCGTCGTGGTAGACGATGACGGCCTTCGCCACGCCTATCTGGTTGGCCGCCAGGCACGCCGCCTCGTCGAGCGAGGCGAGGGTGTCGAGCAGGTCCTGCGCCACGGCGGCGTCCTCGGCGGTGGCGGTCTCGCACGGCTGCGAGAGGATGGCTTCGTCGGTCACGAGTTCTTTGATCATGATGCGGTTGCTCCGTCCGGTTTGGCTCTGCGTCTCGCCGGCTTGCGGCGCTCATCGCGCCGGGCCGGCTTCGGTTCGGATGAATTCTACCATGAAGAGGCCTAAGGTTTGCGCATCAGGTGGCGGTTGAGCCGAGTGCGCGCACGGCCTCGAGGGCCGCGGCGACGTCGGCGGCGACGAGCGGGGCCGTGCTATCGGGATAGCGGCCGGGATCGACTCCCTCGAGCGCCTCGGCGATGCGCGGCACGAGCGTGGGCTGTGCCTGGGCGAGGGCGGGCGCAGCTTGGACGCACTGGCGCGCCGTGGTGGGCTTCGGGTCGTTGAACAGGCGCGCGAGGTCGTCGAAGATGCCGGCCGTGCGCTCCTCGGCGTCCCAACGGGCGTTCGCGACGATCAGCAGGAAGCCGCGCGTGCGGGCGAAGGCGCTCTTCGCATGCAGCAGGCGGGCGAACGTGTCGAAGTGCGCAGAGACGGCGTCGGTGGCCTCGCTTAGCGCAAGGAGCTCTTTGAGCGCCGCGTAGGCGTCTGCGTTGTCGCGGCCCTGTAGGCGCTCCATGAGGAGTTCGACCTGCGCGTTCTCGCCGTTGCCTTTCACAGCTTCAGCCCTCCTTGTTCTTGCACTTGAACTTGCCAGTCAGGCGCGACGCCTTGTCGGCGGCAGCGCGGCTGAGTTTGGGGGCATCGTCATGGACGCGGGTCGCGGCGGCCTTGGCCCCGTCGGACACCGCATGCCCCAGCTTGGGGGCCGTCTCGCGCACGTGCCCGGCGACCGTCTTCGCGCCCGACGCCGCCGCCCGCGCGCCGGTCTGGGCCCCTGCGGCGACGGTCTTCGCCCCCGTCTTCGCAGCCTGGGCAACCTCGGGCGCTACCTCCTTGGCCTTGGCGGCGGCCTTGCGCACGTAGGGCTCGGCGGCCGGCGCCACCATGGGGGCCACCTTCGCCACCTTCTTCATAGTGGGCATGGCGCGGGTCGCCACGCGCTTGGCACCGGCGGGAAGGGGAGCGAAGCGCAGCACCTGCTCGGCGACATCGACGGCCTTGTTGAAGGTCTCCGCGTACTCGGCCGCGGTGCGCTTCGGCGCGTCTGCATCCTGCGCGGGCGCGGCGTCGGCGTCCTGGCCCTCGGTTCGGGGCTCTGTGGCGGGCGCGTTCTCGTCCATATGGCGCTCTCCTTTCGCGCGGTGCAGCGGAATCGTTTCGCGTCCATTGTGCCACAGTCCTTCTTACCCCGCTGTCTTGAGTAAGCTTTGCGAACTCCTCCATGAGCGCATTGGTACGGTAGAGGTTCTTGAAATCTTCCATCGCCTCCTCGATGATGGGGTTCCACTCGATAGCTGCCATAGGGGTTTCATAAAACCTATGATGCCTTGATGGGCAATGTGTTTGCTGATCGCGTGTGTGCCCGATGGGGGCAGTATTGCCCAAGGGTTGCACGGTGAGAGTGAAAGCGGCGGTTTCTAGTCAGCGTGCATCAGGTGTGCGAAAACGCTCCGCGTGGTCAGGAACACGCCTATGAGGATTGTGCCGACGCCGCTGCCGAGTACGAGGCCACCGAGGAAATCGGCCACGTTCGACCCGTCGATTAAGCGAGAAAGGGCGAGAAGCGAGATGCCCATCACGATAAGTATGATACCGATAATGGTGACGCGCTGGTTCTCAAGTCGTTGGATGCGCGCGAGCATCTCGATCATCTGGTCGTGGTCGTACATGCGCAGGTTCTCGCGCTCGTTCTCCTCGCCGTCGAGCAGCTCGCTCACGGTGATGCCGAGGGCGTCGCACAGCTCGTTCACGATGCCGTAGTCGGGCATGCACTTGCCGCGCTCCCACTTCGAGACGGACTTGCTCGAGATGCCGAGCTGCTCCGCCAGCTGCGCCTGCGTGAGGTTGAGCTCCCTGCGCTTGCGCGCGATGAACGTGCCGGTTGCTATCTGGTTCACGGTTGGCCTCCTGGGGCGGCGCGGTTGGTTGATGAGGCCATTGTCGCGTGTTGACCGCGGCGAGTCCACCGCCCGGAGGGCGAATATGAGGGAGGTAATTGCTGGGCGGACTCGCCTCGTGGAGTTGCTTGTGCCCTGCTTGGAGGCGGCAGTGGCGCGCGGGGTGGATGTGCAGGCGATCTTGCCCGACCCCGAGGCCGCGAAGCCGAAGAAGGTGCAGGCGATTGTCGATGCTGCCGCGCTGCTCAAGCAAGCAGGAGTCCAGATTGCGTATCGTGAAGCCTGCCCCAACCTCGTGGTGGTCGACAGCGCCATAGTCTAGTACGGCGGCATAGCCCCCTTCGCCTACCCGAGAGCCGACCTAAACCAATTTGTCGAGATCGACGTATCCAATTTTGCCGAGCGCGTCTCTGCAGCGCAATGCTGCTGCAGTCAAATGACCTCCGTGCGACACCTTGACTGCTTGCAGTAGGCTGATTGCGGCATCTTGGCAAGGACGCCAGCCTGAAGTCGTAGTGCTTTTTAGCATCTGTTCAAAGATGTCCAGAGCGAGATCGGGATTTGCCGTCGAAAGCAGAACGAGCTTATCTCCATCGAGCAAAGCAGCGCTGTCGCCTGGACTGACCGTGTACTCTGCGAGCATTCTAGGGCCCCACCACTCGGGTGCGTAATGATCCGAATTTGCAAGATGCGTGATACCTCGAATAGCTCCAAATCCTTTTTCTTTGGCAAGCACTTCTCTGTGGTGATCCCATAGTGAGCCGATTCTTTGAACAATGGGATCTGGGGTCTCTGACGCTCGTTCGAGCAGAGAGCATAAATGATTGAGGACTGAGCCGGCTTGCTGGGCATTTGCCGCACGCTGCCATTTTTGAAATAGACTTTCTTCTTTCGAAACAAAACCTACTGCGTATCCGTAATACAGCCAGTCACCTATTAGCAGCATGCAGTTGCGGTTTCGCATCGCGCCAAATCCATGGATAAACCTAGCCGGATTATGATCTAAGGCATTTTCGAGTGCTGGAGTGAGAAATTCAAGCAGCCTCATCGAAGGTTGAAAAAGCGTTAGGACGATGGTGATGACCACTTGATGACGGCTGTTGACCTCGGATGAACCAAATACTTCCTCATAATGCTCTTTCAGCCAACTCGGTGCGCCTTCCGCTAATACGGGAACCATTTCTCCAAAAGCTCCAGCGTCAGCGAGAGAGGTTGAATTGTTCGGACAATGCTCCAAGAGTGTACGAAGTGCCTCTTTCGTCCGCTTGTTCTGGGGGCTTCGTTTTACCCATCTCGCCAATGCGCGTAAAGATGCCGGGCGAACCGTATTCATGGACAGCGTCAGCGGATCCATGTTCTCTCCACCATATCGATCCTCGTATTCTGCATCAGGCTCCGCGTCTGACGACAGACAGATTGCGGTATCCAGTATCGTTTCGTTGCAATGATCCGGAATGTCTATGAATTCGGCTCTGAGAACTTCTTCGAGAAGTTCGCCCGCCATGCGCTTTAAGCATTGGCGATCTTCGTCGTTGGGTATTTTATTGTTGGCGGCAGCCTGCTTCGCATGGTTAACGGCAAACTCAACGGGAATGACCCGTTCGCTTTTTAAGGCATCTGTCAAGCCTGCAAGAATGGCACATTGGTAGGTAAGGCATAGTGCTGAAGTTCGTTCGAAGGCATTGGCAAAAATGAATGGGTTTTCGGAAACCTTTCCTTGCAGTACTCGTCCTAGTCCTTCGCGGGATATGAGCTGAAAGCGATCCGTATCGGACGGGCTCCAATTCTTGAGGTATTCGAGTAGATAGTGTGAGCCCATAGCCTCCATCTCTTCTTCTTGCAATGGACTGTTTGGGCCGGTTATTGTTACCGTGTCGCAAACGTGCGCTGCCTGGTACCGGATGTTGCCAAACTCTCTGGATAAAGTCTCAAAAAGCTCAATGCCTCTTTGCTCAAGCAGCTCCGCACCTATCAGAAATAGGGCTCTATGCTGCCATCTTCTTGTGCGCTTATCGGGGCTCGTCGGGAATACGATATCGTTTCGCATGGAATGCTCGCTGTATTTTTGGAGCATTTCGTTATAAGAGTCGATTATTAAATGCTCGGCTTCCAGGGAAGTGACCACGTTCGTGTAAATTGCATTTTTCATAAGTGGATAGAACTCGGGGTCGTATTCTCCGTCGCGGATGGCGTCGGATAGTAGAAAATCGTGTGCCAGCTTCTTTAGATTGTCGCTGATCTCGTTTTTGGCTGTGCGAGCCTTTTGGAAAAACGCAGAGAGAACGTGTAATCCGCATCGTCTGGCAAGTTTCGTGGGAGCCGTGCGCATAAGGCCAATAAAACTGCCCTCGTTTTGAGCCAGGAGTTCAGATAAGGCAACGACAAGTTGGCAAATAACCTCTTCCTTCACTGAGTCACTATCTTCCCTACATGTTTTTGCCACGTCGGGAACGAGGTAATCGCTTGTTATCTTGGAGTCTTTCTGAAGCAGCGGCGCTGTGAAACTCGCCAGCTCTCTGCAGCGAGTTAAAGGATTTAGTAGCGTAATGATCTGTGAAATGAGTCTCCCGTATGAGTATTCCGGCATGCATGCAACATTGCCATAGAAAGAGTCATCGTTTTTCGACCTCGGAATGAAGCACTGATGGAAAAGACGTATTCCGCTAGAATAGAGTTGTCTTTCTTTTGTTTTGAGTAATCGAGTCATGAGCGCTATAAGGCTTTCGTTGGTCCAAAAATGGCTGTCTATCCAAAATTCTTCTCTGGCCCACGATGCAACGACTTCCGCCATTTTTGCAGCATGCTTTATCGGCAGCACTGCGGCGACATCTACACATGCCGCTCTTACA
>OLSJ01001768.1_pt1 | contig 12408 bp, 2 predicted proteins | sample 1672151 | NCBI WGS metagenome assembly OLSJ01 (sample SAMEA3136653, study PRJEB25190) | human gut metagenome | biome: human gut; feature: human-associated habitat; material: faeces | place: Austria | collected 2013 | reverse complement strand
GGCGGGTTTTGCGGCATCAGAACAATTTCACCTGTTCCGTTACAGCCGGTTTACTTTTTCTTACGCTTGCAGCCTGCCACGATTGCCGATGCCAGTGCAATGCCTGCCGGAATGATGACTACCGGCAACGCTTCGCCTGTCTTTGGCGTGGAGGAGATTTTTGTGTTGCTTCTGCTGCTGGAAGAAGACGAACCGGAACCGCTTCTGATCACCGTGGTCGTCTGGCTTCCGCCAGCTGCTGTTGTTGTGCCGGAGCCGCCACTGCCTGCGGTCGTACCGGTGCCGCTTTCTCCAGTCACGGTCGTGGTTTCCGTAGAAGCCGTGGTCGTGGTGGAAACGGACGGGGTATGCTCGCCGTTGCCGGCGGTGGTATTCTTCGCAGTAGTTGTGGTTGCTTCCGTAGTCGTTGTGGTTTCTTCGGTAGTTTCCGTTGTGGTGGTTTCAGTACCAACGTACTCATCGATCATCACAATGGCTCTGCCGTCCGGATTTGCCGTTACCACAGCATTTTCCACGCTCCAGCTGCCGTCTTCATTCAGGCTGACGCCAACAAACAGTACCAGTGTACCGTCTTCGTTCAGCTGGAAGTAGATCGGTTCTGCAACGAGGTAATCTGCCGGAGCCAGTGTTTCGGTCAGGCAGTACGGTGTGTTCGGCTGGATTCCGGCAAAGACATGCGATACGCCTTCTTCGGATACCCACTGATCGATCACATTGCCACTCTGATCGGTAATGTTCAGAGATGCTCCGCCGATCTCATTGCCGCCCACGTCACACTTGCGGATCACATAGCCGTCCGGCTGTTCGGTGGTGGTGACAATTGTAGTTGTCGTTTCCTCCGTTGTCGTGGTGGCTTCTGTGGTTTCCTCTGTGGTAGTTTCAACAGTGGTTTCTTCTGTCGTGGTAGTCGTTGCTTCGATGGTTGTCGTAGCTGCTGTTGTGACAGTTGTTTCTACGGTAGTGCTGGTTTCGGTCACCGTTTCCGCAGTCGTTCCTGCGGCAGTTGTGGTGGTCGATGCTGCACTGGTTTCCGTAGAAGCACTTGCTGTTGTAACAGTGGTTTTGGCGGTTGTGGTATCTGTGGTAGTTCCGTTGGTAGAAGTAGTAGTCGGACCTGCACTGGTTTCCGTGGTGCTTCCGCTGGTTACCAGTGTGGTGTCTGTTGTCACTTCAGTGGTAGTTCCGTTGGTAGAAGTGGTAGTCGGGCCTGCACTGGTTTCCGTAGTATTTCCACTGGTTGCCAGTGTGGTAACTGTTGTCACTTCGGTGGTAGTTCCGTTGGTAGAAGTGGTAGTCGGGCCTGCACTGGTTTCCGTAGTGTTTCCACTGGTTGCCAGTGTGGTAACTGTTGTCACTTCGGTGGTGGTTTCACTGGTAGAAGTGGTAGTCGGGCCTGCACTGGTTTCCGTGGTGTTTCCACTGGTTACCAGTGTGGTGTCTGTTGTCACTTTGGTGGTGGTTCCACTGGTTTTCGATGTAGTTGTTACAGTTGAAACTGTGGTAACTGTACCAGTTCCCGTAGTGGTTTCTGTGTCAGATGTTGTGCTGCTTTCGCTGGTTGAAGTAGTGGTTGTGGTTGTTGTCGTCGTTGTAGTCGTTTCCGAAGTCGATGTTGTAGTAATCGCAGGCTGTTCCGCATCGCAGACCAGAATCCGTCCTGCGGTCTTGTCATAGTAGTAATAGCCCTTGGTCGCCTTGTCATTCAGGTTGTCTGCGTCACCGGTGGTGTCTGTGACAACACCGTTTTCCACAGTAAAGGTCATTGTTGATTCGATTACCGTGTAGGTCTTTCCGGTTTCTGTGTCTGTAAAAGCACCGCCGGTTTCTTTCAGTGTGTATTTGCCGTCCGGCAGCTTGCTCAAAATAGCATCTGTCTTGCCGGAAGTCCATGTAATGGAATCTGCGGTTCTGCTGTCCACGGTGTTATTTTTGATATTTTCTACTGTCACACCGTCCAGCGTTGCTCCGCTTTCGTCCGGATTTGTCAGTGTCAGGGTCAGCTTTGCTCCGGTGACTTCCTGCTTTCCGGTGATGTCCTTCTTGCCAATGGTAAGCTTGGAGGCAGCATCTTCCATTACGATCTTGTTGTCGTCCTTGGTCAGTCCATTTACCGTTCCGACCTTGCCGTCAGCTCCGACCTCGAAGTTCATCTCCTCGGTCTTTTTGGTGAAGCCGTCCGGTGCGGTGGTTTCTTCCAGCGTGTACACGCCTGCCGGCAGATTTGCCAGTGTCACACCGCCCTTGGCTTTGTCCGAAGTCCATGTAATGGTGTTGCCGCTGGTTTCGATTCCAGCAGTGCTGCCGTCGCTGTAGGAGCCCTTGACTTTGCTCAAGTCTATTCCTGCCGGTGCAGTCAGTTTCAGTACGGCTCCGGTGAGTTCTTCCCCGCCGCCGACTGCCTGCTTGCTGATCGTCACGCTGGGCTTCTGACCGTCCTTCATGGTAATGTCATTGCCGGAAACGTCATATTCTGTGGTTCCCGTTGCATCAACTACACCGTTTTTAATGGTAAAGGTGAAGTCTGTGCTTACCTTGTTGTAGCCGTCCGGTGCAACTACCTCCGTCATGGTGTAGGTGCCGTCCGGCAGACCGATGATGTCGGTCTTGTTTTTGCCGTCAGAAATAAAGGTCAGTTCCTTGCTGGTCAGCTGGTACTGGGATTCGTCGTTCACGCTGTCCGACTTGGTGAAGGTGATTCCCGTTCTGGAGAGTTCTACCAGAGCTTCGTTCCAGCTGCCGTCTGTCTTGGTAATGGTAATCTTTGCACCAGCCAGTTCCTTCAGAGAGGTGATGTCTTTCTTGCTGACGCTGATCTGCGACCGGTTGATGACAGTCAGTCCGTTTTCCGTCAGTGAGAAATTGCTGCCGTTGATCGGGTTGCCCTGTGCATCTGTGGTGACAATATAGCCCGCTGCATTGACTGTAAAGGAAATGCTTACCGGTGCATAGCCTGTCATGGGCTTTTCTGTCAGGGTATATTCACCCTCTGCCAGTCCTGTGAATTTCTTAGAACCTGTGTCAGATGTCCACGTCTTGCTGTAGCCGTTAGGACCGGTCAGTGTCATTTCACAGCCTGCCATAGCGTTGCCCTTGACATCTGTTTTTGCAAAGGACAATTCCACTTGTGTGGTATTGGCATCAGTAATGACCTTTTCGCCCGGAATACCCGGCAGCAGGTCTACCCGATTGCTGTTGCCGGAGTAGGTAGCGAGGAAGGTCTTGCTGCTACCTGCCGATCCTACTGTGGTTGTGCCGCCATTTTCCACGCGTTTGCCGTCTGCGTCCAGTTCAAAGACGTAATAAGTCTTGCTGCTGTCCAGCCCGTCAAATGTAACGGAATTCTTGCCCTTATCGCCGGCTGCAATGGTAATGGTTTTCTTCTGTCCGGAAACTGCCTGATAGTTGCCGTCTGCGTCCATGGTGAACAGAGCAACGGTCGCTTCATGGCTGTCTGCCGGATTGTCGTCAATGGTAGCGATCTTCGTTACCTTGATCTGAGCCGGATTCTTGGTGGTGTTTGTGATAATGGTGTTTGCCTGCGGTGCGTCCTTGGTCAGGGTAAGTGCCGCAACCTGATTGTCATCATCACAGCAGTCATAAGAAACGTAGAATGTCGTATCTGTTTTTGTAGTGGAATTCTTGGGATCGAGAACAACAGGCATCTGGAAAGAAGCACCGTTTTCGACACGCTTGTCACCGTCCATTTCAAAAATGTAGTACGGGATACCTTCTTTCAAATCGTACCGTTTGTTCTGTTCATTCAGTTCAGTACTGAATTTCACCTCAGAACCGGCAGCGACTTTTTGAGTTGTGCCGACCTGTGTGTAATCGTTTCCGTTCTTGGTGAACAGTCCCACGGAGAATACGGGTGTGCTCTTGACATCATCTGCGTTCAGCACCTTGCTGACGGTGATGCTGTATTGGGTTTGTTCAAAGTTAGTGATTGTAGTAGTACCGCCTGCCTGTACTGCCGACCGTATTACCGGTACGAAAGAGTAGCGGATACCACTATCCGCAGTGTAAGTACCAGAATCTCCTGTATAAGTCGGAACGCCGTTGGCATTGGTTTCCAGCACGTAGAAATCCATACCCTTGGGCACGTTTTCAAATGTAACTTTCTTTGAGTCTGCCTCGGTAAAGGTCAGGGACTGCACCGGTACTTCCTCATAGCGAACATAATCGCCTGCCGCATTCTTGGTGAACAGGGCAAAGTAGAAGGTGTCGCCGGTGACGTTTCCGCCTTCCACGCCTGCCAGTGTCTTGGTCAGCGTGATATCGCCCGTATTTTTGGTATTGGTCACGTAAACAGTCTGGTCCGTTGTGGCATCAGTAGTGGAGATCTTATTGTAGGTATATGCCGGTGTGTAGTTGTGAATTTGATTGCCCTTGGCATCTGTTTCCAGCAGGTAAACGTTGTTGGCGTTGTTGGTCTGCTGCTTGATCGAGGACAGGTCTACGTCCTTCATGGTGACGGAAGCCGCAGTCTTTCCTGCCGGAATGGTGACGGAAATCACATCACTCAACCGTGTGGTGTAATTTTCATCGGTAAACAGTGCAAAGTAGAACGTTGCGTCCTTGGTTTCTGCTGCTGTCAGGGTTTTGTTGACAGTCACATCAACGGTGGTGTCCGGTGTCTGTACCCAGACGCCGACCTTTGCCGGCTCTGCTACCATGACAGTATCGCCCAGAATGTCGGTATTCTGATAGGAGTACGCGAAGCTGTTCCACGCGATATTTTCTTCGCCGGTCTTTGCCACATAGCTGGGAACGGTTGCAGTAACTTTGACAACAACTTCCTCGCCAACCTTGACGGTCGTATCTTGCAGCTGGATCCGGAAGTCTACGGTATCCGCAGAGGAAATACCTGTCCAGTTCATGACATCGTTCTGTCCCAGCCAGTCCTTGGAGTACTCATTCAGGACGGAGGTCTTGTCGGTGGAATAGCTGTACGCTGCATTTGCAGTCACATTTGTTCCGCCTACTGTAACAGACTCAATTTTCTTGAGTTTCACGCCGAATGCGGAGAAACGCTCATAGCCGGAAACCAGACCCAAGTCACCCACATAGGGCAGACGGTCAATAATGGTCATGTTTTCCAGATCTACCGGAGAGTTGTTCTTGATGTGGAGTTCATAGGTCACATCTTCGCCCTGCATGCCCTGCACGTAGTTGTGGGTGGGCTGGCGGCTGTAACCGGTATCGGTAGCCGGATCCGTATGGGGTGTGCCGTTATGTCCGTTATTGGTATACGTAATGGTCTTCCACGATTCGGTGGTCAGACCAACGATATTGTAGTTTGCATAGCTCCAGATCTGGTTGTCCTGCTTTTCGCCGGCAACCGTATCTTCTGCGGTGAACGGCTGGTTAATGGTGGCGTAACCGGTGTTGGTGATAACGCCCTCGCTTTCCTGTCCGTCCTTGACAGTGGTGGTGAACTGGAAGACGATGCACTTGTTCTTTTCCAGTTTAGTTGCCAGTTTGTCTACATGAATTACCAACTTCGTACCATTGTCTTTGATTTCATATACACCCTTATCTTCAGGAACAGGTGTACCATTTTCCAGCAAGCCGTTGGCATTTGTTGTAAATGTGGAACTGCCGTCGCCGTTATGCGTCAGATTCAGCACCTGATAGGTCATCTGCAAACCGGTTTCGTTGCTGAACTGGTAGGTTGCCGGCAGATTGTCGGTCAGTGTCACGCCGTCCAGTTTCAGGTCTGCCACATCGGTGGAGTTGCCTCTGCCGTTGTACAGCACAGTCTGCCAGATCAGGGTATCACCGGCGGTGATGTAGCCGTTTCCTACCTTCTGCACGGCAGTGGTATCATCATAGGTCTGTCCTGCAAAGGAAGCTACTGCAAGCTTGGCGAAGCCGGGGGCGGGGGTGGTTTTGGTGAAGCTGATGTCCACCTTATCCTCCGGCGAGATCACACGGTCACTGCCGTCATTTTTGCCCTCCACCACTGTCACCTTGGAAAGGGTGTTTGTCAGTGTGACTTTTTTCGCCGTGCTGTTTGCCAGTTCCTGTGCCTTGTCAGCGGTCAGTTTGGTTTTGTAAGTCAACTTTACGCCACTGCCATATGGATTTTCAAACTTTTCTGTGGAAACAAATGTAAAGGTCAGCGTCTGTCCAACCTGAGTTGCCTGAATGCCGCTCAAAGCTGTATAATTTGCAGTTCCCTCTACACTATCTGGCACATATTCCATGCCGTCCGGCAGCGTATCTTCTACAACGATCTTTTTCCCAGCATAGTCATTATTTGAACCAGAAAGTGCCAAGCTGTAACTAAATTTTTTCTGCTCCAGATTTGCCGCTTTCATATCAACGATATTGGTCGTTTTGTCCGCACTATTTGTCAGTGACTTTTTCGCCTCAAAAACAGTATTGCTTACTGGATTCAAAATCATGTCATGTGCATACCAAGTTACAGTTTTGCTTCCGTGTTCGTTTACAGTCAGACCGCCTACTGCGGTATAGTTATAGACACCACTCTGTGTTCCGAACTTTGTTTCAAATGCACTTAATGTCTGCATCAATGCACTATTATTCAGATCATAAATACCACCAAACCCCTGAATTCCATTTTTTTCATGATTGTAGTCATTATTATTAGTGACATCGTTTGCAAGTACCACGTATTCCACTGTCACTGATTCGCCAGCCGCCAGCTTGATTCCCATAATATTAAAGGTTTCAGCCGCATAGCCTCCATGAGATCTATTATCTTGCTCTACAGTAACAGTCTGAATTCTGGAGTCAGACGCATTGCCGTTAATTGCAACGACTTTCAGAACATCAGAAGCTTCCCACTTCAACGTTGTACCATAATCATATAAGTACAGGTTTTCCATGGTCGTGGTTCCCTTGTTGGTAAAAGTCGCCTGATATGTTAGCTTATCACCATTTACAATTTCTGTTGTATCATCTGCTTGTATACCATTTACTGCAATGATTTTCTTTTGCAAGCTATATTTGCTTAAATCTTCACCGCCGTAAATAGTATGCGTCGCAGTACCCTTTACTTCCGCACCTTCATATACTTTTGCGGTATTTGTCAGTGCTGCGGCTGTTGCAGAATCTTCCACATTTGCATATACTGTCAAAGTAATTGACTTCCCTTTTGGAACAGTAATCGTTCCGCCGGCAGTCAATGTTTTTGTATCAACGGAAGTAATATTTTCTGTGGTGTCGTCTGATAAGGTCAAAATGCCATATGCACCACTATTTTCACGGAATGTCATGCCGTCCGGCAAGATGTCCTCTATTTTCACATTTTCAGCATCTGCTTCACCATTATTCGTTACTGTAATTGTGTAAACAACATCTTTTGCCGTGCCAAATGTGTAATTGCCGACATCTGCCGTCTTCGTAATCCCCAGCTGTGCTTTCGGTGTATCCGGTGTAAACTTCACTTCGTTGGAAAACTTGCCGTTTACCGTTGCTATGTTGGAAATTTCTCCGTTCACGCTGCTTTTGATTGTACCAGTCACCGTGATCTGTACTGTCTTTCCTGCCGGAACTGGAATTGTGTTTGGGAATACAGTTACTGTTTTTCCGTCTACGGTGTAAGTCGTATTTTCCAGATGCTGGAACAAGCTTGCATCAGAAACGGTAACATTGTCCGCGTCCTTTGCACCGGAGTTGGTAACAGAAATGGTATAGGTCGCAGTCTGTCCGGCAATGCCGGGGTAGTACTTCTGTCCCAGATTCTTACCATTATAAGTTACATAACCGCTTTTTACCGGCGTTTCGATCACTGCCTTGTCTTCCTTGACAGAGATCGTTGCCTTGGCTGTATTGTTACCGTCGGTCACTTCGTTGGTCAGGTTTGCAGTCTGGTCTTTGGAAACCTTGCAGACCACCTTTGCTGTCACCGTTGCACCGGCAGCGACATTCTGGAATGTCACGCTGTTTCCGGAAACAGTACCGTCTGCGGCTGTGATGCTCTCCAGTGTCATGCCGTCCGGAACGTTATCTGTCAGGGTGATATTTCCGGCAGCATCACCGGTATTCGAAGCGGAGATCTCAAATTCTACAGTATCCCCGTTCACGTAGTATGCTTTTCCATTTTTTACGGTTTTTCCAATACTGAACTTCGGCCCCTGCGGAGCAGAAACCTTCAGTTCCACGCTGTTCCCGCCGATGGTCGAGTAGCTGGTATCGTCACCGTAGGGCTTGCCGGAAACGGTCAGGCTGTTGGTGACCTTGCCGTCTGCGGTGCCGTTCATCGTCACGGTGCTGCTGTTCAGAGGCAGTGCCACGTTCAGCTTGACTGCGGACATTTCTGCATTGGTGTTCTTGCTGTCCACGGTGAAGCTGATCTTGGCAGTGCTAGTGCCGTCGATGGCCTCTACGCTCAGATTGCCGGCGGTGTAGCCTGCTGCCGCAATGGCAGACTTGACGGCGTTTTCCACCGCGGTCTGTGCACCACCGGCAAAGGTCATTTCCGACAGTGAAATGGTGTCCTCGAATTTCAGGGACTGCACCCATTCCACGCCGTTTTTCTTGGAGACGTTGTTCGCCGAAGCACTCAGGGTATAATTTACCGTGGTGCCGGCAGCCAGCTGTGCCGCTGTCAGGGCGTTTCTGTCCTCCGACTTGGACGCACTCCACTGCCGTTCTGCCTTGGCAGTAATTGTACTGCTGGCATTCTTGCCTGTGCTGTCCTGTACGATCTTTACGGTCGAGGTCGTTCCGCCCGGGGTCTTGCCGTTCTGGAACTTCGCCTGCAGCCGGACCTGTTTGGTCTGACCGTTGTCAATATCAAAGGCGATATACCGGCCGCCGTCGCTGTTGACATGCAGAGTATACCCATTATAAACGGCACCGTCCCTGAAGCCGTTGCCGGCAAAGTTCGGCAGCAGCAGATTCTTGTCGGTGATCTCGATCCGATAAGAATCCACCTCACCCTCATTGACGTTGTTTCCGGAGATCGTCGACATTAGATAGAACACAGCTCCGGTATCCACTATACTAAGCGGATTGTACTTGTCGTCCCGAAATTCGACACTGGCGTTTGTCAGTACCAGCGGTCCGCCGGATCGTCCGTTATTGTCTGCCGATACCGGAAACAGCATCGACGGCAGGCAGGTCACGATCATCAGGACTGCCAGCAAGACACTGATGACTCTTGTACGCAGGTGTCTTGTCTTTTCTGTCTGCATAAAAAAACTCCTCTCATTGCGGGAACGCTGCACGCAGTCTGTTTTGCATTCTTTCGTGCAAACTTTATGCGGCGTTTCCTCAGATTTTTTGCACGGGGAAACCGGTTCCCTGTGCAGTTTTGTACCGTGGCAGCAACATCAACAAAAACGATATACATACCACATTTTTTACAGCAATTTCCACTAACTCCACCGCTTTTAACCGTTCAATTGTTTCCACAATCAAAAGAATATTTTGGTGTAAATCACGGAAATTGCTCTGATACAACTTTATTATACTGATTATCTGTGAAGTTTTATATCACTTTTTATGTAATATTCGAAAAGTAAAGGGAAGGATCAGGAAGCCTGTTCAAACTGCTTTCTGATTCTCCAAATTTTGCAGCGGCATCTCCGTCGAATGGCTGTCCGAATTTACCCGCGTGCAACTTCTTTCAATCACATATGACGAATCACGCCATTGTTTTTTCAAATATTTCGTGAAAAAAGCTATTGCAACCTTGCCCAAAATCCGGTATAATAAATAGTAGGGGATGTTCCAGAGGAAACGGAACAGTCCGCAGTATGGCAAATCGAAGCCAGCACTAATAAATGGCACGCCTATGCCAAATGCATTGAGGAGGATATTATGGTAGCAAAAACAACAGAAAATCCCCAGAGAGAAGAATTAAAACAAAAATTCGTAGACCGACTTCAGCTGGAGTGCAGCGTTTCTCCGGACGAAGCTTCTGACAAGCAGATCTATCAGGTGCTGTCTGCCCTGATGGTCGAAAAGCTGAAGCACAAGCGGCAGCATTTTATCAATAAAACCAATTCCGTCGGCGGAAAGAACGTTTACTATCTGTCCATGGAATTCCTGATGGGTCGTTCCCTGAAGACCACCCTGTACAATCTGGAACTGGCAGATGATGTCCGTGCGATCCTGCAGGATTATCACATCAACCTGGACAGCATTTTCGAGTGCGAACCGGACGCTGGTCTGGGCAACGGCGGTCTGGGTCGTCTGGCAGCATGCTATCTGGACGCAATGGCAACACAGGAAATCCCTGCAACCGGTCACTCGATCTGCTATGAGTACGGTATCTTCAAGCAGATTCTGGAAGACGGCTGGCAGACCGAAGAACCGGACAACTGGCTGCCGGGCGGCAGCGTATGGCTGGACCCGAAGCCGGACGAAGCCATTGAAGTCCACTTCGAGGGCAACGTACAGGAATACTGGCAGGATTCCTATCACTATATTTCCCATGTCAACTACAACACCGTTATCGCGATCCCGTATGACATGTACGTTTCCGGTTACGGCAGTGCCGGCGTTTCTACCCTGCGTCTGTGGAAGGCACAGGCACCCAGCTTTGACATGAAGGAATTCAACGAGGGCAACTATGAACAGGCTCTGTCCCGCAACTCCATGGCGAATGCGATCTCCAAGGTACTGTACCCTAACGACAACCATCTGGAGGGCAAGTCCCTGCGTCTGCGTCAGCAGTACTTCCTGTGTGCCGCAGCTATCGGCGACATCGTCAACCACCACATGAACGTATACGGCACACTGGAAAACCTGCATGAAAAGGTAGCGATCCACATCAACGACACACACCCGACACTGGCAATTCCGGAACTGATGCGTGTGCTGCTGGACGACTGCGGCTATACATGGGATCGTGCATGGCACATCGTCACCAACACCTTTGCCTACACCAACCACACCGTTATGGCAGAGGCTCTGGAAAAGTGGGACGTGAATCTGGTCAAGCAGATCGTGCCGCGTATCTTCCAGATCATCGTGGAGATCAACAACCGCTACTGTACCGGTCTGATGGAACGCAACGGCGGCGACAGTGCAAAGACCACCCGCATGTCTATCATCAAGGACAACCAGATCCACATGGCTACCCTGTGCGTCATGGCTTCTCACAGTGTCAACGGCGTTTCCAAGCTGCACTCGGAGATCATCAAGGACAGCGTATTCCACGAAGAATATCTGGATACGCCGAACAAGTTCAAGAATGTCACCAACGGTATCGCATACCGGAGATGGCTGTATCAGTCCAATCCGGGTCTGACCCAGCTGCTGCGTGACAAGATCGGCGACGGCTTCCTGAAAGACGGCAGCGAGCTGAAAAAGCTGGACGTTTTCGCAGACGACAAGGCCGTTCTGGAACAGCTGCGGAAGATCAAGAAGGAAAACAAGCAGCGTTTCGCCAAGTATGTCAAGAAAAAAAGCGGTCTGGTTCTGGACACCGACAGCATTTTCGATGCTCAGGTAAAGCGTCTGCACGAATACAAGCGGCAGCACCTGAATGCTCTGCACATTCTGGCACAGTACAACGCCCTGCTGGAAAATCCGGATATGGACTTTACTCCCAAGACCTACATCTTCGCCGCAAAGGCTGCTCCGGGCTACTATCTGGCAAAGCAGATCATTAAGATGATCTGGGCTCTGTCCGAGGAGATCCGCAAGAACCCCCGCATTTCCGACAAGCTGTCTGTATATTTCCTCGAAAACTACTGTGTTACCATGTCTGAACTGCTGATGCCGGCCTGCGACATCTCCGAGCAGATCTCTCTGGCAGGCACAGAGGCTTCCGGTACCGGCAACATGAAGCTGATGCTGAACGGTGCCATTACACTGGGTACACTGGACGGTGCAAACATCGAGATCGGCGATGCAGTTGGTCCGGAAAATATCCTCATCTTCGGCATGAAGACCGAGGAAGTCAACACCCTCAAAGCCCGCGGCTATCGTCCGGAGGACTATTACAACAACAATCCGGTCATCAAGAGTTGTATCGACCGCATGTATGCCGGCATCAACGGCTGCAAGTTCACTGAAGTGGCAGACTCTCTGCGGACACTGGATCCGTACATGGTTCTGGCAGACTTCGACAGCTATTGTCAGGTACAGGAACACAGTTCCAAGCTGTACACCGACAAGGACACATGGACCAAGATGTCCCTGCACAACATTGCCAACGCAGGCATCTTCTCCGCAGACCGTGCTGTAAACGAGTACGCAAAGGATATTTGGAATATCTGAGGACTGGGGAATCTCTCCCGGAACTGATATAATCTGACGAAAACGGAGCAGCACAAACCCTGCTCCGTTTTCTTGAATGAACGGATTGTGCGGTATTGCCTACAATTTGCATATTCTCACTTCACAAAGAAAGGAGCATCTCTGTATGCGTTATTTTTACAACAGCTGGGATTCGGCGTATAAGTCGCACTTCGGTGCCATTGCCAG
>OLSJ01001767.1_pt1 | contig 12414 bp, 10 predicted proteins | sample 1672151 | NCBI WGS metagenome assembly OLSJ01 (sample SAMEA3136653, study PRJEB25190) | human gut metagenome | biome: human gut; feature: human-associated habitat; material: faeces | place: Austria | collected 2013 | reverse complement strand
AATAGAAAATGATGCTTTTGGCATCATAAAATCTTAAGATAGAGGAAGTAATAATGCACTTGTGTTATTACTTCCTTTTGAGTATACTGAAATGAGAAAAATGAAAAAAGAGGTAGCAAAATGAAAATAGCAGTTCTGGCAGGTGGTACCAGCACAGAGAGAGAAATATCCATAGTATCCGGAAGCAAAGTATGTGAAGCACTGAGAAGTAAAGGACATCAGGCTGTTCTTCTGGATGTATTCTGTGGAAAAGAAGGTGCATGTGCGGATACCATATTTACAGATCCTTTTGACCTGGATGAAGAGGTCGCATATATGAACAGTTTTAATGATCAGATCGGAAAGATTCAGAAGGAGAGAAAGTCTTTCTTCGGACCGAAGGTACTGGAGATCTGTGATGCAGCAGACGTGGTATTTCTGGCACTTCACGGAGCATGTGGAGAGGACGGACGTGTACAGGCAACCTTTGATCTGATGGGAATTCCTTATACAGGAAGCGGATATCTGGGAAGTGCCCTTGCTATGGATAAGGGCCTCACCAAGAAGATCTTTCTCATGGATCAGGTACCGACACCGAAAGGCGTTTCCATGCTGAAAGAAAACTGTACAAGAAACATCCATGATCTTGGTATGGAATTTCCTGTTGTTGTAAAAACATGCTGCGGTGGTTCCAGCGTAGGTGTTTATATTGTAAACAACCAGAAAGAATATGAGGATGCCATTGATGGTGCTTATTCTTATGAAGATGAGGTAGTTGTTGAAGAGTATATCAATGGCCGTGAGTTTTCCGTTGCAGTTGTAGACGGAAAGGCTTATCCGATCATCGAGATCGCACCGAAGCAGGGCTTTTATGATTACAAGAACAAATATCAGGCAGGCTCCACAGTAGAAACCTGTCCGGCTGAGATCTCACCGGAACTGACTGAGAAGATGCAGCATTATGCGGAAGCTGGCGCAAAGGCTCTCTGCATTGAGGGCTATGCACGTTTTGACTTCATGATGAAAGAAAACGGTGATATGTACTGCCTGGAGGCAAACACACTTCCGGGAATGACACCCACCAGTCTGATCCCTCAGGAAGCAAAGGTCCTGGGAATCGACTATCCGGACCTCTGTGAAGAACTGATCCGCATTTCTTTTAAGAAATACAGCAAATAAAATATCTGACCGTAACTCCTCCTGTTGACAGGAGGAGTTTCTGGCAAAAGAAAGGATTTTATTCATGAAAAATCTTACATTGGAAAATATCACAAAAGTCTGCAATGGTACTTACCATGGCCCGCAGGAAAAACTTCAGGAAGAAGTGACTGCCATCACAACAGACAGCCGTAAAGTAGAAAAAGGCGGTCTTTTTGTTCCGGTAGTAGGAGAGCGTGTGGATGCCCACCGCTTTATTCCCCAGGTGATGGAAGCAGGTGCACTTGCAACCTTATCCGAGAGGGTCCTTGAAGGTGCTGACTATCCGTACATTCAGGTAGAATCTTCCCTTCAGGCAGTGAAGGACATTGCGGAGTTTTATCTGGAGCAGCTTGATATTCCGGTTGTGGGAATCACAGGAAGTGTTGGAAAAACCAGCACAAAAGAGGTGATCGCCTCTGTACTGAAAGAGAAATACCGCACCCTGAAAACCCAGGGGAATTTCAACAATGAACTGGGACTTCCGCTGACTGTATTCCGTCTCCGTGACGAGGATGAGATTGCGGTTCTGGAAATGGGAATCAGTGACTTCGGCGAGATGACCCGCCTTGCAAAGATCGCGAAACCGGATACCTGCGTGATCACAAACATCGGAACCTGCCATCTGGAAAATCTTGGAGACAGAGACGGTGTCCTGAAAGCAAAAACAGAGATCTTTAAATATGTGAAGAAAAATATCGTACTCAATGGTGATGATGATAAGCTTTCCACAGTAAAAGAATACAACGGTATCCGGCCGGTATTTTTTGGAAACGGAGAAAATGCTTCTGTCACCTGTGAAAATGTGGAGAGCCGTGGATTGAAAGGAATGAGCTGTGACATCTGTCTGAAGGGAAAAATGGCAGAGAACGGAGAGTTCCAGAAATTCCATGTAGATATCCCAATGCCAGGACGCCATATGGTTTCCAATGCGCTGGCAGCAGCAGCCATCGGCAGACTTTACGGACTGAATGCAGAGCAGATCAAAAAGGGTATCGAAAGCCTGGAGCCGGTCAGCGGAAGATTCAATATGATCGAGACCGACAAGTTCCTGATCGTAGATGACTGCTACAACGCAAACCCCATGTCCATGAAGGCATCTCTGGATGTTCTGCAGGACGGACTTGGAAGAAGAGTTGCCATTCTTGGAGATATGGGCGAGCTTGGAACCGACGAAGTTGCACTTCATGAAGGCGTTGGCGTTCATGCAGGTCACTGTAAGATCGACGCCTGCATCTGTGTTGGACCGCTTGCGGCACACATTGCGAAAAAGGCATCCGAGACCAATCCGGACCTGACAGTTATCCAGGAAAACGATCTGGAAAGCCTTCTTAAAAATCTGAACACCTATGTAAAAAAAGGAGACACCATCCTTGTAAAAGCTTCTCATTTCATGAAATTTGAAAATGTAGTCAAAGCACTGCAGGAAATGTAAAAAGACCGAAAACCAGGCGATCATTTGACGAACGAAAATTCTTTCCAGCCAGGCGATATAGAAGTATAATATTCCTAAAGCAATGAGCAGTGCGTCCGGAACCGGTATCCGGTGCGTTGTAAAGCAAAACAGAATGACGTGTGGGTACTGCGGGCAGTGAAAAGGGAGGGGCTTATGCTGGAGATGATCATGAAGCTGAACATTCCGCTTTACGTCATGACATCCATGGGATGTATCGGTGGCCTTGGGATGCTGGCAACAAACCTTACCTACAGAAGAATGATCCGAAATACACAGCGATTACAGAATCTCAAAGAAAAATGGCTGAACCTGTGGAAGTCAAGAGACAGGCTCTGGCACAGAATGAACCGTTTTGTGTGGTATCCGTCTCTGCTATGTACGTTTCTTCTGGTCCTTTCTGTGATCCTTAACAGCAGGCTGGAACCTGGGGAAGGTCTGCCTATGCTTTATCTGTATATTGGTGCAGCTGTGCCTGTGACATTGCTGCTTCTGAGACAGGGACTGGATTTTTCCTACAAAGAAGAACTTGTGATGGCTTCCCTTGCAGATTACGTGGAACAGGTACGGACCTGGGTGGAAGAAATTCCAGTTTCCCAGAAGACAGATCCCGTTTTGCAGGAAGAGATCGTGGATCGGATCACAAGGAGCATCCGTCAGACTGCGGCAACAGGAAGCCATTTCAGCAAGATGCTTTCTCCGGAGGAGGAAGAGATCATGAGGGAGATCATAAGAGAATTTATGAAGGAGTAGAAGTGGACGCCGGAAGTTCAGAGAATGACACACGGCGATACCGGAATTACGGTGTGATATATAATATGATGAAAAAATCTCCGGCAGATACGGTTCCTGGTATCCTGCCGGAGATTTTTTTGTGTATTTGTGTAAGATAAGGATTCTTTGGCTGTCTGACTCTGCGGACTGGTTATCAGCCCATGGAGATCGGGCCGCCGCGGAGTTTGCCTGCAGTGGTGATTCTCTTGATGGCAACCATGTATGCAGCCATACGGAGCGTTACGTTCTTCTCCTGGCTGAGAGCATAAACTTCGTTAAATGCGGTAAGCATGATCTTCTGAAGCATCTTGTTAACTTCATCAAGATCCCAGGTAAGGTTCTGGATGTTCTGAACCCACTCGAAGTAGGAGACAACAACACCGCCTGCATTGGAAAGGATATCCGGGCATACGATGATTCCTCTGGAATTCAGGATCTCATCTGCCTCAACAGAAGTCGGTCCGTTGGCTGCCTCGATGATAAGTTTAGCCTGGATGCGTCCTGCGTTATCTTCTGTGATCTGGTTCTCAAGGGCGGCCGGGATCAGAACGTCGCATTTGCATGTGATCAGGCCGTCGTTGGTAATATGGGAAACGCCCTCTGCCTCGTATTTATCGAGAGTATTTCCTTCGGAAATAAATTTACGGATCGCCGGAATATCAAGTCCGTCCTCACAGTAAAGACCGCCGGTGTAATCACTGACCGCAACAACTTTCTGTCCATTCTTATAAAAGATCTCAGCGGCAGTTCCGCCGACATTTCCCATACCCTGAACAGCGATGGATGCTTTTGCCGGATCAATGTGGTTTTTTTCCATGCACTGGTAGGCGATGATGGTAACGCCACGTCCGGTAGCTTCCACACGGCCTACGGAGCCGCCGATCTCGATGGGTTTTCCGGTAACAACACCTGGAACCGTATGGCCGGTAAACATGCTGTAAGTGTCCATGATCCATGCCATAACCTCACCATTTGTATTAACATCCGGTGCAGGAATATCCTTATCTGGTCCGATGATCGGAAGGATACGTGTGGTATAACGACGGGTAAGACGTATAAGCTCCGCTCTGGAAAGCTTGGACGGATCAACTTTGATTCCACCCTTGGCACCGCCGTAAGGAATATTTACAACCGCACATTTAAAGGACATCCAGGCTGCAAGCGCTTTTACTTCGTCCATATCGGAATTCTGATGGTAACGGATGCCGCCCTTGCACGGTCCACGTGCGCTGGAATGCTGAACACGGTATCCCTCGAATACCTTAATGGAGCCGTCATCCATACGGATCGGGATAGAAACCTTAAGTTCACGTTCCGGGTAGCAAAGTGTTGCGTAATCTTCGTAGCTGAGACCAAGAGCCTCTGCAGACTGCTTCAGGACAGAGAGCATATTGTCATAAGGATTATACTTTTTATCTGCCATTGTTACCACTCCTTTGAAAATAAATATTTTTTCTCTTTAATTTAAGAATAATATTATTCATCTGATGAGGTGAGTATATCATGCTATATCTGAAAAGTAAATAATTTTATTCATAAAAATATATACAAAAATATTTATATCTTTTGGGGCGTTTTCACATAAGCCTGTGATAAAATAAAAAAACTGAAACATGCAGGTTTCCCAAACTGCTGTGACCAGTGATAATTATGACGGGGAGGATATTTCATGGAGAATCGGTTACAGAATCTGATCATTTCAGCACAGCTGACACCAAAGGAAAAAGAGGTTGCGGATTACGTCCTTGAGAATCTGCAGAAATGCTGTTTTATGACATCAACAGAGCTGGCCGGAGAATTGAATGTGAGTTATTCCTCCGTGATCCGGCTTACCAAGACGCTGGGATTTACCGGATATCCGGATTTTCAGAATTTTTTGCGGGAAACTTATGCAGAACAGTCCAGAGATGTGGACACCGGAATTCTCATCCCCGCGGAGCGCATTGAGGCGATCAAGAAAAAAGAGCACAAGGCAACAGTCCAGGATACGGTATGCGCCTATACCCTCAGCAATATACAGAGCACCATTGCCAGTAATACCGAAGAACAGTACCGTAAGGCCAGCAGTATTCTCATCAACAGTGGGGTGAAATACATTTTTTCTTCAAGAGGATCTACCTGTGTGGGGGAATTTCTGAATACGATCCTGCGGCAGACGCTTCCCCACGTATACAATTACGGAAGCCACGGGCAGAACATGTTTGACTTTGCCAGCGACCTGGGGAAAGGCGATGCGGCGGTTTTTATCACCTATTCCCGGTATTCCAGGCTGATGTATCTCACTGCGGAGATGGTACATAAGCAGGGGGCTTCCATTATCCTTCTGACAGACAAACCTACCTGCGAAGCAGCCAAGTTCGCGGATGTGGTACTGACTGCCAGAGGTGACAGCAGTGAATTCTATAATTCCTATGTTGCAGGAATGTTTGCCGCAGAAATGCTCTGCGCCTATATATGCAGGGAAACGAATTACTCCAATCAGGAGCTTCTGGAGCGCATTGATGAATATACTTCCCGGATCGGAAACTTCTGAAAAAAGAAGGGAGTGTCGCAAAATCACCGGAATAGGTGATTGAGCGGCACTTTCTGCTTTTTAGAAAAGAAAATTGGCAGAAAATCTTTGTACGTTGATTTTCTGCCAATTTTTTTCGCACCTAAATAAAGCCTTCATTTTTTGTTGGAATTTTAGGCTGACTTTACTTTAAACAGGTGGAAACCTATTCGTTCATTTTGAATTTTGGCATGTAGTTTATTCAGGTTATAACCCATGCAAAGCAAAAGAATCTCCAGTTTCACTTTGGTTTTTCCACGAAGCAGAAATTTTTGAAATTCATAGTCATTTTTCAAAACTCCGAAAGCACCTTCTACCTGAATGGAGCGGTTCATGCGATACTGGATTCCTGTTTCGGTCAGGATGTTTTCATAAGACTCCTGTCGTTTTTCCAGAAAGCTTTTGGAAACGTATAATCGCTTGTTTCCTTTCGCACGTGTACATTTTTCTTTGTGAGGACAGTCTTTGCAATCTTCACATTCATAGACGGTAACTTCTGATTCATAGCCACTCTTGCTTTTCTGCTTTTTCACGAAGACCGGTGACAACTTCTTTTGTGCATAACAAGTGTAAACATCCGTTTCTGCATCATAGGCCATATTTTCACGTTTACTGATATCCTGTTTGAAGCTTCGCCTTTTCCACTTTTCGTAGGTTTGTGGTTTTATATAAGGCGTCTGTCTGGTTTCCCGAAGATAGGTATAACCTTCTTCACTTTCATATCCCGAATCGGCTGTGACACTGGGATATCGGAACCCAAGTTTTTCGTCCATTGTTTTTAAAAATGGAATCAGTGTCCAGACATCGTTTCGGTCTGAAAAGACATCTGTTGCCACGATATATTCACTGTCTACACCGATCTGAATGTTATATCCGGGTTTTAACTGTGCATTCCGCATATGATCATCTTTCATGTGCATAAATGTAGCATCCGGGTCAGTCTTACAATAATTATTTCGTCCCTGAAAGCTGGCTGTATGCCAGTCGTAAGTTACCTGACGTTCCTGAAATTTTCGGAAAAGCTCAAAGTATTTCTGGTTTTTACTTTTTCTTTTCCCTCGGCCATACACAAAAACTGTTCCATTCTGTTGGCACTTATTTTCAAGATATCTTGTTATTGTTTGAAGATCTTGAATCCTCGAGTCTATTTTTACAGAAAACGATTGCATGTATTCATGGTTTAGGAGCATTACTGCTTCCTGGATTTTCTGAAACATCTTTTCTTCCCATTTGCCAACAGATTTTTTCCAGACAAATGTATACTTGTTGGCACATGCTTCCAATTTCGTACCATCAATAAATACCGTTTCTACTGACAATTCAGCAGCATCTTTCAATCTACGAACCATCTGATAAAACAGATCTTCACATGCCTCCAAAAGAAAACCTGTCCGGAACCTGGCAATCGTGCTGTGATCTGGTGCCTTTTGACCGGCAAGCAGCCACATAAAGTTAATATCTCTTAAACAAGCTTTTTCTATTTTTCTGGAAGAATAAATGTTTTGAGAATAAGCGTAGGTCAGGATCTTGAACATGGTCTTCGGATCAACCGCAGGATTTCTTCCTTTGGAAGAGTAAGCCTTATACAATAACGTATAATCGAGTTCCTCAAGCTCATGGCTCAGCAGTCGAACAGAATCGTCATCAGGGACAAGATCTTCTAAACTTAATGGCAAAACCAGTTGATAAGTTTCGTTGAATTCGGTATAATTTTTTTGGTATTTTATTTTACTAGTCATAATTTATTATACCATGAATGGCAGGTTCTTCGGAGCCTGCTTTTTCATTTGAACACAAAAAAGGAGCCATTGCTCCATAGATGATTACTCATCTATTTTGCAACAGCCCCTGCTTCAATCTTCCTCGATCACCTGGATCTCCAGATAATCAAATTCAATATGTTCAATGAAATTATCCTGATAAAAACGTGCCTTGTCATGTTTCTTGAAATCCCGCACCGTGGCATCTAGCCAGATCGGGTTTCCCAGATCCATCTGATAGCAGATTTCCTCAAGTCCGTGAAAAATCTTGTGTGTTCTGGTATCATCGCTGTCATCACAGACTACCGTGTCCTGCAGCATATGATTATCTTTCCATATTTTTCCCCATAAACGAAACATAAATATTACCTCCGTATCGTAACTGCCCAGGCCGGCAGAAGTTTTTGGATCGATCGTCTGACATGCCCTTCAGTATAGCGGATTTTGCAGGGAAAGTAAAGTTCAGGGCGGATTCCTGTTTTGTACATAAAACAATGCACCGGGCCGCTTCACTTTTATTGACTAATGTGTAAAAATCCTCTATAATAAACGAAATTGTGAAAAAAGAATTATAATAGATTGGAGGAACCGAAATGAAACTTTACGATACCGGTGTCTATCTTCAGAACGGCCAGGAAATCATTCCTGAGAACCAGGCGAACCTGCCTGTAGCGAAAGAAGAGGCTGCCAGGAATACCATCGCATATTCTATTCTCAAGGCTCACAATAAATCGGATAACATGGAGAAACTTCAGATCAAATTCGACAAACTGACTTCCCATGATATCACATTTGTAGGAATTATCCAGACTGCAAGAGCTTCAGGACTTGAGAAATTCCCGGTACCATATGTACTGACCAACTGCCACAACTCTCTCTGTGCAGTAGGCGGAACCATCAATGAAGATGACCATATGTTTGGACTCACCTGTGCCAAGAAGTACGGCGGAGTTTACGTACCGCCTCATCAGGCAGTTATCCATCAGTTTGCAAGAGAAATGCTTGCAGGCGGCGGAAAGATGATCCTCGGTTCCGACAGCCATACAAGATACGGAGCACTTGGAACCATGGCTATGGGCGAGGGCGGACCGGAGCTTGTTAAACAGCTTCTCTGTCAGACTTATGACATCAATATGCCAGGCGTTGTAGCTATCTACCTGAAAGGCACACCACGCCCGGGCGTAGGACCGCAGGACGTTGCACTGGCCATCATTGGAGAAGTTTTTGCCAATGGTTATGTGAAGAACAAAGTTATGGAGTTCGTAGGACCAGGCGTTGCCAACTTAAGCGCAGATTTCCGTATCGGAATCGACGTTATGACAACAGAGACCACCTGCCTTTCCTCCATCTGGCAGACAGACGCGAAGATCGAGGAGTTCTATGCGATCCACGGAAGACCGGAAGATTACAAAGAACTGAAACCAGGCAATGTTGCATACTATGACGGCTGCGTGGAGATCGACCTCAGTGAGATCAAACCAATGATCGCAATGCCGTTCCACCCGAGCAACACCTACACCATCGACGAACTGAAAGCGAACCTGGACGACATTCTCGCAGACGTGGAGAAGAGAGCACAGGTAAGCCTGGATGGAAAAGTTCCGTTCACATTAAGAGACAAGGTAGTTGATGGCAAGCTTTATGTTGAGCAGGGAATCATCGCCGGCTGTGCCGGTGGTGGATTCGAGAACATCTGTGCAGCAGCAGACATCCTCAAAGGCAAAAACATCGGCCACGATGCCTTTACCTTAAGTGTATATCCGGCAAGTACCCCGATCTACATGGAGCTGGCTAAGAATGGTGTCCTTGCAGAACTTATCGGAACAGGTGCAGTTGTCAAAACCGCATTCTGCGGACCATGCTTCGGTGCCGGCGATACACCTGCAAACAATGCGTTCAGTATCCGTCACACAACCAGAAACTTCCCGAACCGTGAAGGCTCCAAGATCCAGAACGGCCAGATTTCCTCTGTTGCACTTATGGATGCACGTTCCATTGCAGCTACAGCAGCAAACAAGGGATTCCTTACATCTGCAGAGGAGTTTGACGGAAGCTATTCCGAGCATAAATATTACTTTGACAAATCTATTTATGAGAACCGTGTATTTGACAGCAAGGGCGTAGCAGATCCGAGCGTAGAGATCCAGTTTGGACCGAACATCAAAGACTGGCCGGAAATGGCTGCACTTGCAGACAATCTGATCCTGAAAGTTGTTTCCGAGATCCATGATCCGGTTACCACAACCGACGAGCTGATCCCATCTGGTGAGACATCTTCTTACCGTTCCAATCCGCTCGGACTTGCAGAGTTCACACTCTCCAGAAAAGATCCGGAGTACGTTGGCCGTGCGAAGGCGATCCAGGCAGCACAGAAGGCGATCCAGGCAGGCAACTGTCCGGCAGAAGCTGTTCCGGAACTGAAACCGGTGATCCAGACCATCAACAAGACATATCCGGATGTAGACAAGACCAACCTTGGTGTAGGAAGCACTATTTTTGCAGTGAAACCTGGCGACGGTTCTGCCAGAGAGCAGGCAGCATCCTGCCAGAAGGTACTTGGCGGCTGGGCAAACATTGCCAATGAGTATGCAACCAAGAGATATCGTTCCAACCTGATCAACTGGGGTATGCTTCCATTTTTGATCCCTGCCGGAGACCTTCCGTTTAAGAACGGAGACTTCCTGTTCTTCCCGGGAATCCGTAAAGCAGTTGAGGAAAAAGCAGACGTGATCAAAGGCTACACCGTTGACGGAGACAACCTGAAAGAGTTCGAGGTAACACTTGGCGAGCTTACGGACGATGAGAGAGAGATCATTCTCAAAGGCTGTCTGATCAATTACAACCGTAAATAAAATACAGAATATTTTTCGAAAGGCCGACGATGCGAAGATCGTCGGCCTTTTTCGACAAAATGTAATAAAAAATTAAAAAACTGTGTCATGGAAAAATTGCTGAAAATACGGGAATATGGTATGATAATATATAAAAATGTAAAATTCTGTAAAATATACACAATTATCAGGTGAATGAAATGGAGGTGCCGATTATTATTTCTGATGAGAATAACAAGTCAGAGATTTCCAGCAGAAAAAAATTAAAAAACAGACTCACCACAGGTACGTTTGCCCTTCTGATCGCTCTTCTTGCGGTCGTTTCCGCAACGTATGCGTGGTATGTATATAACACAGGCCGCCATACAACGAAAGTCCGTATGGCAGCAGGTGCCGTAGGAGAAGTAAGCGAGATCGCACCGGAAGACATAAGTGATGGAGAAGATGTGGGCAGTCAGGAAGCAGAGGAGATTCTGAATGATGGGGAGACCAGCGTGGAACAGCCGGACAGTGCAGATGCATTGGATACATCGAATCCTCAGGTAGAAATTGTTCTTCCGCAGAAAAACGTTTTTATACCGGTTTCAGAATTTCTTCCTGTTCAGGAGCGGGAAGAATTGCTTTCGCTCATTTCTCATGATGAGGTTTATCTTGTTCATATCAGGGACGATTCAGAAATGCAATATTCCATTTTTTTTAATCAGGCCCTGGAACAGAAGGATGTGTGCTTATATCGTTTTGATTCAGAAGAAAATAAAGTAGTGGATGCTGATTCGGTACAGGATGTAATGAGCTTTGATGAAAATAATAGGACTCTTGTACTGAATACAAAGGATTCCTCAGATTATGTTCTTGTGATTTCAAATGCGGAGAAATATAAGGAACTGGGGTATACTGCGTCGATTGCTGCTGCACAGCAGCAGACTGAACCATCTAAGACCGGGGAAGAAGAGACGGAAAACAAAGCAGCAACAGAAGTTGCTCTTACTTCTGTGATTTTGAAGCCAGATTCGGAGCTGGAGACTGTACCGGTCGCATTTTTGGAGTATTTAAGTGATCTGGATGTCTGCTCTGTGACGCTTGTCTATGCGGATGGTTCGGAAAAAATGCTGGATAAAGAGGATGGGCGCTATGAATGCTCTGCAGAGCATGCGGATGAAGAGGATGCAGAAGGGACCGTTCGAAGAACTTATCATGTTGTGGTAAAAGAACTGGCAACCGGAGCGGTGTTTGAAGATGCGGAAAGTGTCGAAATCGGAAGAAAGGATCCGGTTGAGATAAAGACGGAGGATATGACTACCGTAATGCTGGAGGGCAGAAAAAAGTGGATGATGGTTCAGTCTGTTCCGGATGTTTCCGGTCGTTATGCTATGAACTGCGATAAAGGAATTGAGAAGATTTACTATGTTTCAGATGACGGTGATCTGACCTGCGCAGAAGATTCTTTCCAGCTCCAGGCAGGCGAGAAGTATACGTTTCTGATTAAACTTCAATAGGGACGGTGTTTTCCGGTACTTTTATTATCACCGGTGGCTGTTCTTGATGGAAGTAAGTTGCTTCAGGCAATTTGACTTAAAGTTAATGTAATAAATGTAGAAAATAAAAAACAAATCCCCAGTCAGGAGAAATGTCATTCAGACAATAACCTGCCTGGGGATTTTTGTCGAAAAGATTAAGTTAAAGCCAGTTATCGGACATGTGCTATCCTATAAACAGACTACCGGTAAGCGCTCTGTTAAATCAAACCAGGAAATTTACGACAGGATCAGAGGGGAGGATAATGACAGATAACACAAAATGGCTACTGGGAAGTTACAGACCACAAAAAACCGTCTGTAGGCTGATAAAAAAAGAATTTACAGAAAATAA
>OLSJ01001757.1_pt1 | contig 12466 bp, 6 predicted proteins | sample 1672151 | NCBI WGS metagenome assembly OLSJ01 (sample SAMEA3136653, study PRJEB25190) | human gut metagenome | biome: human gut; feature: human-associated habitat; material: faeces | place: Austria | collected 2013 | reverse complement strand
CAAGCATTGTGATCCAAAAATTTATAATTATTATTCAAGCAATCGCTTGATTTATTTTGCGAAGTCTGATATCTTATTATAAGAAACACTGGATAATGCACAGAAATGGGGGGATTGTGTTTTGAGGGAAGAAAAGAAAGCCGAAAAGAGACAGGAGCTTGTAGGCGTCTGCCTTGACTGCTTTGTCGAAAAGGGGCTGACCGTTGCCACGACAAAGGACCTCTGCAAGGCAGCAAAGCTGCAAAACGGCGGCATCTACTATTACTTCTCCACCAAAGAGGAAATCGTTCTTGCCTGCGCCGAGGAAGCGATCAGTCGAATTGAAAAAGCCGCGTTTGCCATCGTGCTTGAAGATATTAGTGACATCAAAAGCATGATGGATCATCTCGGTGAGCTGGCGGATAAAATGTCGCCTACCATGCGCTTTCTGGTCAGCGTATGTGTGTCGCGCGAATACGGAGAAAAGGTAAAGCCTTCCCTTGTGCGGCTTGCGGCAAGATACCCTTATTACACGGGCAGGATTGCGGAGATCCTCGGCTGCACCGACAAAGAGGTTGCGCCGTTCGTTCATCTGTCGATCCTTGCCATCAACAATTATATGATCTTTGCCGAGCGAGCGCTGTTTGACCCACAGATCGAAGCGGTCAAAAAAGAGCTTTCAAGGCTTGCAGAAAGAAAGGGGCGGAATGATCGATAGTTTACCATAAAGAGAAAATCACAAACGACTTCATAGTCAATCCATGCGCACAAACCGTTCCGTGGAGATGACCAAAGCAGAAAAGAATCATAGGAGGACAACATGAAAAAGATACTTGCAATTCTACTATCGCTGCTTACGCTGCTTTCCTGCGGGTTTCTTTCCGCCTGCTCTGCCGAAAAAACGCAGCCGGATACACCGGATACTGAAACCGTGTGGGAAATGGTCAGTGAGGCATACATCTATGCGTTCCCACTGGTGCTGACCGACGCAACCAAAACATTATCGACCAATACGGACGGAACCATGACTGGCCGTGCGCCCATCAATCAGTTCAACCATGCAAAAAAGCTGGCGGACGCCTCTTTCCGCACCGTCGTGACGCCGAACGTCGATACCGTCTATTCGCAGGCATGGCTTGACATCAGCACAGAGCCTATGGTCTACGTCCTGCCGGAAACGGATCGCTTCTGCAATGTGCAGCTTCTGGATGCGTGGACGAACACCGCCGCCGTGCTGGACAAGGCGGGTGCTTATGCCATTGCGCTTCCCGGCTGGGAGGGCGAGCTGCCCGACGGTGTGACGCGCGTGGACGTGCCCACCGCAACGATGTGGTCGATCACCCGCACGGTGCTGTCCGGGAACGAGGACCTGCCCAATGTCTATGCTATTCAGGAGCAGATGCAGCTCCTGCCGCTTTCGGCTTATGTACAGGGAGGCGAGTATGCCGCACCGCAGGGAACATATAAAGAGGAAAATGACTTTGTTCCCGTGAGCAAGGTGCTTTCCATGACACCAGCAGAGTTTTTCAATACGGCGAACGCTCTGATGCAGGTCAACCCGCCCGCCGATGCGGATGAGGAACTGCTGAAGAAACTCTCCGCCATCAACGTGGGCGCGGGCAAGACCTTCGACGCCGCCCTCCTGGGCGAAGGAGCTGCCGAGCGCTGGACGCAGATGCTTCAGGGGCTTCGCGCCACGCTTGCCGCCGACGGCGCGAAGTATGCGCAGAAACTCGGCCAGTGGGTCTATTACGGCAAGCCCATCGGCGACTTCGGCACGGAGTATACCTACCGCGCGATGGTAGCGCTGGTGGGGCTTGGCGCCAACACCGTGGACGTGGCAATCTATCCCAAGACAGCGGTGGATGAGACCGGCGCAGCGCTGACCGGAGAAAAGAAGTATACACTCCACTTTGAAACCCTTCCTCCCACGCTGGAGGGCGGCTTCTGGTCCGTGACCGCCTACGGAGAGGATGATTTCCTCATTGACAATTCCATCGACCGCTACTGCATCAACGACCGCTCCGACTTCAAGCTGAATGCGGACGGCACATTGGATATTATCCTGTCCAAGGATGCACCGGAAGACACCTCTAACTGGCTGCCTGTTTCCGACGGGGAATTTCATCTGTTCATGCGGATCTATGTACCGGATATGACAGCACTGGATAGCTGGCAGCCGCCTGTTATCCGCGAACAATAAGGAAATGGAGAAAGAATGGCTATGAAACGTATTGTAGCAATGCTTCTTGCATCGGTACTGCTGCTGTACTGCGTTGGCTGTGCGCAGGATGGGTGCAAAGAGCCGGACGCGGAAAAGGCAGACCTGGGTCTGACCGCCGAGGTCAAGCCCGCCACAGACTTTACGGCAAAGGCAAATGCCGCCGTCTACGATGAACTTGACTTCGATGATAAGCAGGAATATGAATTCGCCACCCGCGGACTGATCGACGCGCCGGAAACACTGGAACTGAAGGACGAGGATGGGACGATCCTCTGGAGTCAGGAAGCCTATGCGTTCCTGGATGATTATGAAAAAGCGCCTGACAGCGTAAATCCCAGCCTCTGGGAGAACACGAAGAACAACCATGCCTATGGCCTTTTTGAAGTGACGGATGGCATCTATCAGGTCCGCGGCTATGACATGGCAAACCTCACTGTTGTCAAGGGCGATACCGGCTGGATCGTCTTTGACACGCTGATGAGCGTGGAGTGCAGTCAGGCTGCCATGCAGCTGATCGAAAAGAATCTTGGTAAATTCCCGGTCAAGGCCGTCATCATCTCTCATTCCCACGCCGACCATTTTGGCGGCATCGCCGGCGTGATGGCGAAAGAGGATAAGGCAGACGAGACACTTTCTATTGAAGACCAGCTCGCCAGCGGCAAGATCCCCGTGATCACGCCTGTGGGCTTCACGGAGCACTCCGTGAAGGAAAATGTCTACGCCGGTAAGGGTATGGGCCGCCGCAGCAATTATCAGTATGGCATCCTTCTGACCCCCGGCGTGACCGGCAAGCTGGCGCAGGGCATCGGCATGGGACAGTCCACCGGAACGGTCTCGTTCATGACGCCCAGCTATGAAATCACGCAGTCCGGCGAAAAGCTGACGATCGACGGTGTGGAGCTGGAGTTCCAGCTCACGCCGGGTACGGAAGCGCCCGCCGAAATGAACACGTGGCTGCCCCAGCACAAGGCGCTGTGGATGGCGGAAAACTGTACCGGCACACTCCACAATCTCTACACACTGCGCGGCGCGGAGGTGCGCGACGGCGCGGCATGGGCAAGCTATATCACCGAGGCCATCTCCCTTTACGGCAAGGAGGCGGAGGTCACCTTCCAGTCCCACAACTGGCCGCACTGGGGCAATGACGTGGTGAACGACTACATGGTCAACACAGCTGCCGTGTATAAGTACATCAACGACCAGACCCTGACCTATATCAATCAGGGCTACACCAGCGACGAGATCTCCAACATGATCGAGTTGCCGGAAGCACTCAACAAGATCTGGTACACCCGCCAGTACTACGGGACCGTCGCCCACAACGCCAAGGCGGTCTACCAGAAGTTCATGGGCTGGTATGACAGCAACCCTGTCAACCTGAACCCCCTCATGCCCAGCGACAGCGCAAAAAAATGGGTGGAGTACCTGGGGGATGTTGACAAGGTCCTGCAAATGGCAAAGGCGGATTTTGACAAGGGTGAATATCAGTGGGTCGCCGAGGTCACAAACACCATCGTCTTTGCCGATCCGACGAACACCGATGCGCGGCTTCTGTGCGCCGATGCACTGGAGCAGCTGGGGTATCAGGCGGAGTCCGGCCCGTGGCGCAACGAATATCTGACCGCCGCACAGGAGCTGCGCCATGGAAACGCCAATTTTACCGCCTCCACCAAGTCTACCGGCGACATGGTCAAAGCTCTCTCCGCACCCATGCTGTTTGACTACATGGCCATTGTCATGGACAAGCAGGCGCTGGCTGACCGCGACTTCACCATGAACGTGATCCTGCCTGACGTGGGCGAACAGCACATGCTCCGCGTGAAGAACGGTGTGTTGCTGGTCTATGCAGATACCCTGTCTGATGATGCGGACGTGTCCATCACCTGCCCGAAAAACGCGCTCTTTGCGATCCTGACCAACAATCAGGAAACGGTTGCAAAGGCCGTCAAGGTCGAGGGCAGCGCAGAGCTGCTGACGCTGATGATGGAGAATATGAACCAGCTCCCGATCACCGGGACCAACCCCTTCAACATCATCGAGCCGTAACGGCTTCGCGGGGCGGTCCGTGGGAAGACCGCCCCGCTCGAGAGAAAACAGCAAGATGCTTTCAACGCAAATCAAAAGCTGTCTGTTTCTGTTGGAAACAGACAGCTTTTGCAACCTTACGGTTGCCCTGCACACCCGAATCTGTCAGCCAACAGTAGAAAGTTGAATTACTTCCTTATCACTGTTAAGCTGAAATGCACCCCTGACCAGTATAAACGCCTGATGCAGGAGCGCAGCGCCGCCAACCGTGGGGAGCGCTGAGTATGGAGTATAAGCGCAAGCGGCTGATACGCGCGGTATTGCAAAAAGCCGAAAGCAAGCACAAGCAGACGGTGCGGCAGGCGGAATCGGCAGCAGATACCGAGCAGCAGACGCCGGAAGAATACGCCCAGACGGTTGTTTCCGAAAAAGCCATACACACGGCAGAGAACCTTCAAAGCAAGGCGCTGGACACAGGACGAATCAGCTACCGTCAATTCCGAATTTTGCAGGAAAAGCGCCAGCGTGTGCCAACCACACACGTTGCCCAGCCCGCTGAAACAGAAAATACCCCCTTGGCGTAATCCGCTGACAAAAGAGAAACCTTCAAGCGCCAGCGCTTTCGGCAAAAGGCGCTGGATAAGCAGGAGATCAAAACGTCCGATTCCTACCGTGACAAAATGCAGGCGCTGAAACGCCAACACCTCACGCGCGAAACGGTGCGTCGCCATCTGCAAAAGCAGGCGGGCGGCACGGTGCTTGGCAGCGGCGTCAGACTGCCCGACACCGTCACTGTCTTTTCCGGTGGCGGCATCAAGCAAGCCGCGCTGGGCAGAGTTCGCACGGTGTTACAAGCTGCGTGGCTGCGGCTGAAAGCGGTGCTGGCGCACACGATACGCCGCGCAGCCGGTTCTCTGTTGGCGCTGCTTGGTGCGGGCGGCGTGGTGCTGGCGCTGGCGATGGTCATAGGCGCGGCTGCGGCGGTGATCGGCTCCCCGATGGGTATTTTGTTTGCCGATGAATCCGGTGACCCGAACAGCATCCGCCTTGCCGAAATCGTTGCCGAAACCAACGCCGACTTCGGCACAGCAATCAACGACATTGTATCGGCGCACCCGGAGTGCAGCGAAACTACGATGGAATACGACTACGAGGACGGTCACACTTGGGCGAGCTACTGGCCCGAAGTGCTGGCCGTCTTTGCTGTACAGAACAACCTGAACAACGACGGCGATGTGGTCGTCATTGACGAAAGCAAGAAGCGGTTGATTCAGGACACCTTTTGGGCGATGCACGAAATAAACGCCGAGGTGGAGGAAGTAACCGCCACACCGGAACCGACCGAGGACGAACCTGACCCGGAGCCGGTCACGGAGTACATTCTGCACATCACGGTCAGCAGCAAATCGGTGGACGCGCTGGCAGATTTGTACCACTTTACGCAAGACCAGCGGGACATTTTGCACCAGCTGTTATCCGAGGAAATGCGCCCCAGTCTGCTTGCTCTGTGCGGCGGGATTGCTGTTGCCGGTGGCGAGTTGTGCTGGCCGCTGCCGGGGCACACTTATATATCCTGCCATTTCGGGGAAGTGGACGCCTTCGGCAATGCCGGGCATCGCGGCACGGACATTCCCGCGCCGGAGGGCACGCCTATCCTCGCCGCCCACAGCGGCACGGTGCTGGTCAGCGGCTGGAACGACAGCTACGGCAATCAGGTGCTGCTGGATAACGGTGCGGGTCTTTCAACACGCTATGCCCACATGACGCAAACTGCCGTTACCGCAGGAGAAGCGGTAACGGCAGGGCAGGTTATAGGTTATGTAGGCAATACCGGCGACAGCACAGGTTTCCACCTGCATTTTGAGGTAATGCAGAATGGCGTGCGTGTAAATCCTATGGATATGGTTTCCGTGCGCTGATATAGGCCGATACCCATTTTGTTTACTTGCGATTGGCTTTCCTGCGCAGTACGAAAATTGCCGCCAGCGCGGAGCCGCTGACAATCAGCAGCGCAAACCACAATGCGGGGTTGGCGGTGTCGCCGGTGCTCGGAATCGGGGAAACAGGCTGCACCGTCGGCTGGGGCTGTGCCGTGGGCTGCGGTGTCACAGTAGGCTGCGGGGTTGCCGTTTCAGTCGGCTTTGCCTTGACGGTGAACTTAGCCGTAGCCGTACCGCTTTTAGAAACGATCGAAAGCGTATGCTCACCCACGGAAAGCGAGGCAACAAAATCACGGTTCAGCGTGATTATCGTGCTGCCCTCCTTCTTCGTATAGTTCTTTTCGTCCAGCGTAGTGCCATCAAGCTCTACACGAAGGAAATCGGCGAAGGATGCGTCAGAAGTGAAAGACAGCTCCTTTTTCTCGCCCTGTGTGACCGTTGCACCATCACCGGCCGTGATTTTCGGGGGCAGCTTTGCCGTTACGGTTTGAGCCTTGGTGATTTCCTGTGTTGCTTTGGCGTCCTTGTAATACTTGTTGCAGCCATCGCAGTACCAGTATTCGATATTGCCCTCAGAAGTCTTTGTTGCCGCCTTTGCATCTATATGCTTGAGGTTGGCGTGGTTGTTCGGGTCAAGCTTTCCGTAGCTCTCGCCGCAGACCTCGCACTTTGCCTTATCCTTGCAGGTAGCCGTGCCGCCGGTGTGCTCGTTTTGAATGGTAACCTTCTTTTCGGCAGAGAACGCAAAGCCGTCAGCGGTCTTTGCACTCACAATCAGCTTAAAGCTGTTTTCTTTCGCCGGATATGTGGATGCTTTTATGATACCGCTGTACAAACCATTCTCAACGGTCGGCGTAAGAGGACCGTCACCAAATCCGATAAATTCGTATCCGTAGGCTGCGCCGGTAGCACCTTCCGGCAAAGTAAAGCTGAATTTGTAATCCTGCGTTCTGCAAACCTTGTCGGCACCGCTGATGTTAATGGTCGGAATATCCTTTTTCGCAGTTTCGTGATTGCAGAATTTGCACTTCTGCCAATACTGTCCGTTTTCGCTCTGCCACTCGTAGGAATGTCCGTCGTTCACGGTCACGGTAACCTTTGTTTCATTTCCTGCCTTATCGGTCACAACAATCGTTTGCTCGCCGCTTGCGGGGGAAAGAGCAAATTGACTGTTTTCATCAAGGATGACTTTCGTGCTGTTCACCTTCACGGTGCCGATATACTTTTCGTCAACGGTAATAGTCTGTGCTGCGCAATAGGTTTTGCCGGCTTCAATGCCGGAGATAACGGGGACTGTTGCGTCCAGCACGATGACGTTTGTGTTAATGTAGGCAACGTTTCCGCTGGTATCGGTCAGTTTTGCATAAATAACATACTCGTTATCGGGATTGATACTGAACGGTGCGGAATATGCCGTGAAAGTCATTCCCGCAAGTTCCGATTCGGTAAGCGCCTTATCTCTCAGCAGGTATTCGACTGTCACCGCTTTGCCGCTGTTGTCCGCAGCGGTAACGGTTACCATCTGCGTATCCTTAAAGAACAAATCGAAGGTGATGGTGTTGAAGAAAGACTTCCAGTCGTTTTCGGCAATCTTGATTTCGCCTGTAGGTGCTGCAATATCACGCCACTGAGCCGTGATCGTCAAATTCTCGGCGGGCATGGTTGTCGGGAATGCTTTATCCCAGCCGTTGAACTGATAGCCATCTCTTGTCAGGGTCGGAGCGCTAATCGGTGTGCCGTAATCCTGCGTTATGGTAATATCCGCTTTTCCGTTTTCGGGTTTGACTGTGATGGTATATTGATTGATCTCCCACTTCGCCCAATATTCCTTATTGCCCGTTTCGGTGTTGCTGATCGCCGTAACAGGAGAGCCGGTCAGATTTTCGTTGTAATACCAGCCCTTGAAGGTGTACCCGGTGCGCGTCACATCTGTCGGGAGTGTTGCACCCACGCCGTAGGTATATTCAGTGACATTGCCGCTGTTGATAGTGCCGTCGCCCGCGTTCAGCGTGACGGTATAGGTCGGGGCTGTCCACTGCACCGTCAGTTCCGTCACATCAGCAGGAACACTGGCACCGGGGGCGTAGGAATTGCCATTGCTGTCAAGCCACATAAAGTAACTGCCTGTATCTCCGGCCGGGCGGGTCAAACCGCCGGATGCAGGCGCGGTAAACTTGCTGCCGTTTTTCACGATGATGTGAATAGCATCGGAGCTGCCGCCCAGCTTGCCGCCGCCAAGGTTGAGGGTAACGGCTTTCAGCCCGTCAGCGCCCAGCGTGCCGGGGTTCGGGACTTCAAGGACGGGGCGGAAGCCGAAGGTCAGGTAAGAGGTATTGTAGCTGGTCCAGAAACGGGCCGAACGCTTCCACCCGCGAACCGCACGGAACAACGCCGAAATTCTTATAGTAGTATCTTGTCCACACGAAAGCATCTTCCCCCAGTTTTTGATATATCCGTCGTCCTTATCCAGTATCTTATCCCATTCGTTGCTTTTGGGCGTGCCGCGTTCTGAATCATCTGAGCCTGTATAACTACTTCCCACGGACGGCGCACGCAGGGTATAGCCCACGCCGCCGGCGACATAGTCCTTGCCGAAAATCAGACTTTTCGTATTTAAGTCATTCCAGCTTACCGTATGCGTTACGACATAGTCCGCCACAAACAGGCTGTGGGGATATTTGTTCTGCTGTGCATAATCCTCGGTGGTTGCCATCTCCGACATGAGCTTGTAGGCGTCCACCGTCCCTGCGTAGGTAAAAGGCACATAGTGCAGGGTATTATCCGGCAGAGCATCGTTCACCGTGCCGGGAATACCCATTGCCGATAGGTCAAAGTAATAGGTGCCGCCGGGTTTGAGGGAAAACTGCTCTGATAAAGCAAACTGCGCCGTGAGATTGGTAACGTCCGCCGGAACACTGTCGCCGGGCGCGTAGAGCTTGCCGTCGCTGCCAAGCCACATGAAGTAGCTGCCTGTATTTCCGGCCGGACGGGTCAGGCCGTTGGATGCAGGCGCGGTAAACTTGCTGCCGTTTTTCACGATGATGTGAATAGCATCGGAGCTGCCGCCCAGCTTGCCGCCGTTCAGGTCAAGGGTAACGACCTTCAGTCCGTCAGGACCCAGTGTGTCAGCGTTCAGGACTTCAAGGACGGGGCGGAAACCGACGCTCGGGTTGGAGTACGCAGCATTGACGCTGATCCAGTAGCGGGCCGAATCGCACCCGCGAACCGCACGGTACGACGCGCCGCCAGAAAAAGCATCCTGTCCCCACGAATACATTCCATTCCAGTTTTGGATATATCCGCTGTCCTTATTCAGCATCGTGTCCCATTCGTTGCTTTGGGGCACGCCGCGTTCGGAATCGCCCGAACCTGTAGAGTTACTTCCCACAGACGGTGCGCGCAGGGTATAGTCCGCGCCGCCTGCGGCATAGTCCTTGCCGAAAATCAGACCTGCGGTGTTCAGGGCATCCCAGCTTACCGTATGCGTTACATTGTAGTTCGCAATAAACAAGCTATGTTCGTAAGAGGTGGTATCTTTGTCGGCTTCATTTTCCAATGAATAGGCATTCACCGTACCCACATAGGTGAAAGGCACATAGTGCAGGGTGCTGTCCGGCAGATCTCTGTTTGCCGTGCCGGGAATATTCATCGCCGAAAGGTCAAAATAGTATCTGCCGCCGGGGGTGAGGGTAAACTGTTCTGATAAAGCAAACTGCGCCGTGAGCTTGGTAACGTCCGCCGGAACACTGGCACCGGGGGCGTAGAGCTTGCCATCGCTGCCAAGCCACATGAAGTAGCTGCCTGTATTTCCGTCCGGGCGGGTCAGGCCGTCGGATGCAGGCGCGGCAAAGCTCTCGCTGCTTTTCACAATGATTTGAATATCCTCGGAGCTGCCGCCCAGCTTGCCGCCGTTCAGGTCAAGGGTAACGACCTTCAGTCCGTCAGAGCCCAGCGTGCCGGGGTTCAGGACTTCAAGGACGGGGCGGAAAACGACATTCGGGTCGGAGCTCGCAGCATTGTCGATGCCCCAGAGGCGGGCCGAAATGAACCCGCGAACCGCACGGAACGACGAGTTGTATCTTGTTGTGTCCTGCCCCCACGAATATATGCCATTCCAGTTTTTGATGTAGCCGCTGTTCTTGTTCAGCATTGTGTCCCATTCGTTGCTTTGGGGCACGCCGCGTTGGGAATCGCCCGAACCTGTAGCGTTACTTCCCACAGACGGTGCGCGCAGGGTATAGTCCACGCCGCCGCTGGCATAATTTTTGCCGAAAATCAGACCTTCGTCATTCAGGCCATTCCAGCTTACCGTATGCGTTACGGCATAGTCCGCCACAAACAGGCTGTGGGGATATTTGTTCTGCTGTGCATACTCCTCGGTGGTTGCCATCTCCGTTGTGAGCTTGTAGGCGTTCACCGTCCCTGCGTAGGTAAAGGGAACATAGTGCAGCGACGCATCCGGCAGGCTGCCGTTAGCCGTGCCGGGAATGTTCTCGCCGGAGAGGTCAAAGTAATACGTGCCGCCGAGAGCGAGGGAAAACTGCTCGTCAGGCGAATCATTAGCCAATAGCATTGGCGCAGCCAGCGCCCCCAATGCAGCGGCAGCTTCCGCATACCGGGTCATATCCAGCTCGTCGATTTCCTCGTCGGAGAGCTTCTCCTTCGCCTCGTCGATGGCCTCAAGCTGCGCCTTGACTTCTTCGGCGTTATCTTCAGTGATTTCTTCTGCGTTCGGTAAACCGTCGATCATGGCCTGTACCTGATCTGCGGCACTCAGCTCTGTGGGACCATTCGGATCATCGGCTCTCTCGGTGCTGCCGTTTTCGCCGGTTCGGTCCTCAACAGGGATGTATTGACCGCAGTTCTGCGGTATGGCATTCTCCGCTCCACAGACAGGGCATTCCTTGTTCATGTTGTCCGCCGTGCAGGCCGTTTCACAGCTGCAAACGGGCGGGGTTTCCGTGCTGTCCTCTGCAAAAGCCGCTGTTGGCATAAGGCATAGCAGCATACACAGGGCAAGCAGGGTGCTGAATATGCGTTTTTTCATTTTGCTTCCTCCGTTTCACCGTCTCTTGACAGCTTAAAATCGTATTTCATTTCCAGCATGGCAAACAGCTTATACATAACCTCTGTGGCAATCGCCTTGATATCCAGTGTCTGAATAAAGGCAAGCACTTTGGCCTGCTCCTCCTCCGGCACCTTGTACACTCTCAGTTCCGCCGTCAGAAAGCGGCTGATTTTTCGCTCCAGCGGGAAATGAATGTCACATTTGCGTGCCATATAGCTGCGCATCAGTCCCGCCGTGCCGATGTCCATTTCATAAAAATCGCTGTCGGTGTAATCGGGGAAATTCCCGCCGAAAATCTCTTTTAATTCCGCCGTGGTATGCACATAGATATATTCCGCCGTATCCGGGGCGGTATAGGCTTCGATATAAATCTCCCGCAGATTCTCGTTCAACTCGGTGAGGGTGAGCTGGATCGCCGTATCCACCGCATAGGCATACACCGGCGGCAGCTTGCTGTCCGCAATGCTCCGTGCCACACCGAACTGACCGTCGAACATCGTTTCGGTCAAATCCAGCAAAATCTTGTCCTTGGTGGGAAACAGATTCAGGTAGCTTCCCCTTGCCACGCCTGCTTCGTCCACGATCTGACTGACCGAGGTGTTTTTATACCCCTGCTCCAAAAAAAGACGAACGCACGCGGTCAGAATTTTCTTCCTTGTTTCGCTGCTGCTTCTCCGCAAATAAATCACCTCACCATAAAAGTGTTAGTATTCGTACTAATAATAACATCTCGAGAATGAAAAGGCAAGTGGTATTTGAGGCTTTTCTGCGTTGCGTTGAATTGTGACATTTTCGCAAATGCTGCCTCCTTCCATTACTCACAGAACTTTATGACTTCTTGATTACTTCCCGAAAAAGAAAAGACGCTGTCGCTTTACAGCAGCCTTAGATAATCTGGAATTACGAACATGGCTCACACGTAGCATTCGACTCCGAATATCAGCCGGTACACATATAAGGAAGGAAAATGTAGCAGCTTTTGAAAAGATTGCTTTTTTCTGCTCAAAGTGCTATTATCGGAATATACCGAATACAAAGGGAGGAAAACGCCCATGCCAAGACCGCCACGGTGCCGTCGAATTTGTGGCGTACCACAGGTCGATGCATTCTGTCCCAGCGGGTGCGAGAATACCGAGCCGATCCTGCTGACGCTGGACGAATACGAGGTCATTCGGCTGGTTGACTTGGAGCAGCAAACCCACGAGCAGTGTGCCGCTCAAATGGACATTT
>OLSJ01001755.1_pt1 | contig 12469 bp, 7 predicted proteins | sample 1672151 | NCBI WGS metagenome assembly OLSJ01 (sample SAMEA3136653, study PRJEB25190) | human gut metagenome | biome: human gut; feature: human-associated habitat; material: faeces | place: Austria | collected 2013 | reverse complement strand
GTGTAGTCGGCGCGGTTCCAAGCATCCCAGATGTGCATGGTGCCGTCGGTGTCGAGGTTGGCGCCCGTGAACTTGGTGAAGCTCATCGGGGAGCTCGGCAGGTAGGCGGAGCGGCTCGGATCGAGTTCGGCCAACAGGGACGGGAACAGTTCGGAATAGTAGTAGTCGCCCCACGGCTTCTCGCCGTATCCGTATGCGTTCGGCTTGCGGTCGTCGTCGCGCAGGGCCTGCTTGTAACCGCCCCACTCGGAGTAGGCCACGTAGTTCTCGTTGGAGCCGTTCCACACGATGAGGCTGGCATGTTCGGACAGGCGGGTGATGTGCTCGCGGGCCTCGGCCTCGACTTCGGCCTTGGTTTCGGCGTCCTCCGGATAGGCGGCGCAGGCCAGCATGAAGTCCTGCCACACCATGATGCCGTACTCGTCGCACAGGTCGTAGAACTCGTCGGACTCGTAGATGCCGCCGCCCCAGGCGCGCACCATATTGGAGTTGGATTCCACAAGATCGCGGATGCCGCGCTCGTAGTCGCGCTGGGAGACACGGGAGATGAAGGCGTCGTCGGGAATCCAGTTGTAGCCGTGCGCGTGCACCGGCACGTCGTTGACGTAGATCTGGAACGGACGGCCGATGTTGTCGGCACGGGTGTCCACATGCACGGTACGGAAGCCGACATGGCCGTTCCAGAACGCTTCCTTGGCATCACCGGCGGTGACGTCGACATCGTACAACGGTTGGTCGCCGTAGCCGACGGGCCACCACAGCTTCGCTTCCGGCACGGCGATCGTCAGCACGGCCTCGTTGCGGCCTTCGGCCACGACGCCATCGACGGACAGATTCGTGCCGAAGCCGGAGATTTCGGCGTGCACCGGCACGGCCTGACGGACCGGATGGGAATCGTACGGGGACATGACGCGTCCTTTGCCGGCGCGTTCGATTTCGACGTGCACGTTGAGCAGTCCGGTGCCGTCGGCGGTGACGTCGACCAGCGGACGGACGGATGCGATGCGTACGCCGGACCAGGAGTCGATGCCGATCTCGCGCCAGATGCCGGCGTTGGCCACGTCGATGCCCCAATCCCAGCCGAAGGAATAGCTCGGCTTGCGGATCTGGTTGAAGGCGTGGTGTTCGGTGTGCGGATAGTAGCCACGGGCCTGTTCCATGTGGTCGGATTCACGCACGGGGGATGTGAAGGTGACGGTCAGTTCGTTGGCGCCGTCTCTGAGCAGACCGCGCACATCCCAACGGTAGGAACGGTGGAAGTTGCGGGTGGAGGCGACCGGGCGGCCGTTCAATGCGATGTCGGCGATGGTGTCGAGGCCGTAGGCCACCAGGTCGTGACGGTCGGAGCCGTCATCCTGCCAATCGAAACGGCAGGTGAATCGCCAATCGACATCGCCGATCCACTGCTGCTTGTTCTCGTTGTCGCCGTCGAACGGGTCGTCGATCAGACCGGCGTTGAGCAGGTCAAGCGTGGCCTCTCCCGGCACAGTGGCCGGAATGCCCGCGGCGAGCGTCGCGCGCAGTGCCTCGGGAGCGGCTTCCGGGTTGACGGCGGTCAACGTCCAGCCCTCGTTCAGAGGAGCAAACGTGCTGGGGATGTGAGACATGGTGAATCCTTCTAACAAATATTCTGGAAAGAAAAGGGCCGCACCGCGATATGAATCTTGGCGCGGCCCTTGGTTGTGGAAAAAGGAAGTTGGAGGTTACGTTTTTTATTCCTTCACGGAGCCGGCTGCGATGCCGCTGTAGATCTGCTTCTGGAAGATCAGGAACAGGATCAGCATCGGCAGCAGCGTGATGATCACGCCGGCGCAGATCAGGTTGTACTTGCTGCCCATCGGGCCGGTGAAGGAGTACAGCGCGATGGCGATGGTCTTCAGATTCGCGTCCTGCAGGTAAAGGTTGGCGGCGTAGTACTCGTTGTACACACCGACGCCCTTCAGGATGGCGCAGGTCACGATCGCCGGCTTCAGCAGCGGCAGCAGGATCTTGTAGTAGACGGTGAAGTAGGAGGCGCCGTCCATGATGGCGGCCTCATCCAGGGAGGTCGAGATGTTCTCGAAGAACTGGATGAACACGTAGATGGAGATCACGTCGGTGCCGCACATCATCACAATGTAGCCCCACATCGTGTTGACGGCGTGGAAGTTGACCATCATCTTGTACAGCGCGACTTGCATGGCGATGCCCGGAAGCAGTGCCGCAAGGGCGAACATGCCACGGATCAGGCCGTTGCCGGGGAACTGGAAGCGGCTCAGCACGTAGGCCAGCATGGTGCCGATGATCGTGGTGACCACCAGGACCACCACCACCACGATGATGGAGTTGCGGAAGGCGACCGCCATGTTCGACGCGACGAACGCCTGCACGTAGTTGTCGAAGTTGAACCAGTTCTTCGGCATGTCCATGACGGACGTGCTCTGGTATTCCTTGTCCGTCTTGGCTGCGGTCACGAAGCAGCTGACCAGCGGCAGCAGCATCATGAAAGCGACGAAGATCAGAGAGAAATACTTGAGGAATACGGCCACCCCGATCTTGAACTTGTACCAGAAGCCCGCGGTCTTGGCTGCGGAACGTTCCTTAGCGAGTGCGACTGCGTCAGTCATCATGCCACCGCCTTTTCCTTGTTGCTCGGTCCGTTCTTGAAGACCGAAGCGTTCTTCCTGGCCATGCGGGCGCGCTGGCGCTCGATCTTGGCCGCCTGCTTCCTTGCCTTCTCCACGCCGTCATCGGCATCCTTGAACACGTACTTGAAGAACAGGTTCTGCAACAGCGCGCAGATGAGGATGATGATCAGCAGGACGATTGCCATGGCGGATGCCAAGCCGACCTTCTGGCTGGTGTGGGCGAGACGGTCCATGCGCACGAAGTAGGTGGCGGTGCCGTTGGCGCCGGAGGTGATGACGTACGGGCCTTCGAAGGCGGACAGCGAGCCGGTGATCGAAAGGATGACGTTCAGCACCAGGATGGTCTTGATGCCCGGCAGGATGATGTGCTTGAACTGCTGCCACTTGTTGGCGCCGTCGATTTCGGCCGCCTCGTACAGCGTCGAATCGATCGACATCATGGCGCCGATGAACAGGATCACGTTCTGGCCGAGATAACGCCAGACGGAGGCGCCCACCAGAGACCAGTTGTTAACGCTTTGGTCTTTCAGCCAGTATGGCAGGTTGTCGAGTTGGAATCCGCACCATTGGAGCACGGTGTCGAACACGTATCCGCGGGTGTAGAAGAACTTGAAGATGAAGCCGACCGCGATGCCGTTGATCAGATACGGGAAGAAGTAGATGGCCTTGAACGCGCTGCCGCCACGGACCTTGAACGCCAGCATGGTGGACAGATACAGCGCCAGCGCCACCTGGATCAGCGCGCCGACCATGTAGTAGAGGCTCAGCTTCAGGGAGGAAAGCGTGTCGGGACGGGTGAAGACGTCGATGTAGTTCTGGAGGCCGACGAATTGGCGCGGGCCGATGTACTTCATCTTGTAGAACGAGTAGCCGATCATGGATCCGAATGGCCAGTAAGTGAAGATTACGAGCAGTGCGACCGGAATCGCGGAAAAGGCGACGATGACGCCCGCCTTACGCCAATCTCGGGGCTGCTTGTTGAATGGAATCTCGGCCTTCTCGGTCGGTTCCACTGCTGCTGCAGTCATGATATCCCCCTCTTTGGGTTGCTTCTCTGCCTAACGAAAAATTGCGATGGAAGAGGACTTCGGCTTGGTTCCGCCGAGAACGAGCCGAAGTCCTCAGTGATGGATGCGCGACTTCACGCCGTCACGCCTGGCGTTCCGGAATCACTTGGTGTCGACGCCTTCGGAATCAAGGGCGTCGTTCCACTTCTGGTTCCACTCCTTGACGAGGTCGTTGTAGGACTCGTCTTTATTGGCCGCGTGCTCGACGATGCTCTGGACACGGGAGTCGCCGCCGGTGTTGATGTTGAGTTCGGAATCGGAGTTGAGGTCGTTGAACAGATCCTCCTCGCCGTCAGGAGCCGGTTCGTCGGCGATGAGCTTGACGTTCTTGAAGTCGGAGTAGAGGTCCGGCAGCTTGTCGTCGTCGGCCGCGATCGAGACGCCGCCTTCGTTGTAGGCGTAGTTGGACTTCTCGGTCAGCCACTTGACGAAGATCATGGCCGCTTCCTGGTTGGTGGTGGAGGAGTTCTTGTTGATGCCGTACGCGTAGTCAGAAGCGGAGGTGGCGTACTGCTTGCCCTTGACGGAGATCGGGAACGGCATGTAGCCGACGTCCTTGGCGTTGTCGCCTGCGGACTGGATCTGGGAGACCGCCCAGGAGCCGAGCACCATGGTGGCGATGTCGCCGCTGTTCAGCTTGTTCTTGGAAGTTTCCCAATCGGTGGTGGAGTAATCGTCCTCGGTCAGGCCATCGGCCACGGCGTCATACAGGATCTTGTAGACGTTGTAGGCGTGGGTGCCGTCACCCGGATCCTTGAACGGGTTCTTGGTGTGGGTGAAGACGTTGTTCATGTAGTTGGGATCGCCGGTGGCCGTGCCGCCGATGTACGCGTCCCAGGCGCCCATGGTCCAACCAGCCGCGTAGTTGGTGTACAGCGGAGTGGCCTTGGTCTTCTCCTTGATGGCCTTCAGGTCGGAGATGAATTCCTTCGGGGTGGTCGGCAGCTTGTCGATGCCGGCCTCCTTGAAGATCCTCTTGTTGTAGACGATGCCGGAGGCGTTGCCGACCGAAGCCACGCCGTAGACCTTCTTCTGGTAGGACTGGTTGACAGCGTACTTGATCTCCTTGTTCATGTCTCCGAGGGAGCCGTAGGAGATGAAGTAGTTCTGCAGTTCGGCCCTGTCGACCGCCGGAATCATCATGATGTCGCCCCAGTCACCGCCCTGCAGACGGGTCATGGCGCTGTTGGCATAGTCGCTGTTGGCTTCGACGGTGACCTTGATGTTCGGATAGGTCTTGTTGAATTCGGCGATGTACTGCTTCCAGGTCGTTCCCGGATAGTCGTTCTTGAGCATATCGGTACGATGGCTGAACAGCTTCAGATTGGCCTTGATGTCCTTGCCGGTCTGACCAAGCTTGATGTCCTTGTACTGTATGTCGGTGACCTTGGAGGAGCCACTGCCGCTGCCACCGCAGGCCGCCATGCTCACCGCGCAGACAGCCGCGATGCCGGCTGCGACGATCTTCTTGAGATTCATCTTCCGATCCTTCCTTGTGAATCCTTGTCCATCACTTCCGGAGTCTCGGCACCGATGCTCCATTGGTGATGCCTTTTTCATCTCAGGCCTCTCTGCCTGCCTTTGATGAACTGGTAGTTATACCATAAATGAACCCCTTAAGTTTGTCAAGCGCTTAAGTTGCGCTCCGCGCCCTCGCCGCACAGCCGCAGTGCCGTCGCAACCCTATGGTCAACCCGCTTCAAATACAGAAAACACCAATCGTTTCAATACATCGAAGCGGTTTGATGTCCATCCCCCCACAACCCGCGACCGTTCACGTTAAGAGGGTTAATGTAAATTTTTTTACCGGAGTGTCGTTAAGCGCTTAAGCATACGTATGCAAAATCCTGCAGCAGCGAAAAACGGCGGAATCGCAACGAAAACGGCGTGCCACGCCATGAATGGACGCGGCACGCCGTTCATGGAACAACGCGCGACGGCGATCGCCGGACGCTCAGCCCTTGCGGGAAGCCAGGAAATCGCGGTACCACATGAAGCTGTCCTTCGGGATGCGCTCCTGCGTGGCGTAGTCGACGTATGTGATGCCGAATCGCTTGGCATAGCCGAAATACCATTCGAAATTGTCAAGCAGCGACCACACGAAATAGCCGGTCAGCGGCACGCCTTCGTCGATGGCGCGCTTCGCCGCGGCGAAATGACGCTTGAGATAGTCGATGCGGTCCGGATCATGCACCGATTTCGTGCCGTCCTCGTTCACCGTCAGCTGGTCCTTGCAGGCCATGCCGTTCTCGGTGACCACCAGATCGACCTCCGGATAGTTGTCGTGCACGCGCACCAGCAGGTCATGCAGGCCGTCCGGATCGATGTTCCAGCCCATGTCGGTGTGCGGGCCCTCGGTGGGCAGCCAGTCCACGTCGGACGCTCCAGGGGCGGTGGACGCCTCGGTGCTTTGCGGGAACTGCGGACGGTCGGACATGGCCACCCGGTTGGTGGAATAGTAGTTGATGCCCAACACGTCGATCGGCTGGTGGATGAGCTCGAGGTCTCCGGACTGGATGAAGTCCCAGTCGCAGATGCCCTTGGTGATGGAGAACAGTTCGTCCGGGTAACGGCCGCGCAGCATCGGGTCGAGGAAAGCGCGGTTGGAGATCAGGTCGAGGCGATGGCAGGCGTCGGCGTCGCCACGGTTGAACTGCAGATTCAACGTGACCGAACACTTGGCCTTGTCCCCCACTTCGGCGCGGACGGCCTGCGTCATCAGACCATGCGCCAGATTCAGGTGGTGGACCGCCGGGAAGGCGCCGGGACCGAGGCCCAGGCCCGGCGCGTGCTCCTTGGCTCCGTAGCTCAGGTAGGACGAACACCACGGCTCGTTCAGCGTGGTCCAGGTGTCGACGCGGTCGCCGAGGCGCTTGGCCACGATACCCGCGTAGTCGGCGAGCGCATAGGCGGTTCTGCGGTTCAGCCAGCCGCCCTCGTCGCCGAGGTATTGCGGCAAATCCCAGTGGTACAGCGTCACGACCGGCTTGATGCCGGCCTCCAGCAGGGCGTCCACGACGCCTTCGTAGAAGTCGAGGCCTTTTTCGTTGGGCACGCCATCAGGCGTCGATATGATGCGGGGCACGGCGATCGAGAAGCGGTAGGCGTCCACGCCGAGGTCCTTGAGCAGCGCGAGGTCCTCGCGCCAACGATGGTAGGAATCGGTGGCCACATCGCCGGTGTCGCCGGCGATGGTGGCTCCCGGCGTATGGCTGAAGGTGTCCCAGATGGAGGGGCAACGGCCATCCTCGGTCACCGCGCCTTCGATCTGATAGGCCGCTGTGGCCGTGCCGAATGTGAAATCTTGTGGAAAAGTTAGCGTCATTGCGTGTCCTTTACTGAAGCGGTTAAGATATTGATGAGGTTAACCGATGTCATAGATTGTTTGCAAACGACACGCCCCGTTCCGCGGAGCGGGAGACACCATCGATTCGTTCCAAGGAAGGGCCATGAACACCACCACCCAAGCATCGCGATTCATTCCAATCACCAATCCGGACCTTCGGTTCATGGGGCGCATCGACCGCACCCCCGCCGACCATCAGACCTGGGCGTTCCCCTACACGCAGGTATCGTTCCGTTGCACCGGCACCAGCATCGGCGTGCGCCTCGTCAACCATTGGGGGTACGGCGACGCGTATCTCGGCGCCATCATCGACGGCATGCAGGTCAAGGCGCGCGTGCCCATCGACGGCGCGCATGACGGCATCAGCATGGAAAACGGCTATCCAAGCCGCGTGGAACCGACCGGACAGCAGGACGACGGACCGCGCCATCCGGTCGACGTGGCAATCGCCGCCGATCTGCCGAACATCGAACATGAAGTGACGATCTTTAAACGGCAGGACGAGGGCAACAATCGTTTTGACGTGTATGGCATTCTGCTGGACGAGGGAGCGAAGCTCATGCCGACGGCGACGCCGCTGCCGGAGCGCCGCATCGAAGTGTACGGCGATTCCGTAACGTGCGGCGAGCGCTGCGAAGCGGCCTGCTACGTGGGACAGGCCGATCCGGAGGTGGATCTGAGCCCGTACAGCAACGCTTGGTATTCGTACGCCGCCATCACCGCACGCAATCTCGGCGCGCAGGCGCACTTGGTCTCGCAGGGCGGCACGACCCTGCTGGACGGCATCGGCTGGTTCCACGCGCCGGACTACATCGGCATGGAAAGCATCTGGGACAAATCCGTCTACAACACGCAGCTGGGCGGCACGTCCCCTTGGGATTTCGCGCAATACACGCCGCATGTCGTCGTGGTCGCGCTGGGTCAGAACGATGCGCATCCCCGCGATTTCATGGCGGACGACTATGACGGCGAGGAAGCCACGCATTGGCGGGCCCGGTACGTCGATTTCGTGCACGCGCTGCGCGGAAAATATCCGCATGCGCTGATCGTGCTCGCCACCACCGTGCTCATCCACGACCCGTCCTGGGATCGCGCGATCGACGAGGTGTGCCATACGGTCAACGACGAAGGCGACGACCGCGTACAGCACTTCCTGTACTCGCGCAACGCGGCGGCCACACCCGGCCATCCGCGCGTGGCGGAACAGCAGGCAATGGCCGACGAGCTGACCGCGTATCTGGAGTCCTTCGGCCCCGATCTGTGGAAGTGACCTCGAGGCGGCCCTCATAGCGGCCTCGGAACGACTCCAACAACCACAACAACCCCATAGCGAAACCGGCCGCCCCTCGAATCGAAGGGACGGCCGGTTTTCCATATCGTCACTCGGTTATCATCACCTGGTGGCGTCACGCCACGGCATCACTCACCGTCGTCATTCGACGCCGTGTGATCCGTCAGATTAAGCCGGAACGGCTGGGCGGGCAATCCATCGCTGTTGAACAGCGGAGCCGGCCCCCAGCTGCGCCATGCGTACCGCATCGACATCGGTTCCGGCACATCCGGACATGCCAGCGTGATCGTGCCGATGCTGCGGCTGTTGACGGGAATGCCGAATTCGGTGGCGTTGTAATCGACCACGTTCACCTTGGAATTGACGAGGTCGTCGATATCGCAATCCACGAAAATCGCCGCGGTGGCCGGATGGAACACGCCGTCCGCGCCCGCAAGCTCGAAACCGGAGCTCTCCGGCGAACGCACCAGCGAAGGCGGCTCCGCATCGGAGCCCTGATTCCTGCTGCCGGGCGTGGTGCCGTCGAAATGCAGGCCGTGCGCGTAACGGAAGAACAGCCGTACGCGGCCGTTCGGATCGCAACGGAAGCCCAACACCGTCGGCCCGTACACGGGAATGCGGGACATGCCGTAAACCTGCCTCAACGCGCAATCGGCGAGCCGTTCGCCCGGAGTGCGCTTGTCGACGGGATGGATGTTGTCGTACTCGCCACAATCGATGGTGCAGATGACGTACACGTTGTCGATGGACTGCGCCGCGTCCCATTGGGCCTCGCGCAGCACCGGCCACAGCATCGGATCGCCTTCGGTCTCGTCCACCTTCTTGTCGATCCATTGCGGAAGCTGCACGATGAGGAACGGCAGGTTCTCGCTCCAGATGGCGCGCCACTCGCCGATCAGCATGCCCAGCAGCTCACGGTAGGACCCACAATACGGTTCGTCCTCCTCGCCTTGGTACCACAGGAAACCAGCCAGCGAGTATGGCGCGATGCGTTCCAGCATGGCGCGGAACGGTCCGGTCGGACGGTACTGCGACGTCGGCGTGACCGGCGGCGGCCACGGGCATGCGCCGTACTGTTCGTTCAGCGTATCCCACGTCACGTCGGGATCGGCTTCCTTGGCGGCCGCGATATTCGCGTTCCAAGCATCGAATCTCGTCTGCCATTCGTCGGTTTCCAGCTTGAACTGCTCCTGCGTCTTGCCGGCGATCGCACGCTCGTACCGGGTGAGATAGCCACGTCCTGCCTCGCTGGAATTCAACGCGTCCTCGCTCATCCAGCACGTGATCGACGTGCCGCCGATATAGCAGTCCACGATGCCGATCGGCAGATCGGGGTCGAGTTCGGAGCGCAGCTTGTGCGCGAAATAATAGGCGACGGCGCTCATCACACCGCTGTTTTCCGGCGATGATTCCTGCCAGCTCGCCGCGTTCTCCGCATTGCGGTTGATGACGCCGGTTTTCGGCACGTTGTAGAAACGCAGCAGCGGATCGGCGCAATTCTCAAGGGCCGCTTCGGCGTTCTCGCTGTTGCGCAGCTCAAGTTCCATATTGCTTTGGCCGCCGGCAAGCCACACCTCGCCGATCAGCACGTCCTCGAATTCGAGGAAATCGTTGCCCGCGGTGACGCGGAGCGTGTACGGACCGCCCTCCGGCTGCGCGGGAAGCATCACGCGCCACGGCGAAAGACCGTCCTTGAGATCCTTCGAAGCGTACGCGTGGGCCTGCGCGACCATCGACCCGTCGAAATCGCGAATCTGCGCGACGACTTCCATACCTGCGCAATCGGCATCCAACGCACCGAACACGGCGTTGGGCTTGTTGCGCTGCAATACCATATGCGAGGCGAAAATCGCCGCCACATGCAACACACCGGCCGAGCTACGTTCCTCGACCTCATCGGCTTCCGCAGTCAGTTCAGATCCCGGCGCGGGACCAGTCACAGCAACCATGGCATCTCTTCCTACTAGAAATACGACATGCCTATCCTATGCCATTCCCGGCCGAGGATACGCGAATCCACCATCCAGTGAGCAGTGGATTTTTTACGGTTTCTCGGCTCACTTTGTGGACTGGATACGTGTCAAGGCACCGCCTCCGGTAGGATGGACCCCAGTTTGCAGGACAAAATCCATGCACGAAACCACGAATTTCATCTGCGAATGGTAGAAACCCGAACGCTTTCCAAGCGTTCACCCCACTACACAAAAGGAGTGCCAAGTACAATGGCTGCACAAATCTGGTATGAGAACGACGGCGATCTCTCGGTCCTCGAAGGCAAGAAGGTTGCCATCATCGGTTACGGTTCCCAGGGCCACGCCCATGCGCTGAACCTGCGCGATTCCGGCGTCGACGTCGTCGTCGGCCTGCGTCCTACCTCCAAGTCCGTGGAGTATGCCAAGGAGCAGGGCCTTGAGGTCAAGCCTGTTGCCGAGGCCGTTGCCGAAGCCGACGTGGTGATGATCCTGCTGCCTGACCAGTACCAGGCCGCCGTGTACAAGAAGGACGTCGAGCCGAACCTGAAGCCGGGCGCTGCTCTGGCCTTCGCTCATGGCTTCAACATCCACTATGGCTACATCAAGCCGTCCGAGGATCATCCGGTCTTCATGGTCGCCCCGAAGGGCCCGGGCCACATCGTGCGTCGTGAGTACGCCGCTGGCCGTGGCGTCCCGGTCGTCGTGGCCGTCGAGCAGGATCCGGATGGCAAGACCTGGCCGCTGTGCCTGGCTTACGCCAAGGCTCTGGGCGCGCTGCGTGCAGGCGCCATCAAGACCACCTTCACCGAGGAGACCGAGACCGATCTGTTCGGCGAGCAGGACGTCCTCATGGGTGGCATCAACCACCTGTGCGATATGGGCTTCGATGTGCTGACCGAGGCTGGCTACCAGCCGGAGATCGCCTACTTCGAGGTGTTCCACGAGCTGAAGATGCTGGTCGACCTGGCCAACGAGGGTGGCCTGAACAAGGCTCGTTGGTCCTGCTCCGACACCGCCCAGTACGGCGACTACACCTCCACGGTCATCACCGAGGAGACCAAGAAGCGCATGCAGTACCAGCTCAAGCGCATCCAGGACGGCTCCTTCGCCAAGGAGTTCATGGATGACCAGGCCGCTGGCGCTCCGAAGTTCAAGAAGCTGCAGGAAGAGTACAGCCACCCGCACCTGGAGACCGTTGGCCCGAAGCTGCGCGCCATGTTCTCCTGGAACAACCAGGTGGACGCCGATGCCGATATGGCCGAGTCCTTCAACGGCAAGATCGCTCGTACCCAGGTTCAGTGAGATTGCTTCGCTAGCTGCATAAGCTATTTAGCGAATTAGAAAGCGTCGCCTGCTTCATGCGGACGGCGCTTTTTGCATATCGTCGTGCGTGCGACGGTTGCGTACGTTCCGGCATAACGAAAGGCCGCCACCCAACTTGGGCGGCGGCCTTCAATCGCAGTTAATGCGATTAATCGCAATGAATGCGAGACGTTACTCAGCCACGGGCGATCTTGCCGGTGAAAGTGGCCATGTCAGCGTCGTCATCCTTGCCGTTGTTCCAAGAGAACATGGCGCGCAGCTTCGGGCCAACGCTCTCGATACGCACGTTGCCGTATTCTTCCTGCAGTTGCTTGAACTTCGGAGCGCCAGCGTCCTGATCGTCGATGAACTCCTTGGCGAAGGAGCCGTCCTGGATGCGCTTGAGATGGTACTGCATGCGCTTGCGGCAGTCTTCGTTGATGACGGTGTTGGTGTAGTCGCCGTACTGGGCGGTGTCGGAGCAGGACCAACGGGCCTTGTTCAGGCCACCCTCGTTCATGAGGTCGACGAGCATCTTCAGCTCGTGGCAGACCTCGAAGTAGGCGATCTCCGGCTGGTAGCCAGCGTCAGTGAGGACCTCGAAGCCCATTTCAACGAGCTTGTTCACGCCGCCCATGAGCACGTTCTGCTCGCCGAACAGATCGGTCTCGGTCTCCTCGGTGAAAGTGGTCTTGATGGCGCCTGCGCGCAGGGCGCCCAGAGCCTTGGCGTAAGCCAGGGTGATGTCCCAAGCGTCGCCGCGCGGATCCTGTTCGACAGCCACGACGACCGGGACGCCACGGCCGTTGGCGTACTCACGACGCACGATGTGGCCCGGGCCCTTCGGGGCGACCATGAAGACC
>OLSJ01001753.1_pt1 | contig 12476 bp, 6 predicted proteins | sample 1672151 | NCBI WGS metagenome assembly OLSJ01 (sample SAMEA3136653, study PRJEB25190) | human gut metagenome | biome: human gut; feature: human-associated habitat; material: faeces | place: Austria | collected 2013 | reverse complement strand
AAGGCTATACAGAATCACGACATACGCTTACCGAAGATTTATAAAGCTTATGGAGAGAATTAGCTGTACTGATGATGAAGACGACTTATTAGAGCTATACGCTGCCGTGATACAGGCTGTATTTAACGACAGGGTAGAGAATGAAGAAATAGAACGGCTGGACGTAGCAGACATTATAGATACGTTTGGAGCGATAGTAGAAATCATAGATATTTCTGTCAATGAAAAAATACGGTATCTTGGTACACTTTTGGGCGGAGTGTCGGAAGAAGACCAGGGTAGCGCGTTCGATGAATACGACCAGGAAAATGGATATATCGAAGAGACAACGCAGGAAGAAATATGGAGATCATACGGGGACAACCTGGACGCTATCCTACAGATATGTATAAAGAGTATGCGAAACAGCTATAAGGAGTGCTTAGAATCAGATTTAAGCGACTTATTGGACTACGTTGTATTTCAAGTCGAATATGACCGGGAAAAGTAGACATAAGGAGCGTAATAAATGGCTGGTGCAAGTCTCAGAGTAGGGGCGAATACAAGCGAGTTTACCAGTCAAATGAAATCAATGCTTACGCAAATGAAGCTTGTTACCAGCGAATATAAGGTAGAAGCGGCACAAGCGAAAGCATTAGGAAGTCAGACAGATTTACTTAAGGCTAAGAAGACAGAGCTTACAAGTAAGATTAAGCTGCAAACGGACGCAATTAAGCTACAGCAGACCAATTTAACAGCTCAGAAGCAGAAGCTCACAGAACTGATAGAGAAGGAAGATAAGGCAAAGCAGAAGGTAGCAGAGCTTACGAAAGCCCATGAAGATAGCGTTAAGGCGACTGGGAAAGACAGCGAGGAAAGCCAAAAACTAAATGCACAGCTAGAAGAAGCAAAAGAAGCACACGCAAAGGCTACAAATGCTGTAAAGAAACAGGAAGACGCAATAGCGAAGAATACGGTTAAGCTGAATGAATCGAAAGCGGCACTTACTGAGCAGAATACAGCATTAAAAAATACAGAAGAAGAATTAACGAACGCCGAAAAGAAATGGACTGTTTTCGGACAGGAAATAAAGACGGCGGGAAGCAACATGGACGAAGCCGGGAATAAAACTATAAGCCTGGGCGACGTTATTAAGGCTAATCTTATTTCTTCCGCGATCATAAGCGGAGTAAAAGAGCTTGCCAACGGGATAAAGGAACTTGCGAAGGGCGCGATAAGCGTCGGCATGGACTTTGAAAGCGGCATGAGCCAGGTAGCGGCTACTATGGGTATGACTACCCAGGAAATAGCCGGAGGAAGCGAAGCTTATACAAAGCTGGAAAATGCAGCAAAGGAAGCCGGAAATACCACCCAGTTTAGCACTACCCAGGCAGCAGAAGCCCTTAACTATATGGCACTTGCCGGATATGATGCAGACAAAGCAGTAGAGACATTACCTACAGTTTTGAACCTGGCAGCAGCGGGCGGAATGGATTTAGCGACAGCTTCCGACATGGTAACGGACAGCATGAGCGCACTAGGGGACAAAGCCGGAACTACAGAAAGTTTTGTAGACAAAATGGCGAAGACTTCACAAAAGAGTAATACCAGTGTGCAGCAGTTGGGCGAAGCACTGCTTAGCGTAGGCGGAACGGCTAAGAGCTTAGCGGGCGGAGTTACCGAAGCGAATACCGTATTAGGAATATTCGCGGATAGCGGAACGAAGGGAGCAGAAGGCGGAACAGCATTACGAAACGTAATTTTAAGCCTTACAGCGCCGACGGATACCGCAAAGAAAAAAATGCAAGAGTTAGGGCTTAAAGTCTTCGACGCAAACGGGAATATGCGCCCGTTAAATGAGACTTTCCAAGACCTTAACGGAATCCTGGGAAATATGACCCAGGGAGAGCAGACAGAAGTATTAAACACAATCTTTAATAAAGTTGACCTTAAGAGTGTAAATGCTTTACTTGCGAACAGCGGCGAGCGGTTCAATGAGTTAAGCGGATACATAGAAAATTCTACGGGCGCTGCCGAACAAATGGCGGCAACGATGAATGATAACTTACAGGGTAAAATTACGATATTAAAGAGCGGGCTGGAAGGGCTTGGAATTGCTGCTTATGAAAAGTTCGAGACACCGCTTAAAAATGCAGTAACGAATATTACGAACGTAATAGGAGATTTACAGACAGATTTAACGAGCGGGGAGCTGAGCGGCGCGCTTGATAAGGTTGCTACAGGTTTCGGGAACCTGGTAGAAAAAGCCAGTGAAATTATTGTAGCGGTATTACCTAAAATCCTGGAAGGGCTGGGCTGGATTGCAGACCACGGCGACACGATAGCCAGCTTATTAGCTGCCATAGGTGCGGGATTTGCGGTATTTAAGGTAGCGTCGATAATCAACGGAGTAGTAACAGCTATACAGGGACTTACGGCGGCAGAAGTGGCGCTAAATGCCATACAGAAACTTGTTAATATAACAATGGCTGCTAATCCGATGATGTTAATTATAACGTTGGTTGCTACACTGGTAGCGGCTATAGTCGGATTTGTCGCCACAAATGAAGATGCAAGAGCGGCGGTAGTAAATGCCTGGAACATCGTAAAAGATACGGTAGGAAAAGTAGTAGGAGAAATTGCAAAATTCTTTACAGAAACAATACCAAACGCACTAAGCAAGGTTGTAGATTTTGTAAAAGATAACTGGCAAGATATTCTATTATTCCTGGCGAATCCGTTCGCGGGTGCGGCTAAACTGCTGTACGAACATTGCGAAACTTTCCGAAATATTGTAGATAATATCGCTTCATTTTTCCGGGAGTTACCGGGCAAGATTTGGGACGCAATCCTGGGAGCAGTTACGACAGTAACGACCTGGGGCGAAAATATGAAGGCAGCAGTTGTACAGGCTGCTACTGAATTTGTAACAAATGCAATAACATTTTTTCAAGAATTGCCGTATAAAATCGGCTATGTAATCGGTCAAGCAATCGGAAATGTAGTACAGTTCGGTATTGACCTGGTAACATGGGCGACTACAGAAATACCGAATTTTATTAACACGGTAATAACATTCCTGGTAGAGCTTCCAGGAAAAATTTGGGACGCGATAGTAAGTGCGATCACGAACGTACAGAACTGGGGACAGCAGATATACACGGAAGCAACAACGTATATACAAAATACGATAACTTCCGTAGTGGGATTCCTGGTAGAGCTTCCGGGCAAGATTTGGGACGCGATAGTAAGCGCGATCACGAACGTACAGAACTGGGGACAACAGGTATACACACAAGCAACTAATTATATACAGAATACTATAACGACGGTCGTAAACTTTTTATCCCAGCTTCCAGGTAAGATTTGGAACGCAATAGTAAGCGCGATTACAAATATGGCGAACTGGGGGCAACAGATGTTAAGCCAGGCGAGCGCGGCAGCATCGAATATTTTAAGTAATGTATATTCAACACTTTCACAGATGCCGGGCAGAGTCTGGAACGCAATACAGGGCGCTATACAATCTGTAGCAAACTGGGGAAGCGGACTGCTACAACAGGGTAGAAACGCGGCAAGTCAGTTAGTAAGTGCTGTGATCAATGGTGTAGCTTCCTTACCGTCACAAATGGCAAACGTAGGCTACAATATCGTAACGGGTGTATGGAATGGTATATGTAATGCCGCTGGCTGGTTTAGACGGCAAGTGCAGAGCTTCTTTAGTGGAATTGTAGACGGTGTAAAAAATGCACTGGGTATACATTCGCCGTCCCGGGTATTCCAGGACGAAGTAGGTAAGTACATGGCGCAAGGAGCGGGCGTAGGATTTACGAACGAGCTTGGTAATGTTGAAGAAGACATAGATAAGAGCCTGGGAACACTTACAAAGAAAGTAGCGAAGATAACACCAGTAACAGAGGTTAAGCAGAGTGCGAAAGTAGTAGCACTGAACAACAGAGTAAATACTACAGAATTTACGGACGATTCCAAAAAGACAGTAATAGTAGAAATCACAAATATTACTGAGCTTGACGGAAAAGAGATAGCACGAAAGACAACAAAGCGAGTAGTTAAGAATGTAACGAAAGACCAAAAGAGCAAGCAGAAAGCGAAAGGGGCGGCATAATGAACGGTGTATATTACACGATATACAACAATATTAGGGACAGAGACGCGGGCGTTAAGCCCGTGAGCCGCCCTAATATCCCTACAGCAGAACAGGAGTACGACGAGATAAAAGTACCGGGAAGGGACGGGAATTTATACAGAAAAAAAGGAACATTAAAAGATATTCCCATTGAGATTACTTATAACTTCCTGTCAGACGACCCGGAAGACTGGGCGGAAGATTTCAGAAGCATAAAACGGCGATTCCTTAAGGAAAGTACAGGTATGCTTATGTTTTCAGACGACCCGGGCTATTATTACAAAGTGAAGAAAATTGATATAGGGACAAACGAGCGCTTAGCGAAGCGTATCGGGAAATTCCAGGTAACATTTACTTGTGAAGGCTATATGTATCTGACAGAAGGAGCAGAAACAAGGAACTTAAGCGATACACTGTATAATGCTTTTGAAGAGTGCAAACCAGTGTATGAGATCGCGGGGGACGGCGTATGTACACTTACTGTAAACGGTACGGAAGTTACGGCGAATATCGGCGGAAAGCTGGTTATAGATACCGGGCTGAAACTTTGCTACACGGCGTTGAAGGAAACGGCAAACAGACGGCTTACCGGGTATTATGAAGACCTGTATTTAAAAGAAGGGGAAAATACATTTAGTGCAAGCCCTGGATTTACAGTTAAGATAAAACCTAACTGGCGGTGCAGATAAATGATAGAGGTATACGTTAAAGGTAATGAGGACTACGGAAGTAACGGAGATATGACCTTAACGCCGACTACGTGCGAAGTAGAACTTACTGTAGAAGGAGTGGCAGAGCTTACCTTAGAACACCCTATAGACGACCTGGGGCGCTGGGAATACCTGGTAACTGATAATGTAATAGCAGCACCTACGCCGTATTCAAAGAAGCAGCTTTTTAGAATCTATGATTATACGAAGACTGAGACAGAAGTAACAGCGTATGCAAGACATATTTTCTATGATTCTGCCGGGGAAATGCTGGTAGATGTAAGACCGACGAACAAGACGGGACAAGAAGCACTAGATACAATCTTAAGCGGTACGAAGTACAAGGCGAAGACAAATATTAAAACGCGATCCACAGCCTACTATATCCGTAAAAACATCATGGAAGCAATCGGCGGGGACGATGAAAACAGCTTTATAAATCGCTGGGGCGGCGAAAGAATGTATGATAATTTTACTGTTATCATAAATGATCGCCTGGGCGGGGACTATGGAGCGTGCGCAGAGTTTGGGCGGAATATGACAGGGATAGAAGCGGACATAAGTATAGACGATGTAGTAACGCGAATTATCCCGGTATCATACAACGGGCACACCCTGGAAGGGGAAGAACCGTGGATAGATAGCCCGCTCATTGGAAGCTATGCAAATCCCAGGGCAGCAGTTATTAAATTTGAAGATGTTAAGTTACTGGAAGATTGCCAGGAAGGGGAAGAAGGATTTAGTACGCTGGAACTTTTAAGGGAAGAACTTAAAAGACGGTGCACAAAAGAGTATGAAAACGGGCTTGATAAGCCGAAAGTAAATTATAAAGTAGACCTGGTAGAAGTTGCGAATACGGAAGACTATAAAGACTACAAGAAATTAACAACAATAGGAATAGGCGACGACGTATTAACAAAGGACAGAAAGCTTAAGATAAATGTAACGGCAAGATGTATAAGGCTTGTGTACGACTGCATAGAGGAAGAAAACGCAGAAGTTGAGCTAGGGAACTTTATAGAAAATTATTTTGACAAGACAACCAGCGCGGCAGATATTATACAGAAAGTAACCAGGGAAGACGGGACACTTAAGGCGGAAGAAGTATACGGTAAAATCGACGCTGTAAAGGCACAATTAAAAGCCCAGCGCGACATATCGCAACCTTCAGAAGTAAGGGCGGTAATATTTGAAGACCTGGTAGAAGGAAGTCCGACCTACGGGGCTATGTCTATCGGTACAATGGGCTTCTGTATTGCATCAGAACGTACAGCGGACGGGAAAGATTGGGACTGGAAGACCTTCGGAACTGGTAGTGGCTTTTACGCTGATTATATATGTGTCGGGCAGTTAGACGGAGCGCTTATAAAAGCAGATAGCATACAAGCGGAATCTATCAGCATCAACTATAAAAAGTCGGTGGAATCCCATATAAGCGAAGCGGTAAACACTGTAGAGAGAAACTATAAAAATGATATCGACGGGCTTAAAAGCGATTTCAAGAAAACCTACACTACTTTTCAGTATGTAGACGAAACAGCGGGAAACCTGGCAAATGAAGCAGAAAGCAACGCGAACAGCTATACGGAAGAAAAACTTAAGAAGTATGTTACTACGGTCGAAATGGGGACATCAATAAATCAGACAGCAGAAGAGATTAAGACCGAAGCGAGCAAGAAGTATACAACGTATAAGTATGTAGATGATTCCGCCGGAGCAGCAGAAACAAACGCAAAAGGGTATGCGGATACTGTAGGAGCGGGAGCAAAGAGTTATACAGACGAAAAGCTTAAGAAATATGTTACTACTACAGAAATGAATACGGCTATAGATCAGTCAGCAGAATCAGTAAAAACATATGCAAAAAAAGCAGTAAACGAACTGAAACATAACTATGTAGAAAATGGAACTTTTGAAAGTGGAAACTTAGACGGATGGGGCTTAAGTGATAGCAATAATATTAAAGCTATAAACGATGAATACTTAGGGAATGTAGCAAGTATTACAAGGGGAACGTCTAACATTTACATGCGCCAAAGCTGGAAATTGAAAGCTGGAACATATACGGTAAGGTTCAAAGCTGGGGCGAACTTAAGAAGCATAAGCAAAGCAAGAATTAGAGTTTCGCTTGGTGGAACAAGTTATTATACAAAAGCCGGAGAGCTGGACGACGAAGTATTTAAGCAGTACGAAACGGAGATAACTATAAGCGCAGCGGGGACAAAGTACCTTTATGTGTATAACTATGTGGATAACACGACGGTTTATATTAAAGATGTGGAAGTACTGGGTAAATACGAAGATCATGCAGAAGCACAATTTACAGTAGCAAATGGCGCTATCGAAGCAGAGGTAAAAAGAGCGGAAGACATAGAAGACGAACTTAGAAGTGCTATAAAAGTAAATGCAAATAACATAACGAGCAAAGTAGAAAAAGGGGATATGGGAAGTTATGTGACGCAATATTACAATAATGTGCTGGTTGCATTTAATAATAGTTCTAAGTATGTGCAAATTTCAGCCGGACAGATCGCTATTTACAATGGAGAAGTAACAACAAAAGGCAAACGAGCAGTATTTAACCAGTCGGGAAATTCATTCTATAGGGATGATTATTTTGTAGGGCGAATAGGTACAAATGAGTGGAAGAGTAATAGTGCGCATAAAGGGCTTACGTTTGATTTGGAATACCAGGGGAAATATATGGCGTGGGCGCAAGAAGAAAGTAGCAGCGCGACAAGTTACGATACGATTTTATGCTATTCGAGAGCGAATAGTATTTATACAGAAAAGGGCTTACATTTTGGTTGTAATGTGTACGCACATGGTTGGAATCTGTATAACGCCGATCTAAGAAACACGTCATACGACGGCTATAGCGGTTGGACGGGGGAAATTCCGATAATAACAAAGATACAGGCGAATAGTGATGGCACTATTACGTGGTGGAGTTCATCAATAACTGTAAGAAATGGCGGCATAACAAGCGCCCCGAGAAGTTAGGAGAAAATATGGAAGAAGATAGATACTTAAAGGTTAATGAAGCGGAAAAGCCGAAAGAAGAAGAAAGCCCGGTAATAGAAAAGACCACGGTAAGACTTTTCAATACAGAAGCGGGCGAAATGAAAGTGGAAGAGGAAAAAGAAGTAGTATGAGCAAAGAAGAAGTAAAGACAGAAAGACACACAGAAACAAAAGAAGAAGCAATTAAGAACATGAGAAAAATAGTAGAGGTTGAGGAAGAAAACCACGTAGAGACAAAAGAAGAAGCAGTTAAGAGAGTAGCCGAGCCGCTTAGCGTTACTATTGAAAAAGCAAAAAAAGATATAAATACAGCGGTTATTATGGCGGAAAGAAATTACGGCTTACATTCAAGTATTACGGTGCTGATTCTTGAAAGCGTCTTAGCAAATGTACGCGCGGGAAATGCTACAGTAGCAGCTATGGAATTTGAACAATACAAAGGGGAACTGTTGAAGAATGAATAAACAGATCACACGACTTACGTTAGATGTAGGCTTAAGAGATTCCTATAAAGTTGTATTCGTAAAGATGGGCGATACAGAACGCCGGGTAATTGCGGAAATTAAAGACAACGGAGAGGACTATAGCCTTGCTGGGGTAAATAGTGTAGAAGTTCGCTGTAGAAAGGCGGATGGAAAACAGGTTACTAAAAATGCTACGAAAGATAACAATACAATCGTAATTGATATAAGCGGGCAAATGACAACTTGCAAGGGTACAGCTATTGTAGACGTAGTACTGTACGGAACTGACGGCGGCGTATTAAGTACAGCTAAATTCTATTTGAATGTAGACGACGGGGCGGTAAACGAAGACGATATTAAAAGCAGCAACGAATACAAAAGCCTTACAGATGCATTAAGAACGGTGGGACTTGCAAAGGAAGTAGCGAATACTGCATTAAATACAGCTAATGAAGCAGTTAAAACAGCAGAATCAGCTATGAAACAGATACCGGGTTATACTTCCAGGGCAGAGACAGCGGCGAGCAAAGCGGAAGAAAATAAAACAGCAGCGGCAAATTCAGCGAGCGCGGCAGCAGATTCTAAGGCATCCGCCGGAAAGTCCGCAACAGCAGCGGCAAATTCAGCAAGCGCGGCAGCAGAAAGTAAAACAGCAGCGGCAAACTCAGTAAAAGCAGCAGAAGCGGCAAAGACGAAGGCAGAAGACGTAGTAAAAGGGATTGCAGATACAAAAGCGGAAGCAATCGCGCAAATAGAAGCTGCCGGAGTAGAAGCCACACAAAATATTAAGGGATACACGAAGGAAGAAACAAACGCACTCTTAAGAGCTGCTGGGATTCATACCCAGGTAGGCGCGCCGATCTACGGGGTTAAAAGAGTATGGAACACGGAAAGCGTAAGCGATACCTGGGAACGTACAGACGCAAGCGTAGGCATGGAAGCAAACCCGACCATAGGGACAAAAGTAGGGAAAGACGACTTTTCTTATGTAATGCCGTGGGCGGGGATTGTATCTAAATGCTGTGACCTGGATACAGGGGAAACAATAGCGTATATCGGAGAACCGGGGTACGACCCAACGAAGTACATGGTACTTACAGAGTATCCGGGATATTATCTCAAACGCTGGCGAGACGATACATACGAATATGTACAGATTTCCGCCGGAGCATTTGACGGAGCGGTATATATAGAGCCGTGGGAGTGGGGACGCTACCCGTCTTCGCTTATGGGAAGTAAGCACGTATCCATGAGCGGAAAGCACCCGGATTGCAGAATAAATAGAGCTACGGTACGTGCACGATCAAAAGCAGCCGGAGAAGGATACTACAGCATGGATAGTACAAGCTACTGGGCGTATAGTATGCTGGTTCTTGTGAAATACGCGAGTCTTAATACTCAAGAAAAAGTATGCAAGGGCTATTACTATTTGAGATACACAGACCAGGACAAGGCTTTAGTAGCGGAACAGAGTACAAACCGTATTGTTATCGCACTTGCGACAGCAGCCAACGAATACCTGGTAGGAAATGCTGTGGAAATCGGTACAAGCCTGGGCGGAGCACAGGTAGCGAAGCAGAGACTAATTACAAGAGTGGAAGACTACAACAACGGAAGCGTAACAGGGAAAGCGATCTATTTTGACGGCGACCCGGTAAATATTGCAGTAGGTAATATTATTAGTCATTGCGCTAATATATCGGGAACAACCGATAGCCTGGGAATGAGGGACGGCTGCTTAGTAAATGACGGTAAGCACGCTATGTTACTTTTAGGGCATGAGCATAACGGGCAGTATGCTTTTGTGGATAATGTGAACCGATACCAGGGGACACTATATGTATGCTACGACAACACAGCGACGAAAGATAATGTAGGAGATACAGACCCGAATTATAAAGCATTAAGCTTTGCATTTCCTACAACGTCCGGCTGGCAGCTTTTGGAAGGATTTGACCCGGAACACCCGTTAGAAATGTGGTGCGAAAAGCTGGGCGGTTCTTCTGTTGGAAAAGGAAACGGGGCGTACTTATGGAGTAATAACAATGCCGCCTGGTTCGTCTTGTGTGTCTTCGGTAACGCGCACAGCGGAGCTTCCGCTGGCTTGCCTTGCGTGTACGCGAGCAACGGCAGCGGTGACGCGTACTGGAGCATCGGCGGGGTGCTTCTTAAAAAGCGCCAGTAAGACCGGGGGTGTAACGGGGGCGGGCAGCCCCCTAATACCTAAAGATTTCCAGGAAAATGGAAGGAAAGGGGGAAAGTATTGAATTTGCAAAATGAAATGATATACTACCCAAAAGAAACGGCGGGAAGGAGATAGAACATGAAAGGATAGAGAAAATACATAAAAGGGATTTAGTGTGTAAGCCGCCTGGTACGTCTTGTATGTCTTCGGTAACGCGAACAACGGAGCTAACGCTGGCTTGCCTTACGTGAACGCGAACAACGGCAGCGGTAACGCGAACTGGAACATCGGCGGGGTGCTTCTTAATGCTTACAATGGAAAATATGAATTATTGCACACTATCTAAACACGGCGCAAGCTGTGACCTTACCAGAGTAACCGACACGGCGAAGGACTGGTAAAAATAAGCGACTGGCAAGGAACTATTAGGGGAAGACCCGGAAGCCGCTATTTACAGGGCGGTATGCCTTCGGGCGTATTCCGAATAAGCATTTAAGAAAGGGTAGTATATGGATAAGCCAGTAAATAAGAAACCAAAGTTAAAGAAACAAGAGATACTACCTAAAAGAGTTGGTGGAATCTACGAAAAAATCTACGAATATGAAAACATTAAAACGGCGATTAAGGCAGTATGCAGTAGCCCAAACGCAACAAAATCAAAGAAAAACGAAAAGACAAATGCAAAGCAACAGAAAGAAAAGTATTTAGGGGATATCGACAAATACACGAAAATAATACAGGCACTTCTGATAGAAGGCAGATATAAGCCACGGAAGCTGAGAAGAAAAGAAATATACGACGGTGTGCGGCATAAAAAACGAATGATCGCTAAGCCCTGTATGATTGATAAGATTGTACAACGGGCAGTATTACAGATCATTGAGCCTATTCTGACAAGAAGGATGTATATGTATTCGTGCGCAAGTATAAAGGGAAAAGGCGGGACGTATTGCAAAAGGAAGATTGAAAGAGCGATAGCCAGGAAGAACAGGAAAGGAAAGACGTATAAGAATGTAAAACATACAAAGTACTGGGAAGCCCTGGATATTAAGAAATGCTACGACAATATTTTACATTGCTTTTTGAAGTTCCGACTTATCAAAATGTTTAAAGACAAAAGGTTACTTGAATTACTGTTTATGTGTATAGATATTTACTGGGTAAAAGAGACAGCAGCCGGGAAAAGAGGGATACCAATAGGTACGCCGTTCGGTCACTGGTTCGCTAATATCATGCTGACACCCGTAGACTTTGTAATAAAACACATTTTCAAGATAAAATACTATTTTAGGTATATGGACGATATGTTATTATTTAGTAGTAATAAAAAGAAGTTACGGCAGTTTGTAGCCTGTATCCGTGATGCGCTATCACGAATAGGCTTACACATAAAGAGTAAATTACAGGTACACGCAACCAATGATAAAGGGAAGTTAGGGAACAGACCAATAGACTTTATAGGCTATAGATTCTACCGGGACTGTACTACCTTACGTTCCAGTATATGCTTAAGAATAACACGGAGAATACGGAAGGTACGAAAGAAGCAGATACTTAACGGACACGATGCAAGAAGCGTAATAAGCTATTACGGCTGGATAAAAAATACGGATTCCTGGGGACTGAAAGTAAAGTATTTTGATGATACCGTAAAAAGCGCAAAGGAGAAAATAAGCAATGGAAGCGGTAAGAATCAGAGAAGGCGTAGAGACAGAAGAGGAAGTACTGACCGGGGCGGCTATCGTTGGGAGACAGGCGGGGCGTGTGCGCGTACAGCTTAAGACAGACGTAGAGACAGTAGAAGAGACGGAAGAAAAACCGAAACACTACCGTTTTACACTGATTGAGTTTTGCACCCGTGAAACTGCAAAGCTGGAAGCCCGTATTAACGGAAGCTTGGCTAAATGGATTGAGGAAGCCCGGAGAATTGCAGCAGAAAAAGCGGGAGAGAAGACAGCAGAAGAGAAG
>OLSJ01001745.1_pt1 | contig 12515 bp, 8 predicted proteins | sample 1672151 | NCBI WGS metagenome assembly OLSJ01 (sample SAMEA3136653, study PRJEB25190) | human gut metagenome | biome: human gut; feature: human-associated habitat; material: faeces | place: Austria | collected 2013 | reverse complement strand
TGGCAGTATATTCATCTGTTTGAGAAGAGGAACCAAAGAGCAAATAGTCAATAGATACATTGAGAGCAGTCGAGAGTTTGAGCAACGTGTTTACTGACATGTTTTTGTTTCCTAATTCTAAATCATAGCAGAATCGAGGCGTAATATCTACCATTTCAGCCAGTTTTTCTCGAGAATAGCCAATTAATAACCTCTGTTTTTTAATTCGTTCACCGATAAGGATGGAATTTTTTAATTCACTCATAAATTGTATACTCCTTTGAATTAATGTTTATATGATGATGATAAGTGTAGAATTTACAAAAAAATATGAACTAATAAGGGATAAAAGATTGACGGATAGTTCATGATTGGTTTATAATTACACGGAAGTAATAAAAATGTTTTCAACAAAGGAGGAAGTATAAAATGAGCAGGGGAAAATTGAAAAAAGGACTTTCATTTTTCCTGTCATTTCTGATGGTGCTAAGCCTATGTGCTGTTTCTGTACCAGAAGAAGTAAAGGCGGAAAGCAATGTAGTGTTTACTGTTACGGCAGATAAGCAGGAAGTGAAGCGTGGCGACGAAGTGACGCTTACGGTTACAATGTCCGGGAATACAGATGCATATGGAGTACAATTTGAATTGTTACATGATAAGAAGAAGTTGCAGTTGGAATCTGTAAATGCATTACCGGCAACAGGAAGTGTAAAAGAAGGGAGCATGTTAAGCTCAACACATGAAACAGTAAAGCATACAGCACTGACAGTTGCAGTCAGTACGGATCAGGCAATTAAAAATGGTCTTGTATTGAGTGCAAAATATAAAGTGCTTGATACTGCGGCAGGTGGGAAAGTGTCCTGGAATTCTGAAATACAGATGACGGAAGAAAATGGCGACATGATGAGTAATTATTCTGTAAGTGATGAGACAAACATGAAGGTTGTAGTTCCGGTTGATGGAATTAAGATCAATAAGACAAGTATGACACTTGCTAAAGGACAGACAGAAAAGCTGACGGCATCTTTAATTCCGGCTGATGCAAGTGCAGATATTCAGTGGACAAGCAGTGACTCTAAAATTGCAGCAGTTTCAAATGATGGAACCGTGACGGCGGTTGGAACAGGTAAAGCAACCGTGACAGCAACAGTGAATGGAATTAGTGCATCTTGTGAAGTGACAGTAAATAATCCATTAAAAGACCTGAAAATTGTAAGTGCAGAGGGAGTTACTACACTGAAGAAAGGTCAAACAACACAGTTGACTGCAAAGCTAGATCCAGAAGATACAACAGATGACAAAACAGTGACATGGAGTTCTTCTAATGAATCAGTTGCAACAGTCAGCACCAGTGGAATGGTAACTGCGGTATCTGATGGTACAGTAACGATTTATGCAAAAGTTGGAGATAAAACAGCTTCCTATAACTTAACAATTAAAGAAATTAAGTTAACAGGAATTTCTCTTGATACAACAGAAACAATATTACATAAAGGCAGCGATCAGCAGCTGACAGTTTCATATAGTCCGGAAAATACAACAGACAGCAAGCAGGTAACATGGTCATCTTCTGATCCTTCTACAGTTAGTGTTGACGGAAATGGAAAAATCACAGCTAAAAAGATTGGTGGAGCTGTTATTACAGCAAAGGTTGGTAATTTTGAAGCAAAATGTACGGTTACAGTGGATGCGCCATTGACCAGCATTGTTCCAGAAAAGGATACACTCGATCTAATTAAGGGTCAGACAGGAAAAATTATTTACAAGTTGAATCCAGAAGATACAACTGATGATAAGAATGTTACTTTTACATCATCTGATGAAAGTGTAGCAACAGTAAGTGAAGATGGAACAGTAACAGCTGTGAAAACAGGTACAACCAACGTTACACTGACAGGTGCAAATAATGTGACTGCAACAGTAGTTATAAATGTTACAGAGATTCCAGTAGATCAGATTGTGTTAGACAAACAGAGTACTGTAATTGAGAAAGGCCAGACAGATATTCTTACAGCAACAGTAGGACCGGAGAATACAACAGATGAAGATACATCTGTAACATGGAAAAGTTCGAATCCAGATGTTGTTACTGTATCACCAAACAAGACAAATAATGGAGAAAGTGTGACTGTTACAGCAACAGACAAAGGCGGAAAAGCTACTATCACAGCAACAACAGCGAATGGAAAGACAGCAACTTGCGAGATTACTGTTCCGGTGCATATTGAAAAAATTGAGATTACTGGAACAAAGGAACTTCTGAGAAACCAGACAGCAGTTGAGATGGTTATATATTTCCCAACAGCCGATATTACAGATCAGTTGGGAGTAACCTGGAAGAGCGATAATGAAGCAGTTGCAACTGTAGATGAAAAAACAGGAACAATCACAGCAATCAAAGAAGGTACAGCGAATATCACGGCAACAACAATTTATACAGCAGCTCCAATTTCCGATACAATTAAGATTACTGTAAAAGAGAATCATATGAATGATGAACTCGGCAAAAAGCTTACATTTGCAGAAATTAAAGACCCGTTATTGATTAGACAGCAAATGTCATTAAATGATTATCTGAATCTCAAAGAGATTGTAGCAGATAATGATATTACAGATAATTTCAATCTTGTGTGGTCAGTTGGAGATGAGAATATCGCATCTATAGATCAGAGTGGTGTTTTGACAGGATTGAAAGCGGGAAAAACAAAAGTAAAAGTTTTGATTACAGCAATAAATGGTGCTGGTGATGAAGTTGGAACTTACACAGCAGAAACGGAAGTAACAGTAAAAGAAATTCCGTTAGAGTCTATTGCATTTGATAAAGTAATCAAAGAGATGACAGTAGGTGGAAAAGATAAGCTTGGAATTATCTATAATCCAGAGAACACAACAGAAATAAAAGATGTACAGTGGAGTAGCTCAAATCCAGATGTACTAGTTGTAGAGAATGGAAATCTCACAGCAAAGAAGGCTGGGGAGGCAGAAATCAAGGCGAAAGTAGGAGAGAAGGAAATCTCCTGTAAGATCGTTGTAAAAGAAAATACTTCAGGAAAAGACCAGAAGACAGATAATTCGAAACTGAATATTAAAAAGAATACAAATAATTCAAATAGTACAAAGAAAAATGGAACAACCACAAAGAGTGGCATAAAAACAGGGGATACAGCTAATATTGCATTGTATAGTGCATTATTGTTATTAGCTGCAGCCGCAGTAGTTCTTATTTTGAGAAAAAGAATAAGCACAAAATAAAACTGTCATAATAAAACAGCGTGGTGAGTGAATTGCTACGCTGTTTTTTCATAGGAGGAAGAATACATGAAAAGAAGAGTTTTAGCTATTTTAGTAGCGGTCACACTTGTTGGGGGAACTTGTCTGACTACATATGCAGAAGAAAATAATAGTCAGGATACGGAGGCAGCACAGACAACAGAAGAAAATAATAGTCAGGATACGGAGGCAGCACAGACAACAGAAGAAAATGAAAGTCAGGCTGAAGAAACAACAAAGATTATAGAAGAACAGGATGCCGGGGAAGAAGAGGATGAATTGTTCTCGCAGACTGCGAATCAGGAAATTGCTGTTCAAAAAATGGATTCCAAAGTCTCGATTATAGGAATTGGAAATCAGTATTATACTCCGGGGGATTATACATGGAATTCAACAACAAAAGAAATTTATCCAGGAGTTACGTACGACATTGAAAACAATGTATTAACTTTTAATAATGCTGATGTTTCAGTTCCAAAAGTATTGACGGATAGCGGGACACATGTTTATCCACCCTTTGATATAACAGCGGAGGGAGAAGAGAGTGATTTAACAGTAGTAATCAAAGGAACGAACCGGATTGGATATTCAGAAACAATAGAAGATAACTTAACCATTGATAATATTATGCATTTCTCACATTTCAGAAAGGTGACATTTACAGGTGATGGAACTCTGACTCTTGCTTCTCAGGGAAATACCATAGATGGGATTAGTATGGGATTTTGTCCATATGAAGCAAGAGATACAGATGGAACAAAATTTGAGATGCAAGATTGTACGTTAAAGATTGATGCAACAAAAACCAGTGTAATGTCATTTAAGGGGATTCGTTTATCGGATGATTTTATAATGAAGTCAGGAACACTAATAATTGATGGAGGAGACGGCAATGAGACAAATTCATTTTTTGGAATAGGAAATCAGTTTTCTTACGGGAAAAGAATTGATCTGTTAGGAGGAACAATCAATATTAATGGACCGAAAGGTTATTCCTCTGCAATAGATTTTGGACATGGAGTTTTGAATATTGAGAATATGACTATAAATATTGATGATCAATTATGCAAATACGGTCATGCATTTTACGGGAAAGCAGATCCGGAGGGAATATGCAAGGAGAGTGGAAAAATATATGTGAAAAATTCCAATATTCAATATAAATCTAAGGTTCAATCAGGATATGCAGATTCTGTAGTTTGTGCAGAGCTTGAGGAGACAGGAAAATTATACAATTATGTAGGAGATGAAAGTGCTGACCAAAAAGTAAATTCATTGGTGGAACCCAATCAATTCGTAGAAGGCAAATCTTGTAGGTATGCTAACTTTATAATCAGCACGAAACCATTACAGGGTGAATCAGAAGTGACTTTAGGGGACATCAATGCAGATGGACAGGTCAATCTGACAGATGTAGTCCTGTGCCTGAATCATAGTTCCAAGAAAAGCCTGCTTACAGGAGATGCTCTTGCAGCCGCAGATGTCAATCAGGATGGAGCGGTCAATCTGACAGATGTTATGCGATTGATGAATTACGTAGCTAAAAAGTCGACAACATTGTAAAAATTAAATATTAGATGACGGATAGTAAATAAGATATTTTATTAGAAAAACAGAAACACAGCGTCTTGTGAAGCATATTTATTGTATCACAGCGCTGTGTTTTTATAATCTGTATGTCATGCAATAGCATGACGCGCACCTCGCAGCAAGCATGCCGAGGCATTCTTGAAAAAGAGACAGAGTGGAAAGAAATCCATCCTGTCTCTTTTTGCGTATGTGAAAATGTGGTATAGTAGAAACAACAAAGTTATCACAGATAAAAATGCCTGTTAGACATAGAAAGAGGCAGCAGAAAAGAACAATATTGACACCAAGGAGGAAATATAATTATGGCTTTTTTTGACAGAATGAAAGATTCACTTACAACAGCAGGACAGGAAGTTTCTCAGAAGGCGAAGAATGCAACGGAGAATGTCAGATTGGGAAACTTGATCAAGAACAATGATAAGATGGTAGATAAATTGCTTTACCAGGTTGGTCTGAAATATTATGAAGCACACGGACAGGAAGAGGGAACAGAATATCAGGAGTTATTTGCAGAGATTAATCGTCTGAAATCAGAAAATGCTGCATATCAGCAGGAGTTGGATAATCTGGCAGCTACAAACAAATGTCCTCAGTGTGGATTTGGTAACAATGCAGGTGCAAAATTCTGCATCAGTTGTGGAGCTCCACTGAATCAGACTCCGGTTGCACCGGCACAGTCAGCACCTGGAAAATGTTGTGACAAATGTGGAGCTTTGAATGATGTGGAAGCCCTATTCTGTACGGAGTGTGGAAATCGGTTAAATACACAGCCGGCGCAGCCAATGACTTATACAGTGCCGGAAGCAGACGAGGCAGTTGAAACGACAGTAGCAGAGGCTATGCCAGAGGAATCTGAATCCGAGAAAGTTGACTCAAAGGAAGTTGACTCAGAGGAAACAGTGACTGAAGTAGACGATACGCAAGAGCCGGTAATAGAAAAAGGCCCGGCATGCTGTGCAAAATGTGGAGCACCATTGGAAGAAGATGCGTTATTCTGTACATCATGTGGAGCAAGAGTTTAGGGGAGTTCTAAAGAAGCTGAAATTCGGTTAAAAGAGACTGTCGGAGACATTCTTGAAAAAAGAAGATAAGGAAGAGAGTAAGGAGGAACAGCTATGGCAAAATTTTGTTCAAAATGTGGCAATGAGCTGAAAGAAGGAGCAAGGTTCTGTTCTGTGTGTGGAAACCCGGTAAAGCAGGTACAGAGCGCACAGAGTGAGGCAACAGCAGGAACTAATGAAGAGAGGCAAGGAGTGTCTTCACAGCAGCAGGGATTTACTGCCCAGGATATGCAGTATCAGCAGATGGCAGGATCTGCTGCACCAGTGAAGAAAAATAAAAATTTATGGCTGCTTGCAATCCCGGCAGCGATTCTTGTAATTTTGCTTGTAATTTTCGGAATCAAAGCCGTTCTGTCACCGGCATATTTAAAACCTGTCAAATACATGGAAAAAGCATTCAATAAGCAGGATATTGATCTGATGAAAAAAGCAGTGCCGGATGAGTATGCAGCATGGATGACGGATGATATTGTAGATTATATGTTTGATTTGGACAGTGATTATAAAATTACGATTAAAGTTACTGATAAAGAAAAAATTGCAAAAAAAGATCTGGAAGAAACTCTGATTGATGATTATTATGTTCTGGACAGCATTGCTGAAGATGCAAAGGCGGGATATATTCTGGAAGCAGAGGCAACATTAAAACAAGACGGAGAAAAAGATACACAGGATATTACACTTGTAGTGGTCAAAGTAGATGGAAAATGGGTGATTGTCTCCGGATTATAAAAATAATGAAAAGAAAGACGAGAACAAAAGTTATGCAGGAACAGACAAAGGAAAACAAATTGCCAGTAGTGTTATTGGCGGTCATAATTGTAGTATTACTTGTAGGAAGCATTGTAATAGGAATATTTGGCGGTGGAGGAAAGAAAGTTGAGACTGCTGTTCCAAAGAAAGATATTAAAGCTGCAAGAGAGGCAGCAGAGCTTTCAGATGAGGGGGAAGTTCAGACGATTGCAATCGACAAAGATATTGTTGTGAATGCTGGTGGGACTGGAAGTGCAGATGAGAAGAGCAAAATGCAGGATTCACAGACAACAGAGGATTCCCAGACAGTACAGAACACGGAAGATTACATTTTCCCGAATAGCTCCTCAGTACTTCTAACAGATGCAGAGGTGTCCGGAATATCAAAAGACCAGCTCAGAATTGGAAGAAATGAAATTCTTGCCAGACATGGAAGACGTTTCAACGACCAGGCACTGCAGCAGTATTTTGACAGCAAGAGCTGGTATAACGGAACCATTAGTCCGGACGAGTTCGATGCAAATTTAGATTCCAGATTGAATGATGTGGAACGTGCCAACATCGAAATCATCAAGAAGTATGAGTAACAGGGGGGATGAGAAATGTTTTGTCCAGAATGTGGATATAAGAATGTAGAGGGTGCGGCTTTCTGTGAGAACTGTGGAACGAAACTTACAGGAATGCCGGGAAGTATAAATCCAAAGGAAACCTCTTATGAAAAAACAGGAGAAAAAACAACAAAGAAAAGCGTGTCGTTTGGGAAGATAAATAAGATGCTTCTGATAGAGATACCTATCGCAATGATCAGTCTGTTAATATTCATTATGGTCTTCCAGGCAAAATTCAGCGTCAAAAGTGTGGTAGAGCGTTATGCGGAAGGGATGGGTGACGGAAACTGGAATCAGGTTTATGATACACTTTATCTTAATGATTCCGGAGACTTTATGTCAAAGCAGGCATTTGTTACTTCCCAGACTATCAATGGAATAAAATGGGATGAGGATCTAGAAGTTCAGAAGATCCGCAAAAAGACAAGCAACACATATCGTGTAAAATACGAAGGCGATAATGGTGTCCAGAGAATCGATGTAAAGGTAAAAAGAAGAGGTCTTACATGGAAAGTTGATGAAGCGGATACATTTCTTTCAAAAAACTTTTCTGTAGCGGTTCCGAAAGGTGCAGAGATTAAAATTGATGGAATTACGCCAGATTCAAAACTGAAATCTCAGGATGAGATTGAAGGAATGGATACCTATACCATTAAGAAGATATTTGGAACAAGTCATTATGTAGAAATCAGCGGTTCTGACATTGAGACTACAAGTGCTGTACTTGAGTCATACGATGAACCTACTGTTATGACAGCCGGATACAGTAAGGCTACGGTGGAACAGATGGCAGATCAGGCAGTAAAAGATCTGAACAACATTTTCCAGGGAGCTGCCGCAAACAAACGTTTCAGTGATCTCGATATTTTGAATAATATGTATGCGGATGAAAAAGATTCTGCAATCAGAAAATATGAGAGTGCGAGGGATGATTATTTTGAAAATGGAAATAACAGCTGGGAGTTTCTGAACTATACAATAACGAATTGTGAGGCTCAGGCACAGATGATCACAAGAGATCAGAAACAACTGATTGAGGTGAAGATCAAAGGTGATGCTCAGTGGGAAAAGAATTATGTCTACTATGATGGAGACAAGGAGAGAGAGACAGAGACAGAAGATGCAGAACATACATTGTATTACATTGATGATGGTGGAACATGGAAATTGTATGATTTAGATCTTTGGACTTGGTAAAATATGAACTGAAAAAGGAAGAGACAAAAATGTTTTGCGAAAAATGTGGAAAGAAACTGGAAGATGGAGTGAAATTTTGCCCAAGCTGTGGAAACCGGGTAGAAATACCGGAAAATCAGACTGATACGGTTCATGAACAGCCGGAAAAAAGTAAGAAATCCAGAAAAAAAAGTAAATTACCACTTGTTCTGATTGCGGTGCTGGCAATTATTTTGATTGTAGGCGGAATTTTATACGGAACGGTCGGCCTTAATCTGCAGAAAGATAAGCTGGCTGTGAAAATAAAAAAGGCTGGAATCCCGCAGTACACGGAAGAAATGAACGAAATTGTGGATGAATGGGATGATTTTGGAATATTCAGCATTTCAGATAAAAGAAATGATCTTCATAAGTTGAAAAAGATTGTAAATTATTTGGATGAATACAATGCGGCAGCGGATGAGTACAAATCCATGAATAAAGAAAAAGAGCAGTATGCGTTAGATGAGGATAGTTACAAAGAATATGAAAACGCACTTCATGACTGTAGCGATGCGATTGAGCAGAAAAATCCGGAGTCGCTTATAAATGCAGTCGAGATTGCAAAAGAAACACTGAAGGATTTGAAAAAAGCAGATGATAGCTATGTAGAAGACCGGGTAAAGATGTATGAGGGACTGGATCTTAAAGATGCCGGGGACGATGTTGTCTCCGGATATAAAAAGAATCTGAAAGAGATTCAGGATTTGACTGGAAAAGGAAAAAAAGATTACAAAGCTATTAAGGAAGCATTTTCCAAGATGGATCAGATCGTGTACCAGTACATAGAGCCAAAGAATCAAGCAGTCGTATCCATCCAGCAGATTGATGCCAGTGAATTTCCAACTGTAAAACTATATATGAGTATCAAAGATAAGACAACCGGAAATGTAATTGAAAATCTGGATGATGCATTTTTCTATATCAATAAGCAGGATGCAAATGCAAAGTATGTAAAACAGGTCGTGAAATCAGCGAACCAGTTGAACGAAAAAGAAGCATTGAAAGTAGATATGGTAGCTGATGTCAGTGGAAGTATGGATGGTTCACCGCTAAACGAGGCAAAACAGGTAATGTCGGATTTTGTCGGAAGCGTGCAGTTTGACGCAGGAGATCTCGTGGAATTGACATCATTTTCAACCGGAGTATGTCTGGAACAGGAATTCAGTGATGATGCTGCAACATTGACCAATGATATCAATAATCTTGTTACAGGTGATATGACAAGTCTTTACGATGCACTTTACACAGCTGTTGAACGTGTAGCAGCACAGAACGGTGCAAGATGTGTGATTGCATTTACTGATGGAAATGACAATTACAGTAACTGTACAAAAGAAGATGTGGTAAATGTTGCAAATCGCTATCATGTACCGGTATTTATTATTGGAATCGGTTCCATTGATTATGCCGATGTAAATGATATTGCAACTCAGACTGGAGGTATGTATTATAATGTCAGCGATGTAACTTCCATGGATAAGATATACGAAGAAATCTATCAGATGGAAAAACAGCTCTATCTGGTGGAATTTGAAGATAATACAGGTGCAACTGTCGGGGATACCGCAAATATTCAAGCCGGATACCACAGTATCGATTATGGCGGAGAATGTGAATACACATACACTCCGAACGTTCTTATGAGTGCCCAGAGTAGGGATATATACACAGACGGTCCTCAGGCAGCAGTAGAAGGCTATCTGAAGAACTTCGACAGCGCTATGAATAAATCTGATTTTTCTCTGATATCCGGATATTTGAAAAATGGAAGCCCGATATACACAGAACAAGAAAAATACGTTCTGCGCGATATTACAGAACGATTGGATTCCTATGAACTGACAGACGTATCATATGCAGACGCCAATAACTGCGTCATATCCACAAGAGAAACTTACTATGTACAAGTAAAAGGAAAACCATTACAACTTATGACCCAGGAATGTAAGTATAACGTAGAAAATCAGGGCGATAAGTGGCAGCTTACATCATTCGCAGATATTAAAGTCGTATCAAGAATCAAACAATAAAACAATCTTGGCATGGATGCTTTCCTGTAATTTACAGGAGGCATCCATTTTTTGTATAACAGGAAATTGCATTTCCTGTTATACAAAAAGCCTCCGGCAGAAAAATTTGATGAAACGTATTATTTCTTCAAATCAAATTCCTTGCTAAGATCTTCAGATATTTTTGCGATAGTACCAGGTTCAAAAATATTGTTCAGTCCTGCAATTGTGAGTGCTTCCTGATATTTTGTCCCGGCAGGAACTGTGGTGAGAGTCATATATTTGGCAACACCGGAATGAAAATCAACCCGCGATTCTAAAAACAGTTCGAAAGAAGCGAGGGCAGAGGTGGCATAACCAATATAATAAAACGGCTCTTCAAAAACATGATCTATATAAGTCCAGGATGTGTCATCGCTGATGGAATTGTTATATTCATCACTGACATTTTCCCAAATCTGATCCAGCTTTTTAATATCCAGATCCGGAGTCGTATAGGAACGATATTCCGCTTCATTTATTGTAAATCCATCTGCAACAGAAGCCATCATATCAAAAATAACAAAGGAAGCCAGGGCATCGCCACATTCCGGATAATAGGTATCATAATAATCATAGCAGATTAATTCTAATCCTTGCGACATGATCTCTGAGACATCGGTTATATCGCGAGAATCAAATGGATGAGCAGGATTGTGGTAATAATAATTGTAGTGTCCGAATTCATGCAGGAGGGTTGAATAATCGGAGACGGTCTCATATGGAGAACTGTAAATATAAGCATCATTGTAGGCAGGCAGTGGTGCAGAAAAACTTAAGGCCGGATATTTCAGAGAAGACGCCTCGACATCATACAAAGTATTTTTTTGCAAATGAATCAAGGATTCCTCCAGTGCAGGACAGACTTTTTGAATACATTTGCGAAGCCGGTGGATTTTTTCCTCTCCACGGTCATGGTTTTCGTCATATACAACATAAATAGAATCATCCTCAGTGACGGAAGATACATATTCGTGAAATACAGGTATGAAATTATCTTTCACTTCATTTTCGATTTTCTTTAGATCGGTCATTGTGTAATCACGACCATATTCAACGGCATAGACAAAATCAGGGTAATTGGCATAACCGAAAGACCGGGCAAAAGCATTGTTCGTATTTACAAGGTCAATGTAGAGCTGTTTAAGTTCTTGTTCTTTAGCGCCCTGTGTGATCAGAGCCTCATAACGTTGGATTAATTCGTTTTTTTGTTGCTTCAGTGCAATTGCTTCATCAGAATAGATCAGTGAATTTTCTATCCGGGAGGCTTTATCTTCTCCAATGTAAGAACGAAAGACATCGCTGTATTGGGAAGATAAAGCACGCTGAAACAGACTGGAAGTTTTTTCAAAACTATCAGTATAGGCAGATTCTTTGCTATGATAACGTTCCGCTTTTTCCTGACTTTCGGTATCCAGATAATACGCATATTGAGCTAAAGTCGCATCAGTCAAAAGCATGTTCAGTTGTTCACATAACTGATCATAGAGACTGAGAATCCGTTCTTCATTACCGTCACTGTCAAGAGCGGTATGAAATTCATTGAAGGTAGATTTAAAGGTATCGATATCGATAGAATCCATAGAACGGTCAGTCAGGGAAAGGTTGGAACGGTTGAAATGATCCGCATACTTGAAGTCTGAATAAGGTTTGACCGTTTCTTTTGCAGATGTATGATTCTTGACGTCGGTATGCTTTTGAGACGAGTCACGGTTATTGCAGCCGGAGCATATAAATGCAGCCAACAGGCAGGAACAACATACTGTTAAGAGTAATAAATATTTTCTTTTCATAAGGCAACCTCCTTTTAAAATATTGGATGATTTGTCTTTTTTAGTTGAAATAGTATAACAGGTTTGTAAGGCATCCACAAGGATAGAAAGATCTAATTTTCAGGAAAATGATTGACGAAATTTGAGGCAAAAATCTGTGTATTTTTGAAGGTGGATTTTGCTTTTGTGGGAGTAGTTCTTCATGATACAATGAAA
>OLSJ01001741.1_pt1 | contig 12540 bp, 16 predicted proteins | sample 1672151 | NCBI WGS metagenome assembly OLSJ01 (sample SAMEA3136653, study PRJEB25190) | human gut metagenome | biome: human gut; feature: human-associated habitat; material: faeces | place: Austria | collected 2013 | reverse complement strand
CGATGAAGGCTATTGGTGTACCGGTTCAGTGGACTAATGGCGATGCAGAAAAGCGTATGACCGGCGCTGACTGGCTGACAGCGATTGAGATGTACAAACCAACAGTGCGCATCGTGGAAGTTAATGTGCCACGCGTCGCTGGCATTCGCATCAAAGGAGAGTGAGATGAACGGACAAATATCAATTGTTCGACCAGGAGCATGTGACGATCGCGAAATACGAATGATTATTCGTCTGGCGATGGGGAAAACAATAACTGCTCTCATTACTCCAGAAAATCTCGCATTAGCATTAACAGGAAAGTCAGACATGCCAGTAGAGCTAAAGCTGCGAAATGTTGAGATTAAGGTGAAATAGCTATGACCACTATTACCAAAGATCGACTGCTGACAATCAAACAGTGGCGCGAAACATACGGACCTGGTAGCAACGTTGTACTGCCAGCAGAAGAAGCGGAAGAACTGGCACGGATTGCGCTGGCATCGCTGGAAGCCGAACCTGTAAGCCAAACTTACAACTTGCCAGAATTAATCGAGGGCATGGAAGTTTCCATTGATGTAAGCACTTGTGATGCTGATTTAGGTAATCGCTATTTCGGCACCGTCACCGAGGCGTTAGAACTTGATACTGCCAAGAATGGTTACATCCTCCTGGTTCAGGACGCAGAGCCAAACTTCGATGTAAATGGCAACTCTCCGGGAACTCCGGATAGTTGGATAAGCTGTAGTGATCGAATGCCGGAAAAGAATCAGAACGTGCTTATTTCGGTGCATTTCGATAGCTCTCTGGTTGAACCGCTAATATGCTCCGCACGCTATACCGGAAGCACCTTTCGGCGCGGAGATGCAACGATTAAGCCGGGTAATGGTATTGAGCAAGCAACTCACTGGATGCCGCTACCGGAACCGCCGCAGGAGGTGAAGTGATGAACAACTTAATGATCGACCTTGAGACGATGGGGAAAAATAAGGATGCACCGATCGTTTCCATTGGCGCGGTGTTCTTCACTCCAGAAACCGGAGACATCGGACAAGAATTCTATACGGTTGTTAGCCTGGAAAGTGCTATGGGGCAAGGAGCTACACCTGACGGCGATACCATCCTGTGGTGGTTGAAACAAAGCCCTGAAGCACGAGCTGCAATCTGTATTGATGATACTTTGTCGATCAGCGATGCTCTCTCAGAACTAAATCATTTCATTAACCGGCACGCAGACAATACGAAATATTTAAAAGTCTGGGGTAACGGAGCCACCTTCGACAACGTAATTTTACGTGGAGCTTATGAGCGAGCAGGACAAATCTGCCCGTGGGCATACTGGAATGACCACGATGTACGCACGATCGTTACGCTTGGGCGTTCCATCGGATTCGACCCCAAAATGGACATGCCTTTCGATGGCGAACGGCACAACGCCCTGGCTGATGCCCGTCATCAGGCAAAATATGTTTCCGCTATCTGGCAGAAATTAATTCCTGCCACCAGCACAGAATTATGATTTTCCCGGGTGCAGCCGGTTTTGATGGAGAAAATTATGAACACCTTGTTTTTACTGATGGCTGAATTCAATACCCCTAACATTGAACTCTCAGCAGTTAGCCAAAAGTACTTTGGCATGAGTCCAGCCACGGCAGAAGCAAAAGCAAACGCTTGTAAGTTGCCCGTTCCAACATATCGCATCGGCACATCACAAAAAGCAAAACGTTGCATCAATATTCAGGATCTTGCGGAATACATAGACAAAAGACGAGAAGAAGGACGTATCGAGTGGGAACAGGTCAGAACAAGCAAACAGAAGGGCAAAGAACATCACTAAAGAAAAAACCCGCCTAAAGGCGGGTTTTCAAAAAGCACCAGCTATGATCATGCTGCTTTGCGACGACGAAGCTTACCCTGCTGCTCTTTACCAGAGACAGTAGCGTGAGTGAACGCATTAGGAGCAGCCTTCATCAGAACTTCAACAGCAGCACCCATACCTGCGAATGCTTTCATTGTGTCGAACTTAAGCTGTGGCTTGGTTGCTTTTTGATCTTCCATAGAAAACTCCAGAAGCTATACCGAAACAATTCCTGTTGTTTACTCATCATCAATAGATGATACGCAATATTTATTTTTAAATTTAAGGTTCTTTGGCGTAACTTCATCAGATATATCAAAACCGTCCAGAATTCTATTGAATGTAGCTTCTGGCATATCATCATGAACAGAAATCTCACCCGATCGCTGCTTTCTAACCATGTTATCCACTCGCCAAATTATAGCTTCAGCGTAAACAACATAACTTGGATGCTTGATAAAGCGATGATCACCGGAATTCAAGACGCAAGACGGATCGTGGGGGACCCCATCCTTGATACTAGAAATATTAACAACTAAAACACAATAACAATCGTTAACGGGGTAATAAACAGGATCATTACAAATCACATGAAGATGATTGCATGGCCCAGTTGGGGCAAGCACAGTTCCTTTCCTGTATGGCTGATAATCCGTCATGATAATTGCAAAGAAAATTCCTTAAGTTTCTGAGATTCTTCCATTTTGCCAATTATGCGATTAGCCTCATCCTCGCTTTTACCCTCACTGATCAGCATTTCTTTCAGGTCTATAGGCTTACGAGAATTGCCAGGATTGTGCCACTCTGGACAAACGCTTTCTAAATGCGTCATGTTTGCGAGATCAAATCGGTTCATATGCCCATACAGAGAATAGATTTCATCTAAAATCCGGATATCTGCACGGCTCAACTCATCAAAGACCTCGTCTGCATCCATTTCCCTCGGATCTGAACGCAACAACACATCATGCCCGTTCGTCTCTATCAAGTTGTACCAGTAGTCACCAATGCCTTCAGCCTTACCACGAATCAAGTTCAGCGTATTCGACATGACTGGACCAAATTTCATAGAGTAAAGGCTATCTTCGCCGATCATCCTGCCATGCTTCAAAATCGACTTGCGGTTAGACAGATAGAGCAGCTTCATCAATTTCAGATATGCCATGCGCCCACCTCGCTTAAGAAGTAGGTATGCAGCCATTTGAGCTACTTTTTCTTCGCAAAACATATAAGAAACCTCAAAGATAGTGGACTTTGTAATTATTCTCGATACTTCATGGGTTACTTCATCACCAACATGGCTTCTTATGGTGTGCCCACTTGAGCCTAAGCAACCAGTTACCTTGTTTGTCAAGTTTATAGCTGGCTTTAATCATGGTCAATTGAAGTGATGAGCAAATGATGCTTTCTAAGAATAACAGGTTCCCAATAGGCTCCCACAAAGTGTATAACTAGTTGTTTTTCAAAAACGATACATCCTATCGAGCATCGGGGCAATGGAGAAACGGTATGCGGGATAAGCGGTTTGTGATTCTGCTGACATGGCGTTTTTTTAAGCACCTGGTGAATTGGGGGCGCTACTATAGCATAACGAATATGCGATCAGGCAATGTGACAGCTATGACGCCCTGTTCTCGGCGTTTAAGTGAGAACTATGGTAAAGTAAGGACATTCTTAACCCCACTTTGAGGTGCCCAATGGAAAAGACCACAACGCAGGAGTTATTAGCGCAAGCTGAAAAACTCTGTGCACAGCGTAATGTGCGCCTGACCCCGCAGCGCCTTGAAGTGTTGCGCCTGATGAGTCTGCAGGAAGGAGCAATCAGCGCCTACGATCTGCTTGATTTACTGCGTGAAGCAGAGCCGCAGGCCAAGCCGCCAACGGTTTATCGCGCACTCGATTTTCTGCTTGAGCAAGGGTTTGTGCATAAAGTTGAGTCCACCAACAGCTATGTGCTCTGTCACCTGTTCGATCAACCAACGCATACTTCAGCTATGTTTATTTGCGATCGCTGCGGCGCAGTGAAAGAAGAGTGTGCGGAAGGTGTGGAAGACATCATGCATACGCTGGCGGCAAAAATGGGTTTTGCCCTGCGGCATAATGTGATTGAAGCGCATGGATTATGTTCAGCATGTGTAGAAGTGGAAGCGTGTCGTCATCCTGAACAGTGCCATCATGACCACTCTATTCAGGTGAAAAAGAAACCGCGTTAAGAGGGCGTACATCCTTGTACACGTCGGGCAGGAGGGATTAATTACCAGCGGTATTCATTGCGGGTTTCCCAGTCCACGACCTCTTTCTCTGCCTGATCTTTCTGGTAACCGTAACGTTCCTGGATTTTACCCACTAACTGATCACGTTTACCTTCAATGACCGTCATATCATCATCGGTCAGTTTGCCCCATTGCTCTTTCACTTTACCTTTGAACTGTTTCCAGTTACCGCCGACTTCGTCTTTATTCATATTCAAGTCCTCATCGTTAGGTGGTGAATGAGAGTACGCTCGCTTTTCTTCTGAACGTGGGATTAAGTGTAGTCAGGAATTTGGCTTAGGATTATTTATTCAGAATATTTAACCGTCACGCTCCGGCAAACCAGGTTCCGTTGCGCCAGTGACGACGCCAGATAGCCGCCAGAGAAAGCCCGCGCAGCGCCAGAAAGACGGTTAACGCCAGCCACAAACCATGATTACCCAACCACGGCAACGTGAGGAGCGTAAGAGCAAACCCTGCTGCTGCCACCGCCATACTGTTTCGCATTTCGGCGGCGCGCGTTGCACCTATAAACATGCCGTCCAGCAGATAACACCAGACACCAACCAGCGGTAAAATGACCTGCCAGATAAGATAGCGATCGGCCAGTTGCTGAATCTGGGTTAATGACGTCAGCAACGCAATGATGTGTTCCCCTGCCAGCAAATAAATCACAGAAAACAGCAACGCCACGATCCCCGACTGGCGGCACGCTGCGCGCCAGACATCCAGTAACTGGCTACCGTCGCGCGCACCGTACGCCTGACCTGAATGCGCTTCAACCGCGTAGGCAAAACCATCCAGCGCATAGGCGGTAAAGGTGAGTAGCGTCATCAGAACCGCGTTAACGGCGATAATGTCACTTCCCAGTCGCGCGCCAAGTACCGTTATTGCACCAAAACAGAGTTGCAGCAGCAGTGAGCGCAGCATAATGTCGCGGTTAAGCGCCAGCAAGCGACGGACGTTTCCTCGCCAGGCTGTTTTCAGCATTTCGCCGGAAATACCGCGTAGTTTGAGGATTTTACGCACCATTAGCAGACCAATCAGCAACGTCGCATATTCTGCGATGACCGTTGCCAGCGCCGCGCCCTGCACGTTCATATGCAGCCCCATCACCAGCCAGACATCCAGCACAATGTTGAGAATATTACCCACCACTAACAGGACAACCGGCGCACGGGCATATTGCACGCCGAGCAACCAGCCAAGTAATACCAGGTTTGCCAGCGACGCCGGTGCACTTAGCCACCGAATTTCAAGAAAGCGCCGCGCCTGTTCCAGCACGGCTTCACTGCCACCAACAATATGCAGCGCCAGATCGATAATCGGTGTACGCAACAGAGCAATCAACGCGCCAGCCCCCAGCGCCAGTAGCAACGGCTGCACCAGCGCACGCGCTAATGCCTGAGGATTTTTGGCACCATACGCCTGCGCAGTAAGCCCGGTGGTGCTCATGCGCAAAAACAACAACAACATAAAGAGAAAGCTGGTCGCCGTTGCGCCAACCGCCACGCCGCCCAGATAAACCGGACTATCAAGATGACCAATGACCGCCGTATCAACCAGCCCCAGCAACGGAACGGTGATATTGGAGAAAATCATAGGTAAGGCGAGATGCCAGAGAGCTTTATCAGATGAAGTGAGGAATGCCATGCAGACAAGCCTGATGAAGAGAGATGAAAAACAAACCGCGACGCCAGGCGGCATCGCGGTATCAGAGATCTGTTACAGCCAGTCGCCGTTGCGAATAACCCCAACCGCCAGCCCTTCAATGGTGAAGCTCTGCTGACGAAGGTCAACGACAATCGGTTTAAACTCGCTGTTTTCTGGCAATAATTCGACTTTATTGCCCTGTTTTTTCAGACGCTTAACGGTAACTTCGTCATCAATACGTGCGACAACGACCTGACCATTACGTACATCCTGAGTTTTATGCACTGCCAGCAAGTCACCATCCATAATGCCGATATCTTTCATCGACATTCCGCTGACGCGCAGCAGGAAATCGGCATTCGGCTTGAACAAGGAAGGATCGACCTGATAATGACCTTCAATATGCTGCTGCGCCAGAAGCGGTTCACCGGCAGCCACACGACCTACCAATGGCAACCCTTCTTCCTCTTCCTGCAACAAACGAATCCCACGCGATGCGCCGGAAACAATTTCAATTACGCCTTTGCGTGCCAACGCTTTCAGATGTTCTTCAGCCGCGTTTGGGGAACGGAACCCCAAACGCTGCGCGATTTCCGCACGCGTCGGCGGCATACCTGTCTGGCTGATGTGATCACGAATGAGATCAAACACCTCTTGTTGCCTGGCCGTTAACGCTTTCATTCCGCCCCCTGGGTGTATATACAGTTATGCTGTGAGTATATACAGCAAAAGGCGATTTTGGAACCATAAACTACACAATAAACCAGAGATTTATCGAATTCTGGAAGGGTTATCCAAAATGCGACCATAACAGAATGACCCAGGTTGCCACAGCGACGATAATCGCGATCAGCACCGCTGCGGATCCCATATCTTTCGCCCGCCCGGAAAGCTCGTGGTATTCAGAGCCAATACGATCAACCACCGCTTCGATGGCGCTATTAAGAATTTCCACAATCATCACCAGCATGACGGAGCTGATAAGCAGCACGCGGGTAATCGCGTCCACATCCAGCCAGCAAGCAATGACCACCGCCAACAATACCGCCACGCCTTCCTGACGGAATGCCGCTTCGTTGATCCATGCAGCGCGTAAACCTTTCCAGGAATAGCCAGCGGCTTTGATAATTCGAGTGAATCCAGTGGTATTATTGGCCATTGAAAGAACCTTTTTACATTATGAGCGTCAATATCAGTGTACCGTTGAATCCGATGATTCCGGTAGCGTAGCGCCGCGCGAAACATGAGCGGATACCACAGAATTTCCCATGACTTTCTGCTATCCTTCCCGCGCATTTGCATTATTAACCAGAGGCTTTACATCGTTTATGTCCGGCTGGCCACGAATTTACTACAAATTACTGAATTTACCATTAAGCATCCTGGTAAAAAGCAAGTCTATTCCGGCAGATCCTGCCCCGGAATTGGGGCTCGATACCTCTCGTCCAATTATGTACGTTTTACCGTACAACTCAAAAGCGGATTTGCTGACGTTGCGCGCCCAGTGCCTGGCGCATGATCTGCCTGATCCATTAGAGCCGCTGGAGGTAGACGGCACGCTACTGCCGCGCTATGTGTTTATTCATGGCGGGCCGCGTGTTTTCACTTATTACACGCCGAAAGAAGAGTCTATTAAGCTGTTCCACGACTATCTCGATCTGCACCGTAGCAACCCAAATCTGGATGTGCAGATGGTGCCAGTATCGGTGATGTTTGGTCGTGCGCCAGGGCGTGAAAAAGGCGAAGTAAACCCGCCACTACGTATGCTCAACGGCGTGCAGAAATTTTTCGCCGTACTGTGGCTTGGTCGCGATAGCTTTGTGCGTTTCTCGCCGTCAGTTTCGCTACGCCGCATGGCTGATGAACACGGCACAGATAAAACTATCGCCCAAAAACTGGCGCGCGTGGCGCGTATGCACTTTGCCCGTCAGCGTCTGGCTGCCGTGGGTCCACGCTTGCCTGCTCGTCAGGATTTGTTCAATAAGCTGCTCGCCTCGCGTGCAATTGCCAAAGCGGTAGAAGATGAAGCGCGCAGCAAAAAAATCTCCCATGAAAAAGCGCAGCAGAACGCGATTGCGCTGATGGAAGAGATTGCGGCGAATTTCTCTTACGAGATGATCCGCCTGACTGACCGTATTCTGGGCTTCACCTGGAACCGGCTCTATCAGGGAATCAACGTCCATAATGCCGAACGCGTTCGCCAGCTGGCTCACGACGGTCATGAGCTGGTGTATGTGCCATGCCACCGTAGCCACATGGACTACCTGCTGCTCTCTTACGTGCTGTATCACCAGGGGCTGGTGCCGCCGCATATCGCCGCCGGGATCAACCTGAACTTCTGGCCTGCCGGGCCGATTTTCCGCCGTCTGGGGGCGTTCTTTATTCGCCGTACTTTTAAAGGCAATAAACTCTACTCCACCGTATTCCGTGAATATCTCGGCGAACTGTTCAGCCGTGGTTATTCCGTTGAGTACTTTGTGGAAGGCGGTCGTTCGCGTACAGGACGTTTGCTTGATCCGAAAACCGGCACACTGTCGATGACCATTCAGGCGATGCTGCGTGGCGGTACGCGTCCGATTACGTTGATTCCGATCTACATCGGTTATGAGCACGTCATGGAAGTGGGTACTTACGCCAAAGAACTGCGCGGCGCGACAAAAGAGAAAGAGAGCCTGCCGCAGATGCTGCGCGGTTTAAGCAAGCTGCGTAATCTCGGTCAGGGGTATGTCAACTTCGGTGAACCGATGCCGTTGATGACCTATCTCAACCAGCACGTGCCAGACTGGCGTGAATCTATTGATCCTATCGAAGCTGTACGCCCGGCCTGGTTAACGCCGACAGTCAATAACATTGCTGCCGATCTGATGGTGCGCATTAACAACGCAGGCGCGGCTAACGCCATGAACCTGTGCTGTACTGCGCTGCTGGCGTCACGTCAGCGTTCACTCACTCGCGAGCAATTGACTGAGCAGCTGAATTGTTATCTCGATTTGATGCGCAACGTGCCTTACTCCACGGACTCTACCGTTCCTTCAGCCAGCGCCGGTGAGCTGATTGATCACGCGCTGCAAATGAACAAGTTTGAAGTTGAGAAAGACACCATCGGCGACATTATTATCCTGCCGCGTGAGCAAGCGGTGCTGATGACCTACTATCGCAACAACATTGCGCATATGTTGGTTCTGCCTTCGCTGATGGCAGCGATTGTGACGCAGCATCGGCACATCTCCCGCGAAGTGTTGATGGAGCACGTCAATGTGCTTTACCCAATGCTAAAAGCGGAGCTGTTCCTGCGCTGGGAGCGTGACGAGTTGCCGGGTGTTATTGATGCGCTGGCGAATGAGATGCAACGCCAGGGGCTGATTACGCTGCAAGATGATGAGTTACATATCAATCCGGCGCACTCCCGCACGCTTCAGTTGCTTGCCGCAGGTGCGCGCGAAACGCTGCAACGTTATGCGATTACCTTCTGGCTGTTGAGCGCCAACCCGTCGATCAATCGCGGTACGCTGGAGAAAGAGAGCCGCACTGTGGCACAACGTCTTTCCGTGCTGCACGGCATCAACGCACCGGAGTTCTTCGACAAAGCGGTGTTCAGTTCTCTGGTGCTGACGCTGCGTGATGAAGGATATATCAGCGACAGCGGCGACGCCGAACCGGCAGAAACGATGAAGGTTTATCAGTTGCTGGCGGAGTTGATTACGTCCGATGTACGCTTAACGATTGAGAGTGCGACGCAGGGCGAAGGGTAACTGATGAGCGTTGCCGGATGCGGCGCAAACGCCTTACCCGGCCTACTATGACCTGCAAATTCAATAAATTGCGATGTGTTATGTAGGCCTGATAAGCGCAGCGCATCAGGCAGCATTTCACAGAAAAAAAGCCGGATGACCATGATCATCCGGCTTTTTTACATCATCAGAAATGCCAGTAACTCATTGCCAGCCCTAAAAACAGTACCAGGCCAACATAGTTATTATTCATAAACGCTTTAAAACAGGCTTCACGCTCGCGGTTGGCAATCAGTTTTTGTTGATAAACAAACAGTGCGCCCGCGATCAGTATTGACCAGTAATATCCCCAGCCTAAGCCATTTAACTCGCCGATAATCGCCATCAGCACCAGCACGCCAATCTGCAAAATGCCGATAATCAACTTATCGTATTGTCCAAACAGGATCGCGGTGGACTTAATGCCAATCTTCACGTCGTCATCACGGTCAACCATCGCATACTGCGTGTCGTAAGCCACCGCCCACAGAATATTGGCGAGGAACATTAACCAGCAGCTTAACGGCACCGATTCACTCACAGCGGCAAAAGCCATTGGAATCGACCAACCAAACGCCGCACCCAGCACCACTTGCGGTAAATGGGTATACCGCTTCATAAACGGGTACACCCACGCCAACGCCAGTCCGGCAATCGACAACAGAATGGTCATCGTGTTCAGCGTCAGCACCAGTAAGAACGAAATCAGCACTAGCACCACAAATAGCGTTCGCGCCTCTTTCTCCGTCACCGCGCCACTGGGAAGCGGTCGGTTTGCCGTGCGCTTAACATGACCATCAAACTTACGATCAGCATAGTCATTCACTACACAACCGGCGGCACGCATCAGCCAGACGCCAGCGACAAACACCGCCAGGATCCAGAGTTGGGGAACACCGGGTGTCGCCACCCATAGCGCCCATAAAGTTGGCCAGAGCAGCAGTAACGCACCAATTGGCTTATCCGTACGCATTAAGCGGTGAAACGCCAGCAGCTTATTTTGCGTCAGACTCCACTCCATATTTTTTTCCTCTTAGTACAACGGTGATGCCGGTAAAAACAGTTCGGTCAGCAGCAGCGGCTTACCACTTAATCGCAGGCGGGAACGTCGCCCCCAAAGTCCGGCATCACTGCCTATCTCAATAAAGTCACGGGTTAATGTCGATGATGTAAACAGATAGCGTCCTAACGGCGTTTTACCCAAATTTTGTAACGCCAGCTCGGGGCCGCTTAGCGTTGACACAGGAACGACAGTGCGACCAGCAAGCCACGGTTCTCCATCTGCACATAACAAAATCTCACGTAACCAGTAACGGGATTCTTTCGGCAGCAGCGGTAATTCTTCGGGGATTTCATTCTGCTCGACAAACCCTTCGCGGATCATCGTCACGCTCACCGTTTTTCCCTGCTGTTCAAAACGTTTGGTCATGGAATCTTCCAGCAACAACCAGTCGAGCAGTTGCGGTTCCAGCGCAGGGATCTCTGCAAAATAGCGCAGCGCACGCAGTTGCGTTAACGCGGGGTGTGACATGCCGAACTCTCCGTTACATAACGTAAAGGCATTGTATCGCAGAAAAGCGTTAACGGGAGATGTAAAGCATATTAAGTGATCTAATACGCAACAATAACGCAACAATCACAGGAGAGAGAGAAAAAAAGGTGCGCCCGAAGACGCACCAGTTGTTGCAAAATCAGCACTGTGGGGCGTAATTACCCCTTGCCTTTTACACTGCTGATAAAGGTGGAACGGGCAGATGTCGAGCCCAGGCGTTCAGCTTCATCAAGCAGTTTTAACGCCTTATCAACATCACCTTTCGCGACAGCGTTTTTAATCGCGGTATTAAAATAACTTTCCGTGTCGTTGAGCATAGGTTCACTTTTCTTCGCCGGTGCCGGTGCCGGAGCAGGTGCAGCTGCGGCTGGTGCCGTGTAGGTCGCCGGTGCCGCAGTGTTGCCTACCGTAACCGGAGCTGGAGCGGAAGAACCAAACAACGGCCCCACCAACACGCTGGAGCTGGAGTTGGTTTTCACTTTCAGTTTCAGCAGACCATCGGTGGTATGACGGGCAACCGGGTCTGGAATATCCGGCACCGAGTTACCAACACCTTTAGCATAGGCTTTTGCCGGATCGAGCAGTTGTGTCGTCTGCTGGAGATCTTTTTCAGTGGTAAAGACCAGCACATAAAGTTTCTGCTGCCCTAATGCAGGTGTCAGTCGCATAACGCCTTCCAGACGATCTGCACTCATCACGCCAGGTTCCTGGTAGGTGAAATAACTGCTGGGGAAGAAGGCCGATGGTGTCATGTTCTGATCAAGAATCAGCACGTTCGGCGCAAATACGCTGGTTTGTTTGTTCACTTCACTGGTCAGCGTCAGTGTCAGCTCGCCAATGTTTGCCGGGACGCTGTATGCGGCAACCGAACCGCTGATGCCAGGGACGTTCAGTTGTTGACCGCCAGTAGCTAACCGGGTGGTCTGGGTTTTAGATTGATCGACTGGTGTCCAGGTTAATTGTTGCAGCGCGGCAGATGGAATGGCTGGCGCATCGCTGGTGTTTTGCGGTACGTAGTTAACATCGGCAAGGCTGATTCCAGGCGCGCTTGCCAGCAACCCTGCTGATAAACAGAGGGCGATGAGACTTTTATTCATTTTCATTTTTTTCACCTCAAAATCTGGAGTTCAGCGGTAGCCAGGCAATAGCGCGCTTAACCCGATAATCAGAGGGGCTTATGCCCCTTATAGATAATGACAACCTGTTTTATGCCGGATGCGGCGTAAACGCCTTATCCGGCCTACATTCGGCAGCGGTTGTAGGCCTGATAAGACGCGGCAGCGTCGCATCAGGCGTTGGTTGCCGGATGCGGCGTGAACGCCTTATCCGACCTACATTCGGCAGCAGTTGTAGCCCTGATAAGACGCGGCAGCGTCGCATCAGGCGTTGATTGCCGGATGCGGCGTGAACGCCTTATCCGACCTACATTCGGCAGCGGTTGTAGGCCTGATAAGACGCGGCAGCGTCGCATCAGGC
>OLSJ01001733.1_pt1 | contig 12596 bp, 8 predicted proteins | sample 1672151 | NCBI WGS metagenome assembly OLSJ01 (sample SAMEA3136653, study PRJEB25190) | human gut metagenome | biome: human gut; feature: human-associated habitat; material: faeces | place: Austria | collected 2013 | reverse complement strand
ACGAAAAATTTGACGACGCATCTGTCGCACAATCTTTGTGCGGTATTGCCATAACTCCTGTCACCCCATTGCTGTCCCTTTGCATATACTGAAACGGGGAAGTGTTTCCCCGATTTTATTGCAAAGGGGTGAGAAGATGTTGGAATGTAAGGCGGCAATGGTTTCGTATACGCAGGCAAATCGGGCAAAACGGGTGCTGCAGCAGCATGGCATCTCCAGTGCGATCTACCGGCTGGAGCATCTGGGGCCAGAGGGCTGCGGCTTTGTCCTGAACGCGAATGCAGACTGCGGCCGTGTATCCGCACTTCTGTCCAGAGAAGGGATCCCGTTCCGGAGTCCTCAAGAGGGGCGTGATGTCCGGTGACAGTCAATTTTGATAATGCAGCGACCACGTATCCCAAGCCGCCGGAGGTTCGCCGTGCGGTGGCAGATGCAGTGGTACGCTATGGAAATGCCGGACGCGGCGGGCATGTGATCGCAGAACGCACGTCGGAACTGGTCTATCACGCCAGAGAAACCGTGGCGGAATTTTTTGATGCCAAGGTAGAGAATACGATTTTTACCCTGAATTGCACCCACGCTCTGAACGTGGCAATTCAGGGCATTCTCAAATCCGGCGACCATGTGATCTTCAGCGATCTGGAACACAACTCGGTCTACCGTCCCATTATGGCACTGGCACGGGCGGGAAAGGTCACCTACAGCATGCTGGAGGTTTCTGCCGACAACAGCGAAACGCTGCGGCGGCTGGCGGGATTGGTTCGACCAAATACCAAGGCGGTGGTCTGTACCATTGCCAGCAACGTGACGGGGCAGATCCTGCCCTATCGGGAAATCGCCCAGTTCTGCCGCAGCCGGAACATCTGCATGATCGCAGACGGGGCACAGGCATGCGGGATCCTGCCCCTGTCATTGGAACGGGACGGCATGCATATCCTGTGTACCGCCGGTCACAAGGGGCTGTACGGCAGCACCGGCACGGGAATCCTCATGACAGACTGCACATTTCCCATACAGCCGCTGATGCAGGGCGGCACAGGCAGTGCTTCCCGCAGTCCGGAGCAGCCGGACTTTTTGCCGGATCGTCTGGAATGCGGCACGCTGAACGTGATCGGAGCCGCGTCCCTTTGTGCCGGCATCGACTTTGTGCGGCGGCAGACGGTGGCAGGCTTGTACCGCCACGAGAGTCACCTCTGCCAGCTGCTCTGCGATGCACTGGTGGAGATACCGGAGATCACGGTCTACCGGCAGCCGGACGTGGCATATGTGCCCATTGTTTCCTTTACGGTGGCAGGGGCTTCGCCGGAAGAAACCGCAGACTACCTGAACCGGCAGGGGTTCTGTCTGCGTGCCGGACTGCACTGTGCACCGCTGGCTCACGAAAAGCTGGGCACCAAGGACGGAACAGTTCGGTTCGCTCCGTCGGTGTTCAGCAGGGCATCAGATACGCTGCGGCTGGCGGCAAACCTGAAAAATTATGTCAATATTCTGAAAAGTCCCGAAAACCTATTGAAAAATTCCGGTGATATGTTACAATAGGTATATGGGATATGTTTTGAACAGAAAATCGGCAGACAGGAGGCACAGCATGCCTTTTGTCTGCTACATAGACGAATTGCCAATGACAAAATACAGGAAAGCAGGAAACAGAGCACGCCTGTTGGCTCTGTTCCCTGTTTCCACAGAAGTCGGAAAGGAAGATGATGCACATGGCTTTACGGGATATACTGGATATGATTTTCAGCGTCATCAAAACAGCACAGCCGGTGGATATACTAGACATACTGGTACTCTCCTATGTGGTATATCTCGGTATGAAACTGATACGGGAAACACGTGCCGGTCAGCTGATCAAGGGTATTTTTCTGTTGCTTCTCGTGTACATTATCGCTTCGTGGATCAACATGAAAGCCATTTCCTATCTTCTTTCCGAAACGCTGAATATTGGCTTGATTGCTCTGATCATTTTGTTCCAGCCGGAGCTGCGGCGAACGCTGGAAAAGGCAGGGTATACCAAACTGGGGCTGCGGTTCAGCGGCAGCTCCAACGTGGACAGCGATGTGTGGAGCCGCACCATTGATGTGATTTGCGATGCCTGTGTAGAACTCTCGGCGACCTCGACCGGAGCACTGATCGTCATTGAACGGCAGACACGTCTGGGAGAACAGATCGACAACGGCACGATACTCGATGCGATTCCCAGCAAGGAATTATTCGGGAATATCTTTTTCAACAAAACGCCGCTGCATGACGGTGCAGTGATCATTCGGGACGGCAAGATTCTGGCGGCAGCATGCTTTCTCCCCAAGCCTCAGAAAGAGGAACTTATCAATAAGCGGCTGGGTTCCCGCCATCGTGCGGCGATCGGCATGAGCGAAAACTCTGATGCCATTGTGATCGTGGTTTCAGAGGAAACCGGTGCCATTTCCGTGGCGGAAAACGGCGTGCTGAAAAGCGGCTTTACGCGGGAATCCCTCCACCAGCTTCTGACCAAGCGGCTGATTACCGCCAGCGAGGAAACCACGATCGGAAAGGTGGCACGGAAGATCCCGTTCCTCAAACGGCACCACAAGGACGACGGAAAGGAGAAGGACAATGCCCAAAAATCTCTGGAAGAACCGACAGAAAAAGACATCACAGAAGAATCGGAGCAGCGGCACTAATGGGACATTGTTCCAGCGGCTGTACGAGAGCCGTCCGGCAATGATGGCAACTTCGGTGGCGATTGCCATTGTTCTCTGGTTTGTGATCTCCATTGCCATTTATCCGACCACACCCCGTACCTTGCACCATGTGCCGCTGAAAGTGGAAATTGCCGGCACTTCTGCCGAGGAAAACGGACTCAGTGTCATCGACTATGACGTACAGGACGTGACGGTCCAGATCGAGGGCAACCGCTCCAAGGTGGGCAACATTGATGCGAACAATCTGACGGCAACGGCTGTGGTGGAAAATGTCACCTCTGCCGGCACGAAAAAGCTTTCCATTACGGTCAGCGGCAATGAAAACGAACAGTTCAATGTCAAGTCCATTTCGCCCGCTACAGTGAATGTGACCTTTGATAAAATCGAAACCTATACCTTTGAAATCAAGGCTTCTGCTCCGAATCTGACATTTGCGGACGGCTGTGTGCTGGACGAGGAGAACTTCGCCTGCACACCGTCTACCATTGATGTCACCGGTCCCCAGCAGCAGCTGAATCAAGTGGCATACTGCGTGGCAGAAACCCAGCAAAAGGAGCAGCTGAGTGCCTCCAAAATTCTGACCACAGATACGCTGCTCTTCTATAATGAAGCAGGCACACAGGTAGACTCCACAGATTTTACCTATGATGTGGCGGCGTTCTCGCTGGAAGTGCCGGTACTGTATCAGAAAACCATGGACATCACCTATCAGATCACCAATGCACCGGCAAACTTCGATCTGGAAGCTCTGAAAAAGCGGCTGAACCTGTCAGAACAGCAGATCACCCTCGCAGCACCCAATACCTCTATGGAGGAAATGAGCGAGTTCAACATTGGTTCAGTGGCTCTGCGGGATATTGATCTGAACTACTCCAATGACTTCGTAGTCAATGTGCCGGACGACTATGTGAACCAGTCCGGATTCTCTACCGTGACACTGGCACTGGATTCCACAGATCTGGTGAAAAAGGATTTTGTCATCTCGGATATTGGCGTGGTCAACGCACCGGCAACGTATAATTTCAATGTGCTGACCCAGCAGCTGAAAGTCAGCATTATCGGTCCGGCTGATGTGATGGAAACGCTGGACGCCAGCGACCTCACCGCCAACGTGGATCTGCTGAGTTACTCCACGCAGGCGGGAGCCGTAGACGGTGACACGGTGACCTTTAATTATACGCCTACGATCACTTGCAGCAAGTACAATACCGTATGGGCAACTGGTGATTATCGTGTTGCGGTGCAGGGCGTGCGGACATCGGGCAATCCAACTGTGAATTCCGAACAAACGCAGTCAGATCTGTCGGAAAATAGCAATCATTAACAAGGGAAAAATTGGATAAAGTATAAATGAAAAGGCAGCGTTTCAAAGAGCTGCCTTTTCTTTTTTTATTTAAAGTCGTATTTTTGTTTCTATGTGAAATACTTTTATGCAACATGCACAAAATAAAACACATAAATTCTCCTGCCAAGCTCGAATGTTAATAGTTTATACATTTACATTCGAGGGGAAAGTTGTTATAATAGTGTATAGCTAAAAAATGAATGTGTCATTTTTGAAGCGTAAACGCCGCGGACAGTCTGCCGTCCACGGCGGACAATAAGACAGCTGATTGCATATCAGCTGACATTCGTGCATACAAAAGAAATTGGGACTGATGAAAACCAATTAAAAGAAAAAGGAGCGATATATATGAGCAAGATCATTCGCAAAAGAGTCAGTGCACTGCTTGTCAGTGCACTTATGGTGGCAAGTTCTGTTACAGTTACTTCCGGCAGCTTTTTTGTTGAAGCAGCAGGAAGTACTGTAACGATCGGAAAGACACTGGAAACCTCTGTTCCGAATCCGGAGGACAAGGACAATCCGCTGAACGCAGACAAATGCACATATATGTGCAAGGCTGCAACTGATGAGTATACTTCGTTTACAGATACCAAGGGCAAGTCACCGGCGGATATTTGCGGCGACAGCATCACCACCTTGCAGTTTAATCTGAAGTCTGATCAGATGGTCACAGATTTCTCCTACTACTTTGGTGCATCGGACACCAAGGCAAACGGCTACTGGTGGGGCTTTGAGAAAACGGATTCCAAGGGTGCTATCAAGTGCACACCGTATGCCAAGGAATTCTCCGTTGTCATAGAACTGCCGTCCAGCGTAGCCAAGGAGCTGACTAGCAATAAGAATGCAAAGTTCCAGTTCCAGAACTGCTATACCGGACTGATTGACGAAGAAGACCAGTCCACCCGTACACAGGATGCCAGCATTGAACTGGTTTCCATTACGGTAAACGGTACGGAAGATACCAGCAACGGTGAAAAGCCGTGGTGGATCAAGGTCGTTGACCCGACTCTGCCGAAGGGCGAGGAAAACACCGGCGGTTTGTACTACTCCAGTGCAAACGGCAACGGTGAGATCAGTTCCGTAGAGCAGAACGGTGACACTATGACTGTCAAGTCGCTGCACTCCCTGAAGCTGGATAATCTGGACATCAAGCTGACACCGGGTGACAACTGCAGCGAAGAATATTATGCTTCTGATGCATTCAAAGAAAAGAACAACGGTGTGGCTTATGAATCTGAATCGCAGATTCGTGAAGCTGGTCTGCCGCTGAACAGCCACAAGTTTACTTATGGTGAATTCAATTTCATTCCGGGTGCAACCGTTGCCAGCAATGCAAAGGTAAAGTCCCTGAGCGTTACCATCAAGCTGGACGATGAAAGTGCAAATGTGAACCGCTTTATGTATGGCGGCGGTCTGAACGTTAAGTATAAGAGCCTTGCAGATACAGAGTATGCGAAGGAGCAGGCTGGTCTGAAGGGCGGTTCCGGCGAAGGCGGCGTAGCCAAGACGGTAGGCTATTGGTACAATGATGTTGGTGCAGAAACACTGGCAGAATGCACCGAAGCCGGCGTAAAGTGGGGCAACGGCGAAGGCGACTTCAAGGTTGGCGGCGGCACTGATCTGGCAAAACAGGAGATGGGCAGCTACTTCACAGTTACGTGGGACGTTCCGGAACAGGTCGTTGACTGCGAAACACTGGCAGAAAAGAGCCAGATTTCCTTCCAGCTGTGGTATGCAGCTCTGAAGGGCGGCAAGTTTGTGGACTGCAGCATTGTTTCCGCAGCCCTGACTTATGAAGAAAGCATTACATTCCCGTACAGCGGTTCTGCTTCTGTGAAGAATGCAGGTACTGAAATGACCGGTACAGCTGCGGAGATCCCGTATGCAGATTTCGGCATGAAGTATGAAAAGACTGCTGACGTATATGCAGTACAGTTCGATGTAACTACCGATCAGGAAGCAAATCAGGTTCTGGTTGGTGCAGGTACCACGATGCTGGAAAAGGCTGGATTTCCTGACAACTGGTTCCAGTCTGATGACCTGTTTAAGAATGAAGGTCTGAACAGCACAACTCCGGCAATGCTGTATTGGGAAAAGAGCACCGCAGGCAATCGTCCGGACTCTAACGATGACACATTGGCAGATGAGGCGTACAAAGACGCTTCTGGCACAAAGACTTATACTTATATGTGGATCATGCCGCCGTCTGTTGCTGAGGGAATCCGTCAGGAAGAAACCGGCAACCTGCTGAATGCACTGAATGCAGTGGATACCGAATCGGAAGATGCACATCTGAGCTTCGGCGTCTGGTATGCAGGTCTGGGCAGCAAGGAATCCAGCAAGTACACCATTAACAACGTAACCGTTTTCTATGCAGCAGACGACAAGAACAACGAGAAGAAGCTGGATATGTTCGAGGATACTCTCGAAGTACAGGATTCTATCGATGTTGTGATCGGCGAAAGCGAAACTCTGACAGTAAACATTCCGAACTGCACCGGCACCATGGCAGACAGAACCGTTGCAGGTGTAGCAGCAGACAAGGACGACGCTCTGAAGCTGGTTATCACTGGTAAGAATGTTGGCTCTAGCACGCTGACAGTTACCACACCGGGCGGTCAGACGAAGGAAGTTACTGTAAACGTGCTGCCGCAGCAGACTACTGTTACAACAACTGAAACAACCACTACTACTACAACCAGTGCAACGACTACTACAACAGAAAAAATAACTACTACCGTTGGTTCTACAGAAACCACCACTACGACAGAAGAAGTGATCATTCCGCTGTATGGCGATGTGAACTGCGACAGCCGTGTAGACATTACCGATGCAGTTATGCTGAACAAGGCAATTGCCGGTGTTGTAACACTGGGCACCCGTCAGCAGAAGGCAAATGCAGACTGTGACGGCGACGGCGAAATCGCTTCCAACGATGCAGTCGCTTTGCTGAAGTTCCTGGTATCTCTGGTAAAGCAGCTGCCGTATGCAGACTAATGCACACTTGAGCAATTTTCTAATCATTTTATCATAACTCAAAAGAGCCGCAGAGCGAAATGCCCTGCGGCTCTTGTTATTTGCTGGCGGTGTGGGTGAGGGGCTGGTCTGCCTCCTCCAGTTTTTTTCGGAGCTTGCGAATGATCTTCTTTTCCAGTCGGGAGATGTAGGACTGGGAAATGCCAATGGCTTCGGCGACCTCTTTCTGAGTGCGTTCCTTGCCGCCGCAGAGCCCGAACCGCATCTGCATGATCTCCTGTTCCCGCGGTCCCAGTTCTGAAACCGCTGCGAGAAGCATCTCCCGTTCGGCTTCGTTTTCAATGTCGCGGCTGACCACGTCCTCGTCCGTTCCCAGAATATCTGACAGCAGCAGTTCGTTGCCGTCCCAGTCCGCGGAAAGCGGCTCGTCAATGGAGATCTCTCCCCGCAGCTGGGCGTTTTTCCGCAGTACCATGAGGATCTCATTTTCAATGCAGCGGGAGGCGTATGTCGCAAGCTTGATCTTTTTTTCGGGGCAAAATGTTTCCACCGCCTTGATGAGCCCGATCGTGCCAATGGAGATCAGATCCTCTAGTCCCAGACCGGAGGATTCGAACTTTTTGGCGATGTATACCACCAGGCGGAGATTGTGCACGATCAGTGTTTCGCGGGCTTCGGTGCTGCCGGCATGCAGCTGGGCGAACACTTCCTGTTCCTCCTCCTTGGACAGCGGCGGGGGAAAGGTGTCAGAGCCGTTGATGTAGTCGATGCGGCAGGGACCGGACAGCAGTTCCCGCAAATGGCAGAGCAGTTTCCGGAACTTTGGAAAATCGATGGCCATAGAAAAAATCTCCTTTCATTCCATGAGCATAGGGTGAAAAATGGCACTTGGCTGCGTGCCGGCAATGCCGACCATGGCGTGTACGCTGCGGCTTTTCTCCGTGGAGAGGTTGCGGATACAGACCTCGTCCGGTCGGAACAGGGGAACCAGTCCCTCTGCGGTCACTGTGGTACAGGGCACCAGCCGGTAGCCGCGAAGCTGTTCCACCGGTGTGCCGGCAAGCAGCGGCTCCAGTGCGGCAGCACTGCATACAATGACCGGCGTACCGGAAAAGGTGTCGGTGAGATTGTTTCCGGTGTCAGCAAGTCCGTCCAGCATCAAGCGGCGTTCGCCCAGCCGCAGAAAGACCTGAAACCGGCTGTCGGTATGGCGTTTCCTGCCGCGGAGCAAGGTGCAGAGATGCAGCAGAGAATATGCCGCGGCAGTGAATAGAATCAGCTGAAACAGGGAAAAATCCAGATAACAGCAGCTGTTCCCCCATGTGGCAAAGCCCTTTTGCGTCAGACTGCCGATGCCGAGAATCGCCCCCGCCAGCAGAAAGTTGCAGAGAAAAAAGCAGCTCCACTGGCGGAAGAAACTCTCCCGATGCAGACCGAACGCCATTGTCACGGACAGAGCAGCTGCCAGAAGCTTACACACCAGCTGAAACCATGCCGGCAAGGGCGGCAGCAGGATCAACAGGGAAAACAGGCTGCTCCCCGCCGCTGCCAGTCCGCACCGTATCCAGTGCAAAGGCGTATGCGTCAGTTTTGCCGCAGCACGCAGCAAAAAATAGTTGACATAGAGGCTCTGCAGCAGCAGAACGTCCAGATAGATCGTGGGCACTGTTCATCACCTCTTTCAAGAGTATAGCATGTTTTCCATGCGATACCTGTCGGGAACAGGGGACGGCTGCGGGCGGAAATCGGTGAACAATCTGTGGCTTGACGAGAGGACGGGAAATATGCTATAATAGCAGTGACAAAGGTGTCACAGATGGGGATCTATGGACATCGTTGTCACAGAAGAAAAACCGTCCATGATTCAATGGAACCGACCGGTACAGTCCGCATAAGAAATGCTGCTGTACTTTCCACAAATCTCTCACGCTTTGGAAATCTCAGGACTTGTTTCGTATCTTTGGATGCAAACAGCCGCCTCGGGGGATTCTTCTACCCTGAGGAGCACCGGACTGTTTCGGCGTTTCCCAAAAAAGGAGTATTTGAATGAATCAAACAGAAAACAATCGACCGTTAGTGGATGGCGTTCCGGCGTTGGAACGCAAGCTGGAGGAAGTGCGTCGTGCACAGGAACAGTTTGCAACGTTCTCGCAGGAACAGGTAGACCGGATCTTCCAGGCAGCGGCTCTGGCAGCCAATCACGCCAGACTGCCGCTGGCAAAAATGGCTGTGGAAGAAACCGGTATGGGTGTGGTAGAAGACAAGGTGATCAAGAACAACTATGCCGCCGAGTATATCTACAACGCCTATAAGCACACCAAAACCTGTGGCATTATCGAACAGGATCCCGCTTATGGCACCATGCGGATCGCAGAACCGATCGGGGTAGTGGCTGCGGTCATTCCCACCACCAACCCCACCTCTACCGCGATTTTTAAGTCGCTGATCTGCCTGAAAACCAGAAATGCGATCATCATTTCGCCCCACCCCCGTGCAAAAAAGAGCACGATCGCTGCGGCAAAGATCGTACTGGACGCAGCAGTCAAGGCTGGTGCACCGGAAAATATCATTGGCTGGATCGATGTGCCGTCTTTGGAAATGACCAATACCCTGATGCAGGAGGCAGATATTATTCTGGCTACCGGCGGTCCGGGCATGGTTCGTGCGGCGTATTCCAGCGGAAAACCGGCACTGGGCGTTGGTGCCGGCAACACACCGGCAGTCATTGACGCTTCTGCGGATATTCAGAAAGCAGTCAACTCGATCGTACACTCAAAGACATTCGACAACGGCATGATCTGTGCTTCGGAGCAGTCGGTCATCGTGGATACCGGCATCTATGACACTGTCCGGAAAGAATTCCAGAAGCGTGGCTGCTATTTCCTCACACCGGAAGAAACCGAAAAGGTAAGAAAGACCATTCTCATCAACGGAGCACTGAACAGCAAGATCGTAGGACAGCGGGCGGCTGCCATTGCCGGACTCGCTGGCGTGACGATCCCGCAGGAAACGCGGGTGCTGATCGGGGAAGTGACCTCGGTGGACATCAGCGAAGAATTTGCACATGAAAAACTCTCTCCGGTGCTGGCAATGTATCGCTCGGAGAATTTTGAACAGGCTGTAGCATATGCCGACCAGCTGATCAGGGACGGCGGCTACGGTCATACGGCTTCGCTCTATGTGGACGAAGTCAACCACAGAGAAAAGATCGACCAGTTTGCAGCACGTATGAAAGCGTGCCGTATCGTGATCAATACCCCGTCCTCTCACGGCGGTATCGGCGACTTGTACAACTTTAACCTTGCACCGTCCCTGACGCTGGGCTGCGGCTCTTGGGGCGGCAACTCGGTTTCGGAAAATGTCGGTGTCAAGCACCTGCTGAATATCAAGACTGTCGCTGAGAGGAGAGAAAATATGCTGTGGTTCCGCACACCGCAAAAGGTGTACTTCAAAAAAGGCTGCCTGCCGGTGGCTCTGCGTGAGATCGAAGAAGTCCTGCACCGGAAGCGTGCATTTCTGGTAACAGATGAATTCCTGTTCAAAAGCGGCAAGATGAGCTGCATTACGGAACCGCTGCAGAAAATGGGCATTCCGTATCAGGTATTCTCTGATGTACAGTCCGATCCCACACTGGCGTGTGCCAAGGAGGGTGCGGAACTGATGCGGTCGTTCCAGCCGGACGTGATCATTGCACTGGGCGGCGGCTCCGCAATGGACGCAGCAAAGATCATGTGGGTGCTGTATGAACATCCCGATGCAGACTTTGCAGACATGGCAATGCGGTTTCTCGACATTCGCAAGAGAACCTATGAGTTCCCTGAAATGGGCGAAAAGGCATATTTCATTGCAGTGCCGACTTCCTCCGGTACTGGTTCGGAAGTGACACCGTTTGCGGTGATTACCGATGGGGCGACCGGTGCCAAGTATCCGCTGGCAGACTATCAGCTGCTGCCGAACATGGCGATCATTGACACTGACCTGATGATGTCCCAGCCCCGTGGCCTGACTGCGGCTTCCGGTATCGATGCCATGGTACACGCACTGGAAGCATATGCTTCGGTAATGGCAACCGATTTCACCGACGGTCTGGCACTGAAAGCACTGAAGAACATCTTCACCTATCTGCCGGAGTGCTACGAAAACGGCGAACATGCACCGGTGGCACGGGAAAAGATGGCGAATGCTTCCACCATGGCAGGTATGGCGTTTGCCAATGCCTTTCTGGGTGTGTGCCACTCTATGGCACATAAGCTGGGTGCATTCCACCACCTGCCTCATGGCGTGGCAAATGCTCTGCTGATCACCGATATTATGCGGTATAACATTGCAGATGCTCCCCAGAAAATGGGCACTTTCTCCCAGTATCCGTACCCGAACGCTCTGCCCCGCTATTGCGAGTGTGCAAGATTCGTGGGCGTGAACGGCAGTACGGACGAAGAAGTATTCGAAAACTTCCTTGTGAAGATCGAGGAACTGAAAGCACGGGTGGGCATCAAAAAAACCATTCGCGACTACGGCGTGACCGAAGAAGCATTCCTCGCGACACTGGACGACATGTGCGAACAGGCATTCGATGACCAGTGCACCGGAGCAAATCCCCGTTATCCGCTGATCTCAGAGATCAAGGCAATGTATCTCAAGGCGTTCTACGGCGAAGTGCCGGCAGAAGCTGCTGAAGCATAATTCCACTGTGAAAGGAGCGTATCAATGATGGAACCGTTATTGGAAGGGCTGGAGAAAACCAGCTATCGGGAAGGCGATACCCGCGTAAAGGTGTTCGGACACGGCTATCTGAAGTCCGACATTCTGAATGAAGCACTGAATCAGGCAAGAGTAGAAGAAACTGGTCTGCGGATCCCGAAGCTGCTGGAAGTGCGGAAGGCAGACGGCAAGTGGGCGATCGTGACGGAATTCGTGGAAGGGGAAACCCTCCAGTCCATGATGGAACAGCACCCCGACAAGATGCACAACTATATGGAACAGTTCGTGCTGCTGCAAAAGGAAATCCAGAGCAAGCGTTCGCCGCTGCTGACGAAGCTGAAAGACAAGATGAACCGGAAGATCAGCCAGTCCGGACTGGACGCGACCACCCGCTATGACCTGCACACCCGCCTGAATGCCATGCACGAGCACATCAAGGTTTGCCACGGGGATTTTCACCCCAGCAACGTGATCGTGGACAAGGACGGCAGACTGCACGTTATCGACTGGTCCCACGCCACACAGGGCAATGGCAGTGCTGACGCTGCCAGAACATTCCTGCTGTTCAAGCTGGAGGGGAAGGACGACTGGGCAGAGCTGTACCTGAAAATGTTCTGCGACATGAACGACGTGGCAAGACAGTATGTTTCCCAGTGGATGCCCATTGTGGCAGCATCGCAGCTGGTGAAGCACAAGCCGGAGGAAAAGGACTTCCTCATGCGTTGGATCGACGTATTCGACTACGAATAAACGCATCAGCAAAATGATGCATCAAGAAACGAAGCGGACGGGGCGACCTGTCCGCTTTTTGTATGCCGTTTTTTCGAATACGGTGCACGGAAATCAATTTTCATGATAGCCTCCCCTGAAAGGGGAGGGGGACCGCCGTT